>Ga0222673_1000381_pt1 | contig 21210 bp, 29 predicted proteins | sample AntAcemetagen801_FD_179845 | JGI IMG/M metagenome (GOLD analysis project Ga0222673, IMG submission 179845) | Saline water microbial communities from Ace Lake, Antarctica - #801 | ecosystem: Environmental > Aquatic > Non-marine Saline and Alkaline > Saline | place: Antarctica: Ace Lake...
AAATCGTTGTGTGAATTCACCAATGTTAACACCCGCTTGCCCTAGTGAAGGTCCAAGTGGAGGTGCTGGTGCAGCTTTCCCTCCAGGAATCTGCAATTTCATTATTCTTTCTACTTTTTTTGCCATAGCTATTTATTGAATTTAGTCCTTAGAGATTACTTTAGATATGACAAAAAGTCAACGAATGGAAAAGAAAAAGCTGCAAAGCAGCTATGTGAAAAAGGTGCAATCGAGCTGATGGTGCGCTAATGATATTTCACCAGACACATCAGTCCACATCGCCCAATTTCTTCCATCGTACTGAGGTATGTATGAAACAAACAACAGACACAACACTGTTTCTCCGCGAATATGCAACCCGACAGGAAAAATATTTGGCTTGCCATCTATCCGGAGTGCACTTTTCTCCCCCGCGTTGCACATATCAATAAGATGGCGGATTTGTTTTGGGAGAAATACATGCTTCCAAAATGAATCATCATCAGAAATAACAAGTGGTTCTATGTCATCCATTGAATAATTCACTCCTGTATCCCTGGCCGGACCAAGTAACGTGTGAGGGTGAACTACCCTCTCTTCACACGGTGTTTGAATTTCTGGTAACAATTTAAGTAAATTGATTGAAAACCAAAAAAAGTTATCCGTAACAAATTTTTGATTAAACACAGAATTTGTCTTAAAGATGGAGAAACTTGGTAGCAGAACGGTTGGTTGTAGTAATTTTACTTTTCTCAATTTCTTAGTGAAGAAACTTTGAAAAAATAAGCGGAATAACGTATTGATTTTTGTGGGACTCATCTAAAATCTAAGATTAGCACACAACGCAAAAAGCACCACATAGTTGGTGATGCTTTTTATAGAACTTCTTTATTCTATTCAAAATTTAAATTTAGCTCTTCTTTACCTGTAGAAAATCTAGTTCCACTGGAGTTTCTCGTCCAAACATTGAAACAAGAACTCGAACCTTTCCCCTGTCATTATCTACATCCTCAACCTTACCTTCAAGGTCTTTAAATGGACCATCGATAATTGAAACTTGATCATCTGGAATTAAATCGATTGTATGTTTTGCTGTGTCAGCATTCATTCGACTAAATAGATTATCAATTTCATCTTTACCAAGTGGTACTGGGAAAATTCCAGAACCAACGAATCCGGTTACACGAGGTGTATTACGAACCACATACCAGGAGTCGTCTGTTACGATCATGTCAACAAGTACGTACCCAGGATAAATCTTCTCCTCAATTTCAACTCGCTTCCCTCCCTTGATTTTAATTTTCTTTTCAATTGGAACGACGACATTAAAAATTTTGTCTGACATGCCAAGTGAATCGATTCGCTGATTCAAGTTTTTAGTAACTGCGTTTTCGTATCCAGCATATGTATGAATTGCATACCATGCTCGGTCTCGTTGTGGTTGTTGTGTTGCCATAATTAAGTAGTTAGTAGAACGTTAGCTTACAAATTCAAGTAAATTAGTAAAAATCCAGTCGAAAAGACCAAGGTATGCTGCAATAAAAAGTGAGATAACAACAATTAAAATTGTGTATACCGTTGTTGTTTGCCGTGATGGCCACACAACATGCTTCATTTCAGCCTTTGTTTCTTTAATATATTTTGTAATTCCCATAATAGTAATTTAAATTTTTCGCTAAAGTAAAACGCCCCTGAGGGCGTTTTGTTTCATTATAATAGATTTTTTTAACAATATAGTCAAGTTTAGGATTAATCTATTTCATACACAACATACACTCGTGAAGTAATTTTATTTTCTCCTGTTGGCAAGTTCGGAGTAATCTTACTATCAGCCCCATCCATCATTGCAGATTCTGCGCGCATATATGGCTCTGGACTATACACCCCATTATCTTCACTAAACGACACTACACCTTTTAAATCTACTCCTAAATCTTTAGCTAATCGCTTTGCCTCTTCCTTTGCACTAGCAATTGCCTCTGATCGAGCTTCAGCTTCAAGTTTAGAAGTATCATCAACTTCAAACCGTAATCCTGAAACATTTGTAACTCCTCGAGATCCAATACCTGACAGGATTTCACCAGCAACTTCAGTATCTCGAACTTTTACTTGAATTTGTTGTGTTACTTTATATCCATCTAAAACACGCTCAGATTCACAAAAGTTTGCAAAACATGGAGTATATGAATATTGCGGATATGCATTATATGAAAGTGTCTTCACATCTTTATCCTCAATTTCTTCATCTTCTAAATATTCTGTAATAGCATTAATTTTTTCGGCTGAATCTTTTTGTGCACCTTCAACTGAATCTTCCAATGATTCTACAGAGAATGAGAATGTTGCAACATCTGGCACCGCAAACACCTCAGCCTCTCCCTGAACACTAATAGTTGTTCCAGGATATTGTTCTGCAGTATCCCAACTCTTCGCCTCAGAGACAATTAGAAATACGTGATAGATTGCAAAAATTATGATTGCAAGTACACCAACATATATTAATTTTGCTAAAGCATAATTTCTATCTTCAACAAATTTTTTAAATCGTAAACTCATACATTATATGTTACTGGTTAATGTTTTTATGATACTGCTTTTTTGAGGTTTTTGAAAGAAAAATAACCTTACTTACGCAAGATCTGTGATCATGTAAAATCTTACGCTTTCTGATTCTTCAATTGCTTCGGTGGCGATATCCAGGCGTGACCCAAACAAATAAGACTCAGCAAGTCGTCTTGAATCAGAAAATGAATCTGAATTTAAGACTGCAGGCATTATTGTTTCGCTACTAAAACCGTCAACAAACATTGAGGCAAGGTTTGTGAGAGGATCTTCTCGCTTTGAAAGTGGACTCAGTATTCCCGAATCACAACCCTCAAAGCGCAAAAACTCTACCGCAGCAGGAACTGATACTCCTTGTCGATCACCAACCACAGTAATCTTAAGAACATCGCCATCTTGAAAAAAGGTTCTAACTTTTTTATTTGTGAATAAACTCATTACTCCGCACATTACACAACACCAAATCTCGAGTCAACTAGTTTTTAGCCTCTACCAAAGAAACAATATTTTCAAATAAACTCGCAACAGTCATTGGACCAATCCCACCAGGCACGGGAGTAATTGCATGTACAACCTTTGAAACCTCATCATATGCAACATCTCCAACAATACTATTAGCACTATTTCTTATAATTCCCACATCAATAACAACTTGATTTTCATGCACATGCTTAGCAGTAATAATATTTTCTTTCCCAACTGCTGTAACTAAAATATCTGCCTGCTTTGTAAATGTATCAAGGTTTTTTGTTTTATCATGACAAACAGTCACTGTTGCATCTAAGTTCAAAAAATGAATTGCTGTAGATTTTCCAACCAAAAAAGAATCTCCTACTATAACAACGTGCTTCCCCTCTAAAGAAATAGACACCTCTTCTAATAACATCTGAATACCCAATGCTGTAGCTGGAATAATTCCCTCCTGATTATCCATAAGTCTCCACATATTTCTTGCAGTTAATCCATCAACATCTTTTTCAGGACTAATAGTATTTACAACTCTCTCTTTATGTAAATGATTGGGCATAGGAAGCTGCACAATAATGCCATGCACTGTTGCATCCTCATTACATCGTTGCACTAAGCTCACAATTTCATCTTCTGAGGTTTGAGCATCAAATTTTTGCAATGTTACTTTCACTCCAATTGATTCACCAAACTGACGCTTCTTTTCAATGTAGACTTGTGAAGCAACATCATCTCCGATATTAACAATAACCAGATGTGGAGTAACGTTCATTTCAGAAACACGTGTGCGCAATAATTCTTGTTTGGTTTTTGAGAGCGTTGCTCCATCCAAAATATATGACATAAGAAAAATAGTTTGTCTTACTTTCTTGCAGAGCGCAAGCTACATCAACAAGAAGAGTATTAGAACTAGAATCAGAGCTAGCATAAATAAATCTGCCAGTTTTTTTGATTCAAACTCTTTATCGATGAGTTTATGTAAATCTTGATCTATCGTGTCGCACACCATTTCTTTATTTGGACATTGCGGACCATCATATTCATCAATAGTATTTTTACTAACAGTTTTATTCATAATAATTAGTTACTAAGAAGTGCATCGATTTCGCGCTTCCAAACATCTAATGGTTGAGCCCCTTTTACTACTGAGTAAGATCCATTCGGACCAATAAGCACAGACCAGGGTGTTCCAGTCCCTCCAGTATCTTTTGCATTTTTCATTTGCATTGCAACTTTTTCAGCATATGTTCCATCAGCAACACACGATTCAATAATATTTTTTGAAACCCCTGTTACCCCCTCAACTCCAGATAAATCTTTACCAATTTCGCCAGTAAAATATCCATCTGCGAATTTCCAGAATGCATCATTCCCTCCTTCTGCGGCAACACACTCACTTGCTTGCGCAATTTTCTCAGCATTTGGGTGAAGTGATGGTAACGGAAAATGTCGATACACCCATGCAACATCTCCTTCGTATGCTTTCACAACTGTTTGCAAACTCTCATGAACTCTTACGCAAAAAGGGCAATCGAAATCAGAATACTCTACAATTGTTACTTTTGGATTACTTGCCCCTCTAACATGATCATCTTCAGTTACAGGCAGCACTTTTGCTGCACCTACACTATTATTTTTAGTAGTTGTGTTTTTTTTTACAACCGAATCATCTTTCTTGTTTACAACAGCCTTATCAACGTACTTCTCTTGCATCTGTGGCCCCTTACTATTGTGAGGATTATTTACCGCAAGAACGGAACCTCCGACAATAAGAGCTCCAGCAATAATCGCAATCGGAATAAGCAAATCTACGAAAGTTACTCCATGAAATAACTTTTCAACTGGTGATTGAGATGGCTTCGCTTTACTTTTTGCAACTTTTTTTACTGTTGATGTTTTTTTCTTCATAAAAATGATTGATTATAATTAACAAATGTTGCAAGAATTATAGCATGTGCGCAAGGGCCGCACGTTATATTTTTTTTAAACTGTGTAGAACACAAATCAACTCTACAAATCAACTCTACATATCTTAAGCGGTTTTTTCTTTAATAACATATCTTTACTACTTGTAAAATTAAATGCTAATGCAGAAAGCGCTCCTAACACAAATAACCACTGAATTCCCATAAATGACAGAATTATCATTGATATAATTACCGCAACAATTCTTCCAATAGAAATATACATTTCACGCAGAACATTATATTCGTCGATATACTCTTCTTGTTCAGAGGACAAATCATAATGCATTGAACCCATTGGGGTTAACGTAGCAATTCGAGAAAATTGATGATATGCACCAGCAATAAATACATCAACTGCAGTTACAATAAAGATTTTTGCAATCCAGCCAATCGAATACATAACACTTCCAATTTGCAAAACCTTGTCTCCTCGATGAAATGCATCAATATACTTCCCTGCTACAAGCTGCAATATTGCAGTTATTGCAATAATAAGTGATGAGACAATTCCAACATTGAGTAAATTCCCATCAAATACTTGATATAGGAAAATAGGCCAAATAAATAAATTAATTACCGACTCCATTCCAACAGCAAAGAATGAAAACGTCATTTTTGTATTTTTTTCTTTATACAACATTTGCCACGTCTCCTTTACGGTCCATGTGAACGCATCATCTTCATCCATTTTACGTAACTGTGCATATGGGAATATTGAAATAATCATCACTAAGATTGCAACCATAAATACAATTGGGTATCCATATCTGCTAATTACGTATGCTGCTATGGCAGGAAGAAAAATACTCAGTACAAGAGCAGTTGCTTCAAAAAAACTTACTTGCCGACTTCTGTTCTTTTTATTACTCAACTTAAAGAATTCTGTATGAAATGGTATCCAATATAAAATCTTATATACCGTTAAAAGAGTTGCTGCCCCAACCACAAACCACAAAAATGGAATAGTGAACATGTCTGTAAGAAAATAAAATAAATGATACAGCGCAGCAACAACAGAACTCACTTGCAGAGACCTGATAAAACCAATCTTATTAACTACCTTCATTCCGATTGGAAGTGCGACAAGTAGCATCAAAGATCCGATTGCAACAAACCACAAAACACCAAAAATACTGTCTCCGGCAATTTTATAAATAAAAATCTGTCCAAATATTCCAAGCAGTCCTGCAACTACTCGCAAAAGTAATCGAGACGACAGAAATGCGTAGAACCCTTTATGTGTTTCTCCATCAAAATACTTTTTCATAATGATGTGGAAATTGTAGCATTATGAAAAAAGAAACACAGGAAAAATAAAACCACGTTTCCCGAGAACGTGGTTTTAATTGAAAAATTCAATTATTGTTGAGTTGGTACTACTAGCCGGGAGCTAGCTAACGAGATCCGCATCACTGCAGTTCGTATTAAGTCCAGTACGCTGTGGTCCAGCATGCTGATGATTCTGGTGCTGAGAGGTACGAGGACCCTGGCTACCAGGTTCTCCAATTGGAGAGTTGTCGAATGGAACGAGTTCCAGCGGCGAATGTTGAGTGCTTTTTTTCATAATTAGATTAAGAATTCCCGATTATTATAACAGCATAAACACAAATGTCAACAAAACGCAGTTGACTTCCCTCTTATTACAAAAAACACCGTGCCATACAGCACGATGTAATTTTCTTTATTTGTAGAATTTTTCTACGCCTTTGTATTAACTTCGTAACTTGTATTTTGAGATTCAAAAAAGTTTACTAATTCGTACACATCATTTGATGTTGCCATCCATTTTGCAGGATTAGTCACATTATAATGAGACTCAAACCCTAACTCTTCCAATCGTCTGTCTGCAATATATTGCACATACTGATTCACGTAATCTGCATTCAATCCAAGAATTCCATTTTGGAATAAATCTTTGTTGTACTCCATTTCAATTTCAACTCCCTGCACAATAAGATCTCGAATTTCAGTGGCAAATTCTTCAGTAATAATATCTGAATTTTCTTCAAGCACAGTTAGCGCAAGTGTCATTCCAAATTTTAAGTGAAGACTTTCATCTCGTACAATCCAGTTTAGTAGTGAGCCAAAATTCCGAAGCTTGTTTCGTTGTCGGAATGAAAGCATAACCATGAACCCTGAGTAAAACCAAATTCCTTCAGTAACTACATTGGTTACAATTAAGTTTCTAATGAAATCTCGCTTTCCATCATCTGTTGCAATATCAAGTGATTGCTCAGTCATTCGTTCTGTAAATCCTTGTACAAAATTTTCTTTATTTTGCATCGAAGGAGTAACAAGGTGCTTCCCATACAATTCATCACGCGACCACGGGAATGTTTCCAGCATGTACTCAAATGTCATACAGTGGTTTGCCTCTTCCATCATCCATCGCGCTAAATACAAGTGTGTTTCAGCAGACGTAAGGTATGGATAAATTCCAAGTGCAATAGACCGATTAACCATAAGCTCAGCTGGATTCATAAACGACATTATGAACTTCACCGCTTCTACTTCTTCAGCTGTCATTGTTTGCAAATCTTGCAAGTCCTCTTGTAAAGGTATCTCTTTTGGGAACCATGAATTCGACAGAGACTGTTCGTACATCTCTCGTGCCCATGGATACTCTGACGGATAAATGTTGTAGCTTTTTTCTTCTGGTGTTCCTAGTAACATAGTTATTATTATTTCTATAAATAAGTTTTTATAGTGAGCTTATGTGCTCGGTTATGGCTAATAAACTTCGACCGTTTGGATTTTCATTATAGCACTTAGGGAGAGATGAAATCGCTGTGGATATCTAATTGAAATAAAAAATCACACTCTGTCTAGTGTGATTTTTTATTTCAACAAGCTTTACTTACGTTTTCTTAAGCACATCCATCACAAATAAATCGGTCGGCTGGATCTTCTGGACCATCATTATTTTTTGTAACAACAGGTGCTGGTGGTTGTTGTTTTTGTTCAGACTGCTGTGCGGCAACTGGAGTTTCTTTTGTAACTTGAGCTGGAGCTGCACTAGGTGCAACTGGCTCTGCTTTAGGTTCAGTTGTTTGTGATGCAGATGGTGCTGATGCTGCCATTTTTGCCCTAAGCGCACCGAATCCAACTTTCCCCATGGTTGTAGCCTTATTAACCTTAGAAGTTGATTGTTCTGCTGTATGTCGAGGTTGCATATGTAAGTAATATGTAGACTTCAGACCTTTCTCCCATGCAGATGCATAAATTTTCATGATCTCTTTATTGTCTCGAGTTGCAATATACATATTTCGTGACATCGCTTGATCAATCCATTTTTGTGCTCGTGCAGCAACTTCAATGTATGCATACGGTGAAGTTGTGAAAGATGTTTTATAGATTGCTTTCAAGTCGTCTGGAATTGCTTCTATGTTTGCGATATCTCCTTGATGTTCAAAAATTTGATCTCGTACTTTTTCCCACATGCCACGCTCTTTCAAGTCGTTTACGAGGTTTGTGTTGATATCAAGATACTTTCCTGAAATTTTGTTTCGAGAGAATACTTGTGCAAAACGCGCATCAATTCCAGGAACAGTTCCTGCAACCAAACCAATATTTGCATTAGGAGCAATTGCCATAAGTGTTGCGTTTCGCATTCCTTGTTTTACTTTTCCTCGTAATCCGTCCCAATCAAGACCTCCATGCTTTGATGTCTTATCTACAGTAAGTGCAACACCTCGTTCTTTTTCAAGCTTCTCTAATGTATCGATTGGCACCTTCCCTTTCGACCAACCAGAGCCTTCAAAGTTAGGGTAACTTCCTCGCTCCTTAGCCAGCTCAGCACTTTCATCAATTGCCATAAAGCTAATAAATTCAAATAGTCTATCGGCAAAATCATATGCATCTTTATTTTCGTACGACCAACCCATTCGCTCTACAACATCTGCAAATCCCATAACACCAAGCCCAACTGCTCGGTTTTGTAAGTCTGAATTTGAAGCTTCAGCAACTGCAAGTTTATTGATATCAATAAGGTTATCAAGATGACGAACAGCAACACGCACAGTGTTCTCAAGCTTTTGCCAATCCATTTCTGCAGCACTCTCTTTTAAATGTTTTGAGAGATTAACTGTCGCAAGGTTACATACAGCAATATTGTCCTTATCTTGTGGTAAACAAATTTCTGTACACAAGTTCGACATATGAATTGTTCCCGTATTGTTGTTTATTGCACGAAGGTTAATTGGATCTTTAAATGTAATCCAAGGGTGTGATGTAGAAACAAGTGATGCGGTAATTTGCCCGAACTGTTCTTTCGCAGGAACCTTTCTGTACACTCGCATATTTCCCTCCTCTGCTTTTTTAACGTACTCACTGTATCGTTTTGAAAATGCCTCACCATATAGCTCGTTCAAATCTTTTGTTTCATTTGGATCGAACATATACCACTGTTCGTCGTTTCGTACTCGCTTCATAAATTCATCAGAAATAAATGCCGCAGTGTTAGCTGTTCGGAATCGCTGATGTTCATCTCCATTTCCCTGTCGAGCTTCTAGGAACTCTGGAAAGTCGTAATGCCAGTTTTCCATATAAAATGCTAGCGCACCTTTTTTCTTTCCTCCTCGTTGAATTGCTCGAATCGCAACATCAATAACTTTCATAAATGGAATAGGTCCAGATGAAGTTGTATTTGAAGCCTTAAGTGGTGAGCCTGTTGCCCGTAGTTTTGTTACCGATGCACCAATACCTGCAGACCCTTTTGAAAGCATCATAATATCTGAAACTGATTTTGCGATATGCTCCATATCATCTTGTATCTCAAGCAAAATACAGTTTGAAAGTGCAGGACTGTTTGTTCCAGAGTTAAGGTTAGTTGAACCTGCTGGTAGATATTCTAATTTAGAAAATCGTTCATAAAATATTTTTGCTTGTGCAGTTGGATCTTTTTCATTATACGAAAGACCCATCGCGATTCGCATAAATGTGTATTGAGGAGTTTCTCCAGGTTTTTGATCTTCGCCTTTTAGAGAGTATCGGTTCAGTAAACTCGAAAGTCCTGCGTAGTTAAATAGTTCGTCACGAGAAACATTAATTGCTGTAGCAAGATCATCTAAATCAAATTTTTCAATCATTCGAACATCAAGTAGTCCTCTGTCTACCCACTTTTTAATATGTTCTGTAAATTTCTTTTCGTGTAGAACTTGCGGAGCTTCGTCGTCATCTTTATTGAAATCACCCAACACTCGAGAATATGCAGTTTTCAAAAGTATTCGTTTTGCCAGAATGTCATAGTTTGTATCTTCTTTAATATTTTGTAGTGCTGCATTAATAACAGCTTCATCAAGCTCATCTTCTGTAACTCCATCATATAGAGTGAGTGATGTTTCTGATGCAACCTGCATTACCATCTCTGTTGCATCTGGAAGCCCTTCACAAGCGCGCTCAATTGCTTTATTAATTCGATTTGCATCGTACGTTGCTTTTGTTCCGTCTCGCTTTGTTACGGTGATTTCTAGTGGTGACATAGGTAAATTATGTTGATTTAATAATAGATACTATAAATAAAAGTTTTATAAACTTTAGAAAAGTGCTTCTGCTTTTCAGATTATACACTGCCGGAACCCCAATAAGTGCATAAAAAATGAATTACATAATTGACAAAAGCATTCCGCAAGCCACCTTCTGTTTTGCGCTGTTAAAATAGTGGTTTTACAGGATGCTTTTTTAAAAAAATAAAGAATTTCTAAAAATTAAAAATTCTTTATCTAAAAACAAAACTTTTCCTTGCAAAACAACCTAGATGTGATAAAAATACAGGACATTTCAAATATATAAACCACTAATTATGCGTTACAAATCATCAATTAAAGTTGAAAAACCTGGAGACCAGCTTATCTGGCGAAAAGGTCGACTTCGACGAATCAACAAATTAGACCCACGACGAAAGGCTTGTCAGGGATAAATAAAAAAAGCTCACAACAAGTGAGCTTTTTTTATTACTACCAATTTCCATTAAACAACGCGATTATGCCAAGAAAGGCTAAGATTCCTATAATTAATTTTCCCATATTTTTATAAATTAAATCCTTTGTAAATTAAGTAAAGCCCCACAATAAGTGCAATGACTGCATATTTTTTAATGTCTGCACTTTTCTTAATTTTTTTGATATATCGTAAGCATGGCTCTATTGGAAACAACATAAAGTACATTCCTTCTAAAATCATAAGCCAACCAATAACCGTTATTACTGTTGGCCAACCAACCCAGACAGAATGAGTGAGTACGATAACCAAACCAGCAACAAGTTCTAATGTTGTTACTAAATATAATAGTAATTTACTTCGCTTCATTTCTTGAATCATTGCAATCATTTCGTCACCCTTAATAAAAACTCCAAGGGCTTTTGTTGTTATAACAATTCCTAGAATTTTTGCGATAAGTATTGATGTTGCCATATATAAATAATACTAATTTTAAAATTGTAATATGTTTATTATAAACGCTTATGCTAAATCTTGCGGAGCAGTTATACGCTTCCAATCATTTACGTGAACAACTGGAACATCGCGTTCGTTGGCAATAACACTCAATGTTTGTGGTAATCCGTATTCTCCGTTAGGAAGTACGACCAAAGGATACTTAAAAAATTCTTCATCAATCATATACATACCAGTGCACAACATATCGCCCTCTCCCCCTCCAGATTCACATACGTTATACAAACAAAGCTCACCATCATCTGAAGCAATAATATCTATTCTTCCACCTTTAAATTCTTCATGGGCTTCTTGAAGTCCGATTGCGCAACTGTGTTTTGAGATACGAGAAATATCTTCAGTGCCATACAGGTCGTCACCCATCATAACTAGCGTTGGACCAGTTACATGTTCTTTTGCTGCAGCAATCGCGCCACCAGTTCCATTCAACACCTCTTGTTCGACATAATGAATATTCTTTCCTTTGAATGCGGTTCCAAAATAATCTTTAATAGCATCACTTAGATATGAAACAACAAATACTACGTCAGTATATTGCTCTGGTAATGCGTCAATTTTATGCTCAAGTAAATTTTTTCCTTCAAAAGTAAGCATTGGTTTAGGAGTATTGTCTGTTAAATACTCCATTCGCTTCCCTCTTCCTGCTGCCAAAATAATTGCTTTCATATGTATTTATTTTACTTGTTATTTTTTATACAGCAAAAATAACAAATTGGTATAATTTTTTTATGAAGAAATACTATGCAATTTATTGTGTTAAGAATTTGTCTCCAAAAAGCTTCACCCCAAATAATGTTCCAAGAACAATAACAACACTAATCATACTTTGCCAGAATAAACTCACATTCACTGCAAGCAATGCTGTTAATGTAAACGGTATGTTCCCAATAAATAATGTTAGTCCGTAGGTAAAATATGGCACCGTGATAAACAACCCAAGCACATATCCTAAAATATCTCCCGGAAGTAGTGCGTGTAGTCCAACAAGTCCTAAAAATTTATTCTTACTCGACAATCTCTTTTCGTATCCAGAAAATTTTTCAATTTTTTCTTCGGAAATAAATTTTGTTACAATTCGTTTTCCATATTTTCGGGAAATATAGTACGTAAGTATTCCTCCTCCAGTCCACGCAATAACACTTGCGACAACCGCAATAACTGAACCATACAAAACCACCATCACTGGAAATAAAAAAACCGAATTAATTGGAGGAATAATAAAAGAAATAATAATTACTAGAATATACAAAAACACCACTTCTATTCCCCTTCCCGCAAACAGTGCAATAAGTTCATCCGCATAAAAATTTGAGTAATAATTTATCGTGATAAAAACAGCGATAGTTACTAGTACTGCGAGCGCTTCTTTTATGCGAAGGTTTTTTATCATTGCTGATGTATTATACAGACAGAAAAGAAAAAGCCATGAAACAAGAAAGTTATCCTGCAAAACCTGAGTCGTGTTTGTCTAAGCTCAAACGTAGATGGAGAAATCCTTGGTGCCGACTTTGGCACGTAAAGGTGAAACTTCGCTGGAATCGTCTCTGGATTAGAAAAGATGAGTTCCACCCTTCCCTTAATTCTGATTTCAGAATTATGCTTGGCATGACTAAAGAGGAAAGAGAAGCCTACCAATTAGATTTGGTAAAAAGAAGAGATATTGCTCACAGAAGAGATATTGAAAACATTGATTCAACAAAAACTGCTAGTTAAGGCAGTTATTTTTCTTTCTGAATATTTACAAATAAAAGAAAAACTTTACCCAACCTACAAAGAAGGATAAAGGTGTGAGCGGACTTTTCTTAATGCCTGAATAGTTCGACCATTTGTGATTTTAGCGAATCGAGGAATACTCGTTCCAGATTTATCTTTGGTTTCTTCAAGAAACATTGCAAGTGGCCGATTACATATTGTTATCAGGACATCATCAATAATGAGATCATATAACGGCCGGTACATTACCGACCATTCGCCCGTTTCTGTATGCCAACTCGGCCCAAAAACTTCGTATGCGTGATCTGTAACTCCTTTTGTCTCATCATGTTTGAAGTGATAGTAAAAACCAGGCTCTGGATTTTGTGTTGGAACTTCTTTCATCACAAGTAGAGTAAGATAAAAAAGTACGTATGTCTACGTACTTTTTATAAAAATAAAAACACCCACCAAAATTAGTGGGTGTTGTTAATTTGGGGTCGTGTGGTGAGAGATGTTAGAACTGAAATTTTAAGCATAAATAAACAAAGCCCCTGATTTATATAATCGAGGGGCTGGAAGTTAGGCTCATTCCCGAGCTTGCTGCATTACCAGTTGATCTTCGGCAGAGTCACTGGAGGAGTTCGTACAACAAACTCTTTCTTTGCAACTGCATTTACGACGAGCTCTTCATTTCCAGTGCTGTTGTGTGCGTCCACCAATCGGCGGATCTGTGAAGGAATTTCGTTCTTTCGCAGATCAACCATTGTGTAACCTTGCGGAATCAGATTTTCTCCACCGCCGAACATCCGGTGTTCCCAAAACCATTGCTTACCATAGCTCCGGTTTCCAACGTTAAGTCCAACCAAAAGATTGTTAGTTTTATTTTGGTAAGGATAAGCCACGACATTGTTGTGGGCTCTCCACTCGATATCTGGCAGATATCCTTTATGGAAGGTGACCTTGCCAGTCTCAGTGTTGAGAAAAGCATGAAATGAATTCGAACGCTTCGGACTCATGACGTGCTCTTTGATTACACCTTGAGTGGAAAATTCGTAGAAAAGTGCAATAGTTGCTTTGGTGCAGGTAACCACAAACCTCTGATATTAAAGAATAACTCTAATAAACCTTGAATTTTCTCATTGAGTAAATAGTGAGCGTTCGTAACATCTTCTTCTTTTTTGTGTTCTATCGCCCGAACAGAATCTTCTGTATCAAAAATTAAATGCTTTAGCTTATTTTCATCAATCTTTTCTTTACCTTTAGTCTTAATATCAGCAACAAATTCTTTTAGCCTATTTGCACTTCCATCTTCATCAACTAGTATTTTTGCAATATCCCATGTTCTAACTGCGTTATCCTTGTTTTTCTCATAGAAGCTTTTTGCATCCTCTTCGGTTACATAGACGATTTCAAAAATCTGACCATTACGTTCTTCTAAACCCCTCTTAGTTTCATAACATACAACTATTAAATCTATATCGCTATTTTCACGAGCATTACCTCGAGCGTGTGAGCCAAAGAGAATAATACTTTTATTGTTTTTGTTTTCTTGTAGTTCTTTTAAGAAATTATCTAATTCTTTCATACTTACAGCTTATCAATTAACCCTCTGTAAGTCTCGACGCTCTTCTCTGCACCAACCTTCTTCTCCCCTCCTTTCTTATAATCCTCAACAATCTCCATTAGTCCTGAAATGAATGCGTTTGTTATTAAGCGAGAGCGATTTAGCTTATTTCCTGATTCTTTTTCATAAGATTCTATAATGTATTGGAAATAGTCTGGGAAATCTCGAATGTAGCGAGAGAACTCTTTTGCCACTTCTCCATACTCAGCGTTTCCATAATCAATAAAACCTGTGAGTTGCTTTCCGTCTATTAGAATATTTTCATGATGAGCGTCGTTGTGTAAAAACTGAAAGATATGATTTTCTTCAACGTTCGTTTCATCAAAAATACCTTTTGCTTTTTTAGCTAATTCTTTTAAAGATTCAGGTACATCTTTATCTTTCAATATCTCTTCATATTCTTCCAACACCTCGGGATGTAAATCTGATGATTCATCTATTGTTATTCCAAGCTCCATACATTCTTCTTTTGAAATTCCTTTTCCTATTTCTGCATGGAATTTTCCAATTGCAAAACAAGTATCTTTTCTCTCCTCTTGATTTAAATTAACCCAAGCATTTTTTAGGGTATCTCCGTTTATATATTTATATCCATACATCTCAGGTTGTTCTGAAATGAACACTACTTCTGCTGTAGGAAGAGAAAGGTTTAGAGAAAATAATTTGTGAGCAACATTTGCTTCAACAATAAGTGAATTTTGTGGAGTAAATTCTTTTTCTTCTCGTTCGACTTTGACTATAAATTTCTCATCTTCTGTTTCAGCTAGATATGCGTAGTTGCAGGCACCTTTTCCAAGGAGTGAGGTTGTAGTTATTTCTTTATTGAGAGATTCTTTTATTTTTATATCTAGCTCAGACATATTATTCAATTTCCTCTTTAATATCTTCAATCTTTGCTTGTATTCTCAAAGCTTCTTTAGCACAGTCGTAATAGTGAAGCTCTTTAGTTTCCTCTCTAAGTGTTTCTTCACTACAATCAATAATTTCGTAATCATCATATTGTAAGCACATCTCCCTCCATCCATATTTCATACATGAGTCATAACCTAATTTCACTTTTCTATACTTTGCTTCACAAGAAATCTTAGCCTCTGAGTAAGAATCTTCTTGTTTTTCCTCTAAACAAACTTTTGCATATCCTTTTTCAGCTTCAAATAAAACTTCTAATTCAACAAGCTCTTCTTTTTGCTCTTCAATCCACGCCCCTTTCATGAATGGCTCGATAGTAAATTTCATTACTCCAGCAACAATTATTGATGCAATAAACAATAAAGCTAAGATAATAAACAATTTAGGAAATCTCTTATCAAGAATATTTTTATTAAGCGTTACATACGCAAGTACTCTTCTTATAATTTCAAACAATACAATAATTCCAAGGCATGTTGCTCCAAAACTAAATACAGTAAACGAGTTAAAGGAAGGCAACCACAGCTCCTTTTCCCACATATAGTTAATAAATACTCCTGCTCCAGCGAGTAATGAAATTACTAGTCCTAGATGATAAATAACATTTCCAAGACGATGCCACCACTGAGTATTATTTTTCTTATTTTCTTTATTCATAGTTATATAAATCTTATCAAATTTTCTGTTACCTTATAATATTCTCAAAATAATACTTAGCCATTCTATCGACATCAGCTTCATAACTATCTTTATCATTCTTTATTTCATCCAAAACAAACATTGGAGAATCTGGCTCAGAATCAATAAAAAAGTCTCCTTGAATATTTTCGCAGTAAGGACAATTGTTAACCCAATGCTCAATCTCTGTTGTCTTAACAAGCTTCTTTTCTACAGTTTTAGGCATTGGCTGTGGAGGTGTTTCTAAGTCTTTGTTCCAATTGAATATCAGTACTTCTTTATTACATTTCCAACAGTCTAAAAATGCAGTTCTGTACTCATAACTATCAGGAATAGAAACTCCACTCTCTTTAGAGATTCTTTGTATTATTTGTAGAAATCTTTCGGTGTGGTTCATATCTGTTTTTACAGTAATTCCTACTTTGTATAATCGAAACTTCCTTTTAATAAAATGAAGTCGGCAAGAAGTTTTTCATATGAAGGGTCAGGGATATCATCAGGGTTCTTGTGTCTATTGCCTCCACGACTTGTACTTTCATACAATTCAGATATAACTTTTATTTTCTCTACAGGCATTACTTAAGCTTTTTCTGGGAAAAGTTTGAGGTACACGATGGAGTTATAAAGAAATCTGTTTACTCCCCTCTGTTCCAAGAACTTATAACTGCGAATCAAGCATTTGCTAAAAACCAAGAAGAAGCAAAGTCCTTTGAAAACAAAGATTATTCAGAAGTTATAGAAAACAATATCAGGGGTCCTTACCGGGATTCGAACCCGAACTGAGGGTTCCACAAACCCTAGTGCTAACCATTACACCATAAGGACCATATCTGGCTTCATTCGCAAAATGCAAACAAAACGGTGTAGCAAGATACTACTAACAATACAGCTTCACGTCTAGTGCCCTCTCGTTTTCAGACTCACTACTGAATTAAAATAGTGAAAATAGTTTTCCAATAAATACAATATAAATAAGTAAGTACATTGCCCCTTCTTGAATATGAATTCTCTTTGAAATTCCTGAGAAGATAAACAGCAATGAAGAAACAATAAGAAATGGCATCGCAATAAGTAACGTTGGCTCAGTAATTGGAAGCTCTTTAAATAACCCAGGTAACCCAACAACCACAAAGATATTAAAGATGTTTGATCCAAACACGTTTCCAAGTGCAATTTCTGCCTTTCCTTTAAGTGCCGCTTTAACTGAAACCAAAAGCTCTGGAAGTGATGTACCAATAGCAACTGCGGTAAGTGCAATAACACCTTGCCCAATATTTAAAATCGCAGACAGATTAGTAATTGAATCGATAAGATACTTTGCACCAAGTGCGAGCCCTGCAACTCCAATTACTAAAATTACGATATCCTTCTTAGTTACTTCAGGACGTTCGATTGGTTCCACCATATCGGACCCATCTTTTAATAGTAGTGCCGATACAAGATAAATTGCATATCCAACGAGTAGAATTATGGATTCAATTAAATTAATAGTTCCGCTCCACGCAAATATTACAAATAATGTTGTTGAGAGCGCAATAAGCGGTAAATCTAAATCGATAAGATTTTTTGTAACAGTAAGCTTTTTTCCAACCAAAGCAGCAACTCCAACTACAAGCAGTATATTTGCAATGTTTGAACCAATCGCGTTTGATACCACAATCTCGGATGCATCATTGAAGATTGCAAAAAACGAAGAAATTAATTCGGGGAATGATGTTCCAAAAGCTACAATGGTGACTCCTACAAGAAACGGTGACATTCCTGCTCGTAACCCAATCTTTTCAGAACTGTCTAAAAGCCAATCTGAACTTTTAATTAATAATGCCATTGAGGCAACGAATACAATAATCCAAATAAGTAATGCTGATGTCATAATGTAGACATGATAACAGAGAATGAGCAAAGTGATAGTGCACATTTGATATGAAGACACTCTTTGTGCATACTATCTGAATGCCCAGGTGGTGGAATTGGTATACACACACGGTTGAGGGCCGTGGTCTTCGGGCATAGGGGTTCGAGTCCCCTCCTGGGCACACACAAAGAAAAACCACATCATTTTAATGTGGTTTTTCTTTATATGTAAACTTAGTCTTTCTTTTCTTCGTCCTTCGCTGAAGCTTCAGGTGACTCATCTTCAGTAGCTTCTGCATTCTCTTCTGCCTCTTTCGTATCCTCCTCGTCTTTAGTCTCTTCTGTTGCTGGAGTTTCAGGAGCATCTACTTCTACTGTTGATTCTACTTCTGCTGTATCTGGCTCAGCTGGGGCATCTTCTTTTTCTGCTTCTTTTACCTGATCATCAATAGCTACAAACATCATCTTCATTCGCTTAGAAATTTGCTTCATAGCTTTTCGTCGAATGTAATATAGCTTGTTTCGTCGAACTTTAGATCGTTTAGTAATTTCAATCTTATCAATCATTGGTGAGTATAGTGGGTAGATTTTTTCTACTCCAAACCCTCCTGTAGAGCGTCGTACAGTAAATGTAGCTCCTGCCTCAGTACCGTGCTTTCGTGAAAGTACAAGACCTTCGAAAACCTGAATTCGAGTTTTTCCCTTCTCTTCAATCTTTTGATGAACACGAACAGTGTCACCCGCTCGAAGGTCGAGGTTCTTTCGTTTCTCAATGTTTACTGGAGATATTACGTGTGTCATATGTGCGGGCTACTTTAGCACAGGGTTTTAGATGTGACAAGATGTTTTTTAAAATAAAAAGGAAGGACCCGCCACGTGGTTCGACGAAGCGAGTCCTTATTGTCTCTTGAGTGCTATCCTATTACCGGAATCTCAAAAGCTAACTACAGGCATAGTGGGTTACCAGCCCCATAACATTCCTATATCAGTGAATTTCCTGATTCACCACTAAGACATCCACGCTGTGCGTGCTCCTCTCTGCTGAATGAGACCTTGCGTTACAAGGTCTTGTTTTGATTTGCGAATGTATGCAGGGTCAGGAAACCCAGTCAACATCATCACGTTAGATCGACGGAATATACGCATCTCTTATACTTGTTTTTGGTGTTGGAGTTATGTTCTTATTTTTCAAGTCAGTAGTAACTTATCAATCAAAGAACGATTGTATTCACTATACTCTTATCTCTCTATTTATCAAACTGTTGTAAAGCAAAAAGAAAATCTTCGGGATATTCTGCAGTAATAATTTCTCGTTCATTATTCATTTTTATAAATGAAATTTCTTTTGCATGAAGTGCGAGTCGAGTAAATCCAAGAATTGTATTGCGTTTTGTATACAGAGAATCTGCAACAATTGGTCGCCCAACATAATTAAGATGTACACGAATTTGATGCGTTCTGCCTGTCTTAGGTTTTGCTTCTATTAATGTAACCGGTTCATCTGTTTTTAAATCTTTTCCTCGACTAAGAACTGTTACGTATGTTTCTGCATCACGAGCAGATTTATTGTTTCGCATATCTTTTCCAGATGTCCACTTACGAATATTGTTTGCACTTCTCCCTATCGGAGCATCAATGGCTAAAACATCTTCTTTTAGATTTCCATATACAAATGTGTGATACGTTTTTTCTACTTCTCGATTTTGAAACTGCGCTTTCAGAAACATAAACGCTTCTTGTGTTTTTGCTAGTAACATTACTCCAGACGTATCTTTATCTAATCGGTGCACGATACCAGGACGAAGAATTGTTTGTCCATCTTGTAGTTCAATTGGCTCACCAACATCTTTTGATTCTGGATAATTTTCAAGCATCCAATCTGCGAGTGTATAAAAACTAGATTTTCCATCACCATGAACAACTAAACCTGACGGCTTATTAATCGCAAGGAAATGTTCATCCTCAAAAAGAATTGGAATATTCATAAAGAAAATATGGGCGCAATTAGATTACGCCTCGGTAGAAAAGAATTCCGGAGTAATTTGATATTTGTTGAAAGTACGCCCTTCAATTTCATGGTGTCCAAGTGGGTACGTATACCGGCCACCATCAGCAGATCCTTCAAGAATTTTTTTATGAGCGTCAGAATCTCTTTCGACAAAATAAACTGAATCTTTGAAATGGACAAAGCCATCTTCTTGAGCATCATCAAAGTTCTTCAAGAACTCTTCTGCTAACTGCTTTTCTTGTTCGAGTTGAGAAACTACAACTTCGTTGTCTGGGTCTGGTTTCATGTTTTGTTCTATGTGTGTTTCCATATTTTTTACATTATTTTTACAATTCGTCAAGTAAATCTGTTAATTCTTCAGACACATCATCTGGATTTTCTAAGTATCTTCGTAGCCATTTTAATGTTTTTCTTAGATGCTCTTTATTTAAATCAAATTTTTCTCCATGAGGTTGACCCTTTGGGGACTGAGATCCTCCTCCGAAATCAATGAGTACAGGCTCTCCTTCTGGAGAAATCATAATATTCCTTGTTGAAATATCATTATGGTACAACCCATGCTCATGCAATATTTCAACTGCCTCCTCTAGTTTCGACTCGAACGACTCAAAGTCAATATTTTGACGAATTTCTTCATCCTCATTTCTTAAAATTAATTCTTCAATACTTACACCAGGAATATAATCTAAAATTAAGAGATGTACTTTTTCTTCCCATGCATACGGATATTCTACATCTTCAATTTTTTTATCTTTTCTATCAACTTTTACAATAGTATGAACCATCGGAACATCAACATCAGAACCAGCCGCATTTAAATACGCTCCCGCTCGGTTTGTATACTTTGCTTCTTCAGTAGGACTTAGCTGTTCAGGGAGCTCCCTTCCTTGTGCAACAAATTCACGCTTTTTAGATTTCACTCGTTCAAAATAGTCTTGAACTTTCCGTAAATCCTTCGCAAAATCTGGCAATAAATCCTTTCTATCGCCTCTAATATTGGCCTCAACAGTTTG
>Ga0222673_1000383_pt1 | contig 21162 bp, 17 predicted proteins | sample AntAcemetagen801_FD_179845 | JGI IMG/M metagenome (GOLD analysis project Ga0222673, IMG submission 179845) | Saline water microbial communities from Ace Lake, Antarctica - #801 | ecosystem: Environmental > Aquatic > Non-marine Saline and Alkaline > Saline | place: Antarctica: Ace Lake...
TTGAGGACTCAGCGGCGCATTTACTGTCCGAAAGCTTCGGAAACAAGGAACTTATTTCTCAATGCCGTCCTTGGTTGGACACTTTCAGAATTGGCGCAGAGATCCTGCGTCATTTGGCCACGTTGGCGCAGGAGCGTCAGCTGGACTCGGCTCGAGCTTCAGAGTTCGAACCGGCCTTCACTCGCTTGCGTTCCACTGGTAAGCGAGTGTTTGGCGACTCCCTAGAGATGTTTTTGGAGCATCTAATTCGAGAATCGCCTATAAACGACACACCAACAAAAAACTATGAGGAGTGATAGGAATGATAACTAAAAGAAGCAGTGCAATTATTGCCTTAGCGGCAGCGTCAGCTTTGCTACTTGGGGCCTGTGCAACAAGTTCTGAGACAACAACTGATTCCGGTTCTGCTGGATCAACTGACAGCGTCGCAGAAGGCACATTGCGTGTTGCAATGGGTTCTCCTGGAGAAGCGCAAATAGCCGTCTGGGATCAGGTTGCCGCCCAGTTTGAGTCCGAAAACCCGGGTATCAAGGTGGAAATGAACTACGTTGACGATGACCTTTACCAGACAATTGGCTTGCCAAACCTGCTTTCAGGTCGCGATGCACCAGATGTCTACTTTGAGTGGGCTGGTAGCAGGCTTGCTGAGAGGAACCAGGGCGGCTACGCAGCTGACCTAACTTCTTACATGTCTAGTGGTGTCCTATCGGGCATCTGGGAGGAATCAGCATTCTCCTCGGGTGAAGTCGATGGAAAGCTATTGTTGGCGCCTCACAAGGCAGACGTGACCAACGTCATTTGGTACAACGTTGATATGTTCGATGAGCTGGGAATCACTCCCCCAACCACTTGGAGTGAACTAATGACTACCTGTCAGGTTGTTTCCGAGGCAGGCTACATCCCAATGGCGACCGGAAATAAGGACTTTTGGGCCGCAGGTAACTGGCTGGGGCACCTAACGTCCCGAGTTGTAGGTGAAGATGTCTACGATTCGGCATTAGGCCAACGCACATCATTCAACACGCCTGAGTGGGTAGAAGCCTTTGGTTACATCAAAGAGCTCGCCGACAACAACTGCGTGAATGAAAGCGCTAACGCAATTGCAGATAACGAAGGTGCTCAGTTGTTCTTCCAAGGTGAAGCAGCAATGCACCCAATTGGTTCTTGGCTAGTCAGCTGGGCAATTGGTGAAGCACCTGACCTTAACTTTGACTACGTCAACCTACCTTCGATGCCAGGTGGTGCTGGAGATCAAGGCAGCGTAATTGGAGTTGTTACTGGTTATGTGATCAACGAAATGAGCCCACTTAAAGATAAAGCCGCCGAGTTCCTAGCAATGGCAAACAATGAGGAGTTCGTGGCCAAGTTCATCGAAGCAGAGGCTGTGCCATTGGCTATCTCTGCAGCAAACGCGGAGCTGGACGATAGAACAGCTCGCTTGAACACCATGCTGGCCGGATCAAACACGATTGTCGGACCCCCAGACACTGACTATGACCTAGAGGTTGCAGACTACTTCTACCGCGCGGTAGCCGCTGTGCTGGGAGGAGTCAGCACTCCAGAAGAGGCAGCAGCCGAATTGGCTGCATCAGTCGAATAACAACAGTTGAACTGCAGGGTGTGCTCGCGCAATGTGAGCGCACCCTGCACCAACAGAAAGCAAAAGCATGAAGGCCGAAAAACCGTGGGTACCGTTTCTATTTCTCGCACCCGCTTTGGCTTTTTTCGTCTTCGCGGTTTTGGTGCCAATGATTGCGACCGCCGGCTTTAGTTTCACGAACTGGAATGGTTTCGGTGAGTTCACCTTTGTGGGGGTTGTAAACTATGTGGAACTCGCTTCCGACAACATTTTTGCGAAATCCTTCACAAACGTTCTGTTTTACATTTTTGCTACGTTAATACTTGAAGTCCTGGTCGGTTTGTGCCTGGCTGGTCTGATCAGCGTCCAGAAGTCTGGTTCACTGTGGTTCCGCGTAGCACTTTTTGCACCAGTCATGCTGCCCATGGTTGTGGTTGCAGTGCTCTGGTCTTTCATCTACAATCCGGATTTTGGATTAGTGAACGGCGCCCTGAAGGCTGCTGGATTAGAAGATTTCACTCGCGTTTGGCTGGGTGACCCAGACACCGCCCTGTTGGCCATAAGCATCGTTTCAGGTTGGGTCTTCTCAGGTTTTTTCATGGTGATTTTTTACTCCGCTCTCCAACAGGTGCCAGAGGAGCTTTCTGAGGCTGCCAGCCTGGATGGAGCCAGCGAATGGCGGATTTTTTGGAGCGTGAAGATCCCTTTCATCCGCAATGCAATTGAGGTAGGGGTTTTGCTCTGTGTCACCGGCGCATTCCAAGGCTTTGATCTATTTTTCGTCCTAACAAATGGCGGACCCTTTAATGCCACGGAAATTCCAACAACGCTTTTGGTTCGCACCGTGTTCAGAAATGCCGATGTCGGCTACGGATCAGCAATGGCGGTTGTGCTAACGGTAGTGATACTAGTTGTGGGCTGGATGTTTGTCAGAATTCGCAAGTGGAATGATCAGAAGGAGTTGCGACGATGACCAAAGCAATTTACTTGCAGCGCCGTCCTAGGGTGGCACTGCGACAAAGACTCCCAAAACTACTGGTCACCTTGGGCTTGAGCCTCATCGCGCTCATTTATGCTTTCCCGCTGTTATGGATGACGGTATCTGGGCTAAAAACTAATCAACAGATATTCCGGGAACCATTCGCTCTGCCCGAAACTTGGGACTTCTCCATATGGATCGAGGCCTGGCAAGTGGGAAACATTGGGCAATACGCCCTCAATAGCGCCATCACCACTAGCGTGACGGTCGTAGTCATTCTCTTCGCCGGTTCTGCGGCAGCATTTGCCTTCAGTCGCTACCAGTTTCGTGGCAGGGGGGCACTGATGGGGTTACTGTCCCTTGGGTTGCTTCTTCCGCTGCAGTCCTACTTCATCGCTCAAAGCAGCATGTTCAATGCGCTGTATATCACCAACACTCGCTTCGCGCTCATCATCCCCTACATTGCAATGGGCCTTCCACTTGCCACCTACCTTTTGACGGTCTATTTGAAAGCCCTCCCCGATGAGCTTTTCGAAGCGGCCCGCATGGAGGGTGCGAGTGACTTCATGATCTACAGGCTTATCGCAATGCCCCTTCTCAAGCCAGGTCTTGCAACAGTGGGAATATTCTCCGCATTGGCGTCATGGAACGAGTTCTTGCTGGCATTGCTATACATCCAAGACGATGCCTTGAAAACTATCCCGACTGGCTTATTGGCTTTTTCAAGCCGCTACGTGACAGATTATGGACTGCTGTTTGCCGCCCTCACCATTGTCACCTTGCCCATGATCATCATTTACATCGCTTTCAACAAGCAAATTGTTGAGGGGCTTACGGCCGGAAGCCTAAAGTAACCTCGCCGGCAGATGAAGGATGTGGAGTTCCACGCTCTTTGCAACAGCAATCTCAGTGCTAATTGGCACACCCAACGCTCACAGACCTCAATGCCTCAAACTCCTTAGCATCAACACTCAGTTCCCACTTCACCTTCACGGTCATCCAGTCCTCGACATATTGGCACCGGTAACTAATGTTTGTTGGTAGCCACTCAGCGGGGTCTCTTGCTGACTTAGAGCGGTTAGACCCTGCACTAACCGCTATTAGTGCTTCCGCAAGGTCTAGGTCATTGGCGAATGCTTGGCGTCTTTCAGGACTCCACGCATTTGCACCGCTGTCCCAGGCTTCTTTTAGTGGAATCATGTGGTCAATGTCTAGCTTCGATGAATCAGTGATCACAACGGCGTCATAGCTTGAGAACCAGCTGCCGGTTAACACCTTGCAGCCTGCACCCAAGGTGACAGATTCTAGGGATTCAATAATCAGCACTTCTTCGCGGGCATTACAGCTGTCTCCGTCTGCATCTATCCAGTGCTTGAACAGACCCCTGTCATAACCACTTGTTACCTCTGGTTTGATCTCCATGCTTGCAAGCAAGAACGTGAACCTATCGACTTGTTCAGAAGACCCACCCTCCTCAGCAACCAGCTCTTCATTGGCAGTCTCCTGCCCAGGCTCCGATGGAGCTGGGCTGGAGCTGGCTGCAGGGGTTGCTTTTGGCTCAGGATCAGCAGATTCAGTCTCATTGGGTTCGGGCTCTGGTTCCTGAGAGGCAGACGCGGTGGGGGTTGATTGGGCTTGTGAGGCTGTTTGTGAGGTGGTTGGTTGTGGTTCTGGGCTGTCAGTGACAAGGCCAATGAAGCCAAGGATTACGACGCCAGTCACGATGGCAATTGTTTTTGGTTTCCACATCAGCCTCGCCCCCCAAGGGTCATCTAGCTAACACACTAGTTGGGCTTGCCTACAGTTTTATTGGCTGGCCTTATTGGTCGCCTTATTCACCATCGTCAGGCAGCAGCGCAAAGAATTCCATCTTGGCGTCCATCCACTCTTGGACGTGTCCTGATTCCAGGATGATCATCATTTCTGACATGGCATCTAGGTGGGGCTGATCTGCCATTGCAGCCATCTCAGCGCCATGCTGTTGGCTTTGGCTTGCTACTTCTTCGAAGCTTGAGCCTCGAAAAGCCTGACTGCAGGCTCCACCGAGTTCTAGGCAGCTAATTATCTTCATTGGCCAAGAGTCTAAAGGCTTGGCCCTTTGAAGTCACTTTTGCCGCGGTGCCCCCGATTGTTTTCCATAAATCACCAACGCGCCTTGGGAAATAACCGATTAGGCGATTCCAGTTGGCATACTAAAGACATTCCGTTTTATCGAAGATGATTGTGAGGGCCAAATGATAGGCAATACCTTTTCTTTTTCCTCAGAGGCTGGCCACACATGTTTACCTGCGGCCTCACCCGCATTTGTCACAAAACGATATCAATATCTGGGTCTTCTGACCGCTTAAAGGCGCTTTAGTCGCTAGCGATCCACCCGTTAACTCTCTAGTTCTTTGTTGCCATGTATCCAACCAAAGCTATTTCACTGGCAAAAGTGCCTCCATTTGTCAACTACTAAGTGAATGAGGCGCTCTAAGGACAAACCCCAAAGGTTTTTCCTCCCTCGCGAAACCAAACTGCGAGTTGCAAATAATTGCCATAGCCTAGGCAAAAGCATCCATTGAAGGCTCTAGGCGCAAGATTAGAAAAAAGGGAGTTTTTTATGTCACTGTCGACATTGAGGCGTTGGGTAACCGAGGTTGCTGATCTAACCGATCCAACCGAAATAATCTGGTGCGACGGATCCCATGCCGAGAGCCAAAAGATCAACGCCTTGCTGGTTGAAAACGGCACCTTTGAGAGACTAAACCCGAAGATCAGGCCTAACAGCTTTATTTCCCGGACTGACCCTGCCGATGTTGCAAGGGTTGAATCCCGAACCTTCATCTGTTCAGAGGACCAGCAGGATGCGGGTCCAACAAACAACTGGGTTGAGCCGTCAAAGATGCGGGCTGAGCTCAAGGAGAAGTTCGCAGGGTCTATGCGTGGCCGCAAGATGTATGTGATCCCGTTCTCCATGGGACCTCTCAACTCACCACTTGCTCGCTACGGGGTAGAAATAACCGATTCTCCTTATGTTGTGGCATCGATGCGAATCATGACAAGGGTCAGCGACAAGGTGGTTACAAAGATCGCCAATGGCGCAGACTGGGTGCCAGCGATTCACTCGGTTGGCAAGCCCCTGATTGATGACCAAGGTAACTCGGTGGCTGATACCCCATGGCCCTGCAACCCAGAAAATGTTTACGTGGTTCAGTTCCCAGAAACTAGAGAAATCTGGTCCTTCGGCTCTGGCTACGGCGGTAACTCACTGCTTGGCAAGAAGGCCATGGCGCTTCGCATTGGTTCAGTGCTTGCACGCGACGAAGGTTGGCTAGCGGAGCACATGCTGCTGATCAGGATCACCACTCCGGAGAACAACAAGTACCACGTGGCAGCGGCCTTCCCTTCGGCCTGTGGCAAGACAAACCTTGCCATGCTGCAGTCTCAGATGCCGGGCTGGAAAGTCGAAACCCTGGGCGACGACATTGTTTGGATGGCTCCAAACGAGAACGGCAAGATGCGCGCAATCAACCCGGAGAACGGTCTCTTTGGAGTCGCGCCAGGAACCGGGCTCTCGACCAATAAGGTTGCGGTTGATTCAATGCGTGAGGGTGCCATTTTCACCAATGTTGCGACCACCAAAGACGGAGACGTTTGGTGGGAGGGCCTCACCGATAAGGCTCCGGATAATCTGACCGATTGGCAAGGTAAGCCCTGGGACAAGGACAGCGGCAAGACTGCCGCTCACCCCAATGCCAGGTTCTGTTTGCCCATCGATCAGGTCACGAGTCTCAGTGACAACTGGGCAGAGCCCGAAGGCGTGGAGCTAGATGCAATCCTGTTTGGTGGCAGACGTGCTACGAACGTGCCACTGGCTGTTCGCTCACTGAACTGGCAGCACGGCGTTTTCTTGGGTGCAACCATCGCCAGTGAGCAAACTGCTGCCGCCGAGGGTCCAATTGGAAGCCTTCGACGAGACCCCTTTGCGATGTTGCCGTTCTGCGGTTACAACATGGGTGACTACTTTGGACACTGGTTGTCCTTCGCTGAAAAGCTAGACCCCGATAACTTGCCGACCATCTTCCAGGTGAACTGGTTCCGAAAAGACGAGGCCGGCAAGTTCATCTGGCCGGGCTTTGGCGAGAACATGCGGGTGATCCAGTGGATTGTGGGTGAAATTGAAGGCAAGGACTCCTCAACCCAAACCCCGATTGGCATGGTCCCGAAGCCAGAGGCCCTGAACACCCAAGGCTTAGACCTCTCGGATGAGAAACTTGCCCAATTGCTTGCAGTTGATAAGGACTCTTGGACCCACGAAGCAGCGGAAATTGCTGGCTTCTTTGAAAGCTTTGGAGACAGGTTGCCGGCGCCACTTGGGGTCGAATTGAAGAATTTGCAAACTCGCCTTAGTTCATGACCTCCATTTGGTTTAGCCTTAGGTGACAGCAAGTAATTAGGTCCCGAAAGAGGCCTTTATCTAGAACGAGGCTCCAATGGCAATGGCATCAGTCAACCCAGCTACCGGCGAAACCGAATTTGAAGCCGAGCTACATACCCCCGCCGAAGTAGAGGCTCGACTTGCCATGGCGCAGACGGCCCACGAGACCCTTCGCGCCATGAGCTTTGCCGAACGAGCGGTACTCATGCTCAAGGCCGCCGACCTGGTCGAGAGCGAAGTGGAGCAAACAGCCGTAATGCTCACCCGTGAAATGGGTAAGCCAATTGCGCAGTCCCGAGGCGAAGTTCTCAAGTGTGCCAAGAGCATGCGCTTCTACGCTGAAAAAACAGAGGGGTTTCTTGCCCCTCAGGTTCTAGCTGACCCATCAACGGTAAACGCGAGCCAGGCAATGACCATTTGGCAGCCGCTCGGAGTAGTGCTTGCAGTCATGCCATGGAACTACCCGCTTTGGCAGGTAATAAGGTTTGCTGGACCAGCACTGATGGCTGGTAACTCCGGAGTGTTGAAGCACGCTTCTAACGTTCCGCAGACTGCCCTTTATTTGAACGACATCTTCACTCGCGCCGGGTTCCCAGCAGGTTCCTTCTCGACCCTGATGATATCCGCCTCCGGTGTTGCCGCTGTAATCGACGACCAGCGAGTAAAGGCCGTTACCCTCACTGGTTCCGAGCCTGCCGGTCGTGCAGTTGCAGAGCGAGCCGGCCGACAGATCAAGCCTTCGGTTATGGAGCTTGGTGGCTCTGATGCTTTTGTTGTCACCGCAAATGCCGACATCGAGGCCGCAGCAACAATCGCTGTTACAGCAAGAATGAACAACAACGGCCAGTCCTGCATCGCAGGAAAGCGCTTCTTGGTCTTTGCCGAGGTTTACGACCAGTTCGTCGACAGCTTCGTATCAAAGATGAGCGCCCTAAAAATGGGTGACCCTATGGACGAAACCGTTCAGCTTGGGCCGCTGGCAACAGCAAACGGCAAGCGCGACATCGTCGAGCTAGTTGAAGACGCCAAGGCTAAAGGTGCGAATATCCTTTGCGGTGGTCAGACCCCAGAGGGACCCGGCTTTTTCTACCCAGCAACAGTTATTGATGGGCTAACAAACGACATGAGACTAGTCATGGAAGAGGCCTTTGGCCCGGTTGCCAGCATCTACAAGGTTGCCAACAAGGAAGAAGCGATCAAGATCGCCAACCAGACAACCTTCGGTCTTTCTTCTGCAATTTGGAGCCAGGATGCTGCCGAGCAGGATTACTTTGTTCAGCACCTGCAGGCAGGAGCCGTGTTCGTGAACGGCATGACAATTTCCTATCCGGAACTTGCTTTCGGTGGCATCAAGGACTCCGGTTTTGGCCGCGAGCTATCAGATGCTGGGATCAAAGAGTTCTGTAACCTAAAAACAGTCTGGAAAGCCTAAGCCAAATTTAGGTCCAGCAAGAATGCATTGCTAAGAGCCAACTTGTTCGGAGCAATGCCGTAAGCACGCTCTGGATTAGTGGTCGCGGCCATAATTGCAGCCAGCGGGTTAGCGCTCCAACTGGCGTAGTTTTTAACAGCGTCTTTCAATAACAACGTCGACCCGGCAAGGCCACCCTCTTGGGTCCTTGAAACTCCTCCGGAGACTGTTATTTCAATTGCACCAAGTAAATACTCGCCGTCGGGCTGACCGGTGGCATCAATGGCATCGGTCACCAATATCAAGCGTTCGGCTGGAATCAATCGAGCGGCAGCGGGTGAAACGTGGCTGCCGTCGGCGATTAGCTCCATAAAGGTGTCGGTTTCGATCGCAGCTGGAATTGGGCCTGGCTCACGGTGATGAATGCCCTTCATGCCATTGAAGGTGTGGGTCATTACTGACTGCTTATACGCAGTGAAGAACTCATGGGCTTGGCTGTAATCGCCGGCCGAATGGCCAAAGCAAAGCTTGATGCCGGCGTCACTAAGTATTTTTAGCTGGTCGGCGCTAAACAGCTCAGGCGCCAGGGTCATTGAGGCAACAGTCCCAGTGGCAATAATTTGCTTTAGTTCTTCATCGGTTGGCTTTTTCAAAACGTTTGGGTCTTGCGCACCCTTGTGGTCATGGGACAGAAACGGTCCCTCAAAGTGAAGGCCGACAAACCTTGGGTCTTTTGCAAGCCCCTGGACTGCAACAGCGATCTGGAGCATATCCGCAACCCCTGCGGACACCAAGGAAATAAGGCTGCGGGTTACCTGGTTTTTCTCATTGAAATCTAGAATGCCCCTGATTTCTTCCAGACCCCGGCTGGCAGCAAAGCCTGCGGCCCCGTGACAGTGGGTGTCGAAAAGTCCAGCATGCAAAAGCTTGCCGGTGCCATCGATTACCTCATCGGCCGAGTGGGATTTCCAGCCATCCCCAACACCGGTGATCGTTTGGTCTTTAGTGAGAAGCGCCCAAGCATTTTCCGCGAGCGCACCGTCATGAAAGATGGTGGTGGAGTGAATCAGCTTGCTAGTCAAAATCTCAGTCCAAATATCGGTGGTCAGTCGTCAGCTTCTCCTCTAATGCTAGCGGTTTCGTGGGGTCAGAGCCCTTGTCTGGATTAGCGAAGGTTTCGGTCATGCCAGTGTAAATATTTAGGAGGCTCTTCACGTTGAGGGCTATTTCTAGTCAGCGTGGGCGTAGCCTTGATATGGGACTTATTCACTCTCGATTAGGAGAATCGATGACAACTGAAGAACTCTTGAACGGACTAGCGTGGCCGCGGCAAACCGGAAGGTTCAGCGGCTTTTCATTTGCACACGGTGTGGCAGGCGTATCTTCACACCTTGGTTTTGGAGGGACTATCGAGGCCAAGTCTGGTTCTCTCGAAATAGAGAAAAATACGAGATTTGATTTAGCTTCACTGACCAAAGTTTACACAGCAACGATCGCGGCCATTCTTCACGCTGATGGAGCGATCGACCTCGAGGCCCCGCTCTCAAGCTGGGCGACCTTAAGCCAAGAATTGGGCCAAGTCACCAGCTTGGAACTCCTAACCCACTCAAGTGGTTTACCTGCTGAATGGGCCGAACAGGCAAGCCGGCAAGCCACGATAGACGAACTACTGTCACTGAAGCCGTCTGGAGCGCAGCGAGGAGACTTGCTTTACTCCTGCACAGGATACGGACTTTTTTCCGTTGCACTGGAGCAACATTTGGGGATGCGCTTCGACCTGATTGTTTCTAAATACCTTCTGGGCCCACTGGGCCTGAGTGAAACAAGTTATAGGCCAGATGAAGCAGATTCCCTGTTGGCAAATAGCCACGAATCCCACTTCAACAAACCCCATAGTCTGGTCCATGATCCTCGCGCGCGTGCAATGGACGGGGTGTCTGGCAACGCTGGGCTCTTTGCGAGCGCAAACGACGTATTCCTATTTCTTACAGAACTTGCTTCGGGGGACAAGAAAGTGGTTAGTGGTCCAGCACGGGATCTGCTATTTCGACCAATGATCTCGGGAGGATGGCAACAGGCGCCTGGGCTTCGATACCTAGATTCGGAGCGATTGGGAGACCAGGATTTTCATTTTTCGCACAGTGGATTTACCGGTACGTTGGCAATGATTGATCCAGAAACCAAACACATCGCTGTTTTACTAACGAACCGACTTTCTTGCGAAACAACCCCAAGTCAAATGGCTGAGGTTTACCGGGCATTTGCCTCAAGCGTTTCCCTGGCACCCAAATACTAGAAGAGCGTTCAAAGCAAGTGTGGCTGTTGGCACTCACCCCTGAATCTCTCTGGGGTTACCCGACTAGTAATCCAGGTCTGTAATCAAGACCAAATCACCGTGGTTTGCAAATGCGGCCAGTGGCGTTGATAAATCCGGGTGCTTTAGAGCCGCTGAGAGTGCGGCCTTTTTGGCAGGGCCAAAAACTAATAGCAGCAATTTGCTTGACTGGCCGATGGTCGCCAAACCCTGAGTAATCGCATGATCTGGAATCGAAGCCGGGTCATCAAAATAGACGGAGTTTGCCTTGATGGTGTCTGAGTGTAGTTCCACTCTTCTGGTGGTGGAGTCAAAGGGCGAACCAGGCTCATTAAAAGCAATATGACCGTTTACCCCCAGCCCAAGTAACTGAACACTTATTGGGCCAAGATCCTCGATCGCTCTCTCAAAAGCTGCCGCCCCGGACTCTCCTGAGTAGGGTCCTTGGCCTGGAACGTGAAGGGTTCCCGACCAGCCAAGGTTTTCAGCAAATTTATGCCGCAGCTCACTGGCATAAGCATTTTTGTGATCGCGGGCAATTCCCTCGTATTCATCGAGAGCAAAGGCGTCCTTGCAGGCTGGTATGAAATGTGACTTGGCTAGTTCCCTGTAGACGCCATCCATGGTTCCGCCGGTTGCGAGCCCCACTGGCTGGTCTGGAGACGAATCAGCAGCTTCGGCGAACAACTTTGCTGCGAGCTTCGTCCCAGCTGACAAGTCGGCAACCTTGAGAATCTTCAACGAACGCTCCTTAGCCATGCCTCGAGAATCGAGACATAGGTTTTGTTTGTGGCAGCTGACATACCAACCTGGCAAGGTTGGTTATTCGAAACCAAAAGACTGTCGGAGTCCTTGACTTCTTCAGCCTCCAACTTAGTTGCATTTTCAGTTAGCTCTGGGACCAAAAGCCCCCGGTCGCCCGCGAATCCACAGCACTTCCAGTCAACTGGAATGACAACCTCGGTTGCGATGTGGTTGGCGATCACCTCCATCGCCAAATTACTACCGGTTGCCTGTCCGCTGCAGGTTGGGTGCAGGATGATTTTGTCATGCTTAGTTTTGACCGGGATGCCCAACAGTTCAGCAGCCACAAATTCAGTTAGCTCCAAGATTGATTCGTCGCTTTGACCCGAAAGTGTCTGGTGACAAGAAGAGCCGTCGATAATCAGCCTCGAGCCAAAAATCGAGCTCATGAGTCTCTTGTTGTGAGCTTGCTGCCTGCCGTAGGCCCTCGTGAGCCCCTTGGAGCTAAACGGTGTTCCGCAGCAAAAGTCGCTTAGGTTTGCTGGGATCGAGACTGCCAAACCGTTGCTATTTGCTATCTCCAAAATTTCTGGGATCGCAGTGTCGCCGAATATCTCGTTCATGCAGGATGGCAGATAGCTAAAGGTGCCGTCAGAAACACCCTTGAGCTTGCTCCTTCGGAAGCCAGCACCAACCACGTGCTTATCCCACTTCGGCGTCGTTCCTCTTGGTGCCATTGCGGCCAACAAATTGGCCGCATTCTTAGCGAGAAAGGGGAGCTTGTTGGCGACCCGCAGGCCAATGCCTGCAAGCGCAGCAATTTGGCCCCAGCTTCCCTGCATGGCAACCCCTGCTCGTTCAGATAATTGACTCTGGTTCTTGGCCCTGATCTCCTTGATGAATGTTCCAGTATTGATGCCAACCGGGCAGTTAACGGCGCACATGCCATCGGTGGCACAAGTTTGATCCGCTTGGTAATGGAGTTCCTTCGCAAGCTGCTTTTTGGCTGCCGGCTCTTGTTTTTCGAGTTCACGAAAAGCCACTATTCGCTCACGCGGGGTGAGGGTTAGTCCGGTGCTTGGGCAGGACGACTCGCAATAACCGCACTCAACGCAGGAATCGATAATTTCATCAACCAGAGTCACGCTCTTTAGGTTCTCGAGGTATTCGGTTTCGCTGGCGGCAATTATTACCCCGGGGTTCATGATTCCGGCCGGGTCGAAGCCGAGCTTGATTTCCCTAATTATTTGGTACAGATCCGAACCGAACTGAGCTTCCACAAATGGGGCCATCGCCCTGCCAGTTCCGTGCTCGGCCTTTAGGTTCCCACCCAAATCCAGAATCAGGCCAACCATGTCTTTGGTGAACAGCTCAAAAGCCTTTATGCGTTGCGGTTCCGAAAAATCATCGGAAATCATGAAATGGATGTTTCCATCTCGAACGTGCCCAAAAATCACCGGTGTTCCATATCCGTGCTTTTCACACAGTGCAGCCAGTGACTTGCATGCAGAAGTTAGCTTTTCTGGTGGGACTGCAACGTCCTCCAGTAGTGCAGTGGTGCCCTGGGGCCTTGCCTTGGCAACAATTGCGTAGAGGTTTTTTCGCATTGCCCAGAGCTGGTTCCGGAGCTTGGGCTCGGTAACACCGCCGAACACTACCGCGTTGCTGAATTTCGAAGTGAACTTGGCAACAGCAGCATCGAGACTCTCTTGATCATCTGATTCAAACTCAACCAAGACCGCCGTTGTTTGGTCAGTGATTCTGATCTTTAGTTCCTCCGGCAACAGCCCTTGCCCATCTAGAGCGGCCAATGAGGTGCGATCCATGAGCTCGATAGCCGCCGGTTTGTGGCTAATGATCTCCATCAGGGTCTCATTGGCTTGGTCCAGGCTTTCAAAGACCAGCAGGTTCGTGGCCTTTAGGCTCTTGAGAGGAACCAGCCCCATTGTGATCTCACCGAGGAACCCAAGGGTCCCCTCGCTTCCGACCATCAGACGGGTAAGGATCTCGACTGGCTTATCGTGGTCCAAAAAAGCATTCAAGCTGTAACCCATTGTGTTTTTCAGGCTAAACAACCTGGTGATCTGCCTGACCATTTCTGGGTTTTGCCTAATCTGATCACGCTTCGACTCCAGAAGCTTCACAAGGTCTGGTCTCGCGAGCCTTAGCTGCTGATCAGCATCAACGGCAGAAGTGTCAAGAATTTGCCCGTCTGGAAAGACAATCTTGGCACCAAGAATTGTCGCGTAGCTGTTGTAAAAAACACCGCAGGTCATGCCGCTGGAGTTGTTACTGACAGCACCGCCGAGGGTGCTTGCAACCAGCGAAGCCGGGTCCGGCCCGACTTTTTTGCCGACAGAAAGCAGGTGGCCATTCAGCCTTGAGAGCGTTACCCCCGGTTGAGCGATTACGTGACTGTCTGTAATTTCAAGAATTTTCTGAAAGCCGCTTCGAGTATCCACTACCAGGCCACGTCCAAGGGTTTGGCCGCTTAGCGACGACCCGCCCGATCGAAAAGTGACCGGGGTTTCAGTCTGGTTGGCGGCGGCAAGAATCTTTGAAATATCTTCAATGCTCTTGGCTCTAAGCGTGCTTTGTGGCTGGATTTGAAAGTGGGAAGCATCTCTGGACCAAACCACGGATCTTGCTATCGACTGCTTCAATTGTTTGGCTTCAAAGCCTGACTTCGCGAGCTGATGCAATACCGAGTGTTTATTCATGATTAGTGATAGCTCCTCGTGGTTGCAAGCTTTTGCTCTGCCAGATAATCAGTTCGGTCTGGAAAGGCGCTAGATGCAAGCCCAAGAGCCCCTTGCCCGGGCAAAGAGCCCATTGGCTCAGTAGACAGCCCCGCCCGGCTAACCGCAGCCAAAAAGGCACTAAGGGCCACTGGGTTACCCTCACTCAGCACACTGCCACCATGGGAAATATTAGAAACTTCAACCTTTGTCGCGCATCTGATTGCGGATGTCGCCGCCATTTCACCGGCCTCATGCATGATTTCAACCGCCAAAGCCTGCCCGTTGGTTGCCAGTCCGGAAACTGTTTTCGAAAGACCCGCAATTTCAAAGGCTGAAACCTCAGCCCTTGCCAGCAATCGCGGCCACTGATCACTTGCGCCAATTTGCTCCTCCAGGGCTTCAAGTAGTTCATGGTCTCCAGTGGTTTCTGATGCTCGCTTTGCGAGCCGGATCGCCTGATGCCCAATCCAGTAGCCAGAGCCAAAATCCCCAAGTGTTGCACCGAGGCCGTCTATTCGAGCATGGCTCTTTGGCCCGATCCCGAAGGCCAACGACCCAGTGCCCACCACAACCACAACACCGAACTTGTTTTGGAAATGCGCAAAGTGTGAGGTGACCATGTCCGAGGTCACGATGACCTCTTTGACCCCAAAGCTCTCGGCAATCGCATCGGCAATCGCATCGGCCTGGACCCCCAAGGACGAGTATCCACTCATTCCGAGGCACGCGGCGGCTGCCTCATGTTCAGGAAAGTCTTTTGCTAGCTGGCGAATCAGCGATATGGTGTCAGCTTCCCGGTTTCCCGCTGTCGCTCCAAATGCGATTTCTGCGACAGCATGGCTCGCCCTGTTCAGGTAACCCCTGATGCCGGAAGCACCAAGATCTAGTCCGAGGGCAAAGGTCACTTAGACATACCCGCAGTCAAGCCTGATACCAATTGTTTAGATGCCACAATGAAAAGGATAACTAGCGGGATTGTGGTAATTGTTAGACCGGCGAATAGTGTTGCCCAATCCGTCTGATATTCACCGAAGAATCTTGTTAGGCCAACTGGGAGCGTGTAAGCATCTCGATCCCTCATCAGCATCAAGGGATAGAAGAAGTCATTCCAGATGGGTACGAACCTAAAGACCACTACCGTTGCGATGGCGGGCCTCACCAGCGGAAGCAATATGAAAAAGAAAGTCCTGAAGTAACCAGCCCCGTCAATGCGAGCTGCCTCCTCTAGGTCAATGGGAAGCTGTCTAAAGAACGCTGCCAAAATAAACGAAGAGAATGGAATGCTCAAGGCCGAGTAAACCAAGATCAAGCCCCAGAGGTTGCTGATCAAACCAAGAGCGTCGAATAAGTAGAAGATCGGCAAGATTGCCAAAAATACTGGGAGCAAAAGCCCCGACAAGAACAAGCCCTCCAAAACTGCGAATAATGGGCGCTTGCTCCTGGCAAACACGTAGGCGGCCAAAAGCGAAACCGCAGTCCCAATAAATACCGAGGTGATCGTTACGAACATTGAGTTCAAAAAATAGGTCTCGAACGAGGCTGTTATCCAGGCCTTCTGGTAGCTGCCCAAGTTCAAGCTATCCGGTAACCCGAGTGGATCGGTCGCCATCTGCTTGGTTGTGCGGAAGGAGTTAAGCACCATTATGACCAAGGGAGAAAGTGAGGCAATCGCGTATATCCAAAGCAACACATGCTTGGGTGCGTTCAAAATACTGAATTTTGTCATTAGCCGTAAATTTTCCTTTCCGCTCTAGCGAGGGACGTTCGAAGCAATACAGCCACACCAAAAATGAATAAGAACAGCAACATCGCCAGCGCACTGGAGGTTCCGATCGAACCGACGTCGCCAGACTCAAAGGCTGTTCGATAAAACAGCAGCGCCATCACATCGGTCGCGCCCGCTGGCGATCCAGTTGATCCACCTACTGCGTAGGGAATCGGGAACGCCTCCATGGCTCCGATGAAGGTCAAAATTGTCACAGTGCCAAGAGCAGGCAGCAGAAGCGGCAAGGTGATCAGTCGGAACTTTTTAACTCCGCCTGCGCCGTCAATTTCGGCAGCTTCGCTTACTTCCTCGGGAATTCCCCCAAGTGCTGCTCCGTAGAGAAGCATTGGGAAGCCGATCCACTGCCATGCAGTGATAAAGACGATTGCCCAAATGGCAGTTGTTGGGTCGCCAAGCCATGGATGGGCTAGCTCTTCGAGACCTATTGCCTTCAGAGTCGCATTTACCGGGCCAAATAGCGGTGAAAGCATTAGGGACCAGAGGTAGCCAACTACCAGCGGGCTTACCAGATAAGGAAGAGTGAACATCGTTTGAAACAGTCGCTTCAGCCGACCAATCTTGTGCAATACAACAGCCAACAACAGCCCGATTGAGTTCTGAAACACCATCGCTCCAGCGAATAGGAACAAGTTGTGCGAGAACGCATTCGGCAGGGCTTCGTCAAAAGGTGGCTTGGTAAATATTGTTACGTAGTTTTCCAGACCAATGAAGTCCCCTCGCAGTGTCCCCTTCCAGCCGAAGAATGAGTAGCTCAGGGCAGTGGTGAGTGGGTAGAGGATGAAGACCGAAAACAAAATCAGTGCGGGGATTACGAACGCCATTCCAATCAGAACGGGCATCGCTCCGTGCGATTTGCTTTTAGTCTTCATCCTCTTATAACCCAATCAGTTGTTTAGATTATGCCCCTGGCGTGAACCAGGTAGCTATGCCATCTTGCAACTTAGTTGCGACTCCAGCGGCCGACATATCCCCGAGGAACATGCTCTGGATACCCTCGCCGATCAACGTGCTACCCACAGGCTCGCCATAGCGCATGTCAACCAAGTTGATATACGCAGTTGGCCCAGAAGCGAACAGCTCGTTCATTTCATTCATAACTGGATCAGAGTAAGTGAGCCCCTTGATTGCAGAAAACTGCTTCACCTCATCAACAAATAGCTGACCGAACTCAGGTGATGCCAACCAGTTCAAAAGCTTTACAGCTGCATCTTCGTTTTCAGTCTTCTTGTTGATGGCAAAGCTGCCGTCGGCCCAACCGGCTGAGATTGGCTTGTTCGAAACGGAGTTTGGGGGTGTTGGCACCAAGTAGACACCAAGGTCCAGGCCGGCTTCTGTGAAACTACCCAACTCAAATGAGCCGCCGGGGAACTGAGCTGCAGTTTCGGCGGTGAATTGAATCTGAGAGTCTGCATAAGCCACACCAATTACGTCATCAACCATGTACTTGGTCATGTCATTTACGATCTGAATCGACGCAACATAGTCAGGGTCAGTGAAGTCCTTGGTGCCTGCAAGCAGTGCCTCGCGGAATTCTGGCCCGCCGTAGCGAGCAGCTCCAACGATCTCGTGGAAGATTGGAAGCATCCATGAGTCCTTGGCACCAAGTGCCAAAGGTGTGTAACCGCCGGCGGCGATTGCCTCATTTAGAGCGGTGAATTCGTCCCAAGTGGTTGGCTCCGAAAGACCTAGCTCGTCAAAGATTCTCTTGTTGTAGAAAACCTGAAGAGTCTGGGTAGCGAATGGAACACCATAGAGTTTGCCATCGGTTCGACCGGTTGCGGCAGCAAGCAAGCTCTGCTCAACGCTGCCAGTGTCGACAACGTCGTCGATTGCCATCAGCTGTCCGGCTTCAATTAGGGCCTGGACTCCACCATATGCTCGAACCATCGCCAAGTCAGGCCCATCAGAACCCTCGAGGCCAGTTGCTAGCAACTGGTTGTACTCGGTGTTTAGGAAAGCTTCAAACTCGACTGTGACGCCTGGGTTTGCTGCCTCGTAGACGTCGAAGATGGTGTTGTACTTGTCAATATCCTCGGTACGCCATGACCACATGGTCAGTGTTACTGGATCTACTGCTTCAGCTGCACCTGTCTGAGTGTCAGTTGGTTCTGCAGTTTCTTGAGCAGCAGGAGCGCAGCCGGTTAATACCAGAGCGGCCACTCCTATTAGCCCAAGAGCACTTAGTCTCTTTCGCAATTGTTTCTCCTTTGATTACTCGCTTTACGGCTGGTGGTGTTCATAGTGGGGTAGCCAACCCCACAAACCTATTTAGTTGTGCTTACTATCTCCAGCGCCTTTTGAACCACGCCGCCCGCTTGTTCTAAAGCCGGCGCCACTTTCGCTGGAGTTTCACCCGAAATAGCAGCGGTTAAGGCCAGTTTCAAGTCACCGGAACTTGCGTCCAGTAGCGTAACTGCCTCCACCTCTGAGATTCCAGAGCCTTCCATCAAGATGCGAATGCTTCTTGAATGAAGTTTTTCGTTGGTCGCCACCATTGAGACCATCAAATTCGAATAGGTCTTTCCAAGTCCGACCATCATGGCGGTCGAGAAGCTCGATAAAACCGCCTTTTGGAAAGTGCCGGCTTTGAGTCTCGTGGAACCGGTCAGAATTTCCGGACCGGTGTCTCCGGCAATGGTGATGTCAGAAAACTCCGCTAATTGCGGTCTCGGCACGCAAGCAATGAGCCCAGTGGTGGCTCCAAGAAGCTTCGCTTGTTTTAGCGCGCCTCCAACGTAAGGAGTTCTTCCGGAAGCAGCCAGGCCAATTGCCAAGTCCTTTGGTCCAAGCGCAGCCGCGTCTTTCCTTCCGGCCGCTGCATCATCTTCGGCATTTTCCACGGAAGTTAGCAGAGCTGCAGGCCCACCGGCCATGTGGGCTACCACGACATTCGGCGGCGAATGAAAAGTGGGGAAGAGCTCTGCGGCGTCTTGCGTGGCAATTCTGCCCGAGGTTCCAGCACCAAAGTAGTGGACGCTTCCACCTGCCAAAATTGCGGCTATGCCGGCCCTGACCAGCTCAGCCACGGTTGCGATCTGCTTGCCGGCCTGCTCGATGGCATAGGCGTCTTCTATGTTGATTAGGTCTAAGACTTCTTCTACTGCAAGCAGGTGAAGTTGCTCGCTCTTTGGGTTGCGCATCTCAGTCTCTAGATCGAGATTGACCAACTCTGAATTTGCCTTTGCTATTTGAACCATGGTGACAACTTATTAGCTAAATTTCAGATTTACATTATTTATTGAAAAAATTTACCAAAATGAAATACATTTTTGTAATGAGTTTTCTGCCACAATTTGATTACCGGCTAAAGGAGCGCTTTGTTTGACCTCACCCAACGAGTAAACGCCTACCGAATGAACATGACACCAGCTCAAATCAGCCTGGCAGACACAATACTCACAAACCTAGAAGCCGCTGGGCACCTTACGATTGCCGAACTAGCAGAACTCGCTGGGGTCTCGTCAGCTACCATCACTAGGTTTTGCGAGATGTTGGAGTACTCCGGATACTCAGATCTAAAGGCTGCCATTGTTGTCGCACTAGACAGACGAAGGAATGAAAAACAGCAGTTCGCTATCGCCGAGGGCGATGTTACTGAGGATGACTCGATAGACGAGACTCTCTATAAAATCTCGTTTCAGGGAGCCGAGGCAATCACGGATACCGCCAGAATCGTGGATCGAGTCGCACTAGATAAGGCGGCTTCGGCAATCATAAACTGCCGGAGACTGGATATTTACGGCCTCGGATCCAGCCACTTGGCAGCGATGGACCTTCAGCTAAAGCTCCACAGAATAGGTCTTACTGCCTTTAGTTGGTCTGATAACCACTTGGCCTTGACCTCCGCGGCAGTGTTGACCGACAAGGACGTCGCATTAGCAATCAGCCACTCCGGGGTCACAGCCGAAACCTTCCAGATGATGGAGACTGCCAAAAAGGCAGGCGCAACAATCATCGCAATTACCAACCACCCAGCCTCACCAATCGGCCGCCTTGCGGACTACGCGCTCATCACCTCCGCCACAGAATCGCGCTTTCGATCCGGTGCCATGACATCGAGGTTGGCGCAGTTGGTTATGGTGGACTTCCTGTTCGTGAGAATCATGCAGCAGCTGTTTAAGTCAGCCTCGGCATCGCTTGCGCGAACCTTTGCCGCGGTTAAGAACAACCGTTTGAATTACAATCAAAAATTATCGGACTGACTCCAAGCCCTCTGATAATCTCAACCAATGCGAATAAAGCGTGTTATTGCCATCACTGCGGCCTCCTTGCTTGTTGTGACAGGTGCCGGCGCCTTGGCTATCGGTGACTATGTCTACACATCTGGAACTGAAGTTGCCTGCGCCGTCAATGCTGACGACGTTAACAACAGGCCAGAGCAGTTCTTCACCGCTCCCTACGGAGAAGGCCCCTACCCAGGTCCAGGTTGGGACAAATGGGTTGGCTATGACCTAAGTAGTTGGTGGCTGCAGGATTACCCATACGATTCGGTGAGGATCCCAGTTGCCGACGAGGTGGAGCTGGCAGCCTGGTGGATAGATGCCAAGAACCCCGACTCAAATAAGACCGTGATGGTCACCCACGGAATCGGCACTTCAAAACAAGATTTCAACACTCTCTTGCCAACCGCGATGCTCGTGAAAAACGGCTTCAACGTGCTGCTGGTTGACCAAAGAGACGCCGGTGAATCCACCTGCGTGGATGGTCGCCACTCCGCCGGACAAGAAGAGTCCAGCGACTTCGCAGTTGTCGCCGATTGGCTAATTGCCAATAAAAGCCTTTCCGCAAAAAGCATCGGTATGTTTGGTGTTTCTGGAGGAGCCGTCGCCACTTCGCTGGTCCCAGCTAAATCAAATAATGTTTCAGCCTTCGCTATGGAGGGCACGATCTTTGACTTTAATGCAGCAGCCACTCAAGAGGTTGAGTTCCAGGGCTTCCCCGGATTCCTGTGGCAGTTCGCGCTCATTTCGGCACGGGTTTTCCACGGCACTGATCTTTCAGAAACCTCAGTGAAAGACAGCATTGATATGGCAGGAACCAGGCCAATGCTCATTCTCCACGGCCAGATTGACCAGAGGCTTCCCTACCAAAGCTCAGTGGACTTCTACGACTACGCCAAGTCAGTCGGTGCTGACATTGAACTAGAGGGCTTTGCGAATGCCGATCACACCGAGGGGATGCTCACCGA
>Ga0222673_1000384_pt1 | contig 21127 bp, 22 predicted proteins | sample AntAcemetagen801_FD_179845 | JGI IMG/M metagenome (GOLD analysis project Ga0222673, IMG submission 179845) | Saline water microbial communities from Ace Lake, Antarctica - #801 | ecosystem: Environmental > Aquatic > Non-marine Saline and Alkaline > Saline | place: Antarctica: Ace Lake...
GTCTTTCGCTAATACCAAACTCTGGTAATCCTAATGTATGACCTATGTTTCCTATTGTGTCTCCTATATTTATTGCCATGATTATTTATTCCTTTTTGTCATTATGTTTCTTATATCTATATTTGTTCTAGGTTATCAACCTTATATATTTACATTACTACTATAAATAAATACACACTGCTTTGATAACAGTTGTTCCTAAATCTCCTCTAATTGCTAATGTTGAAGCTGAAGAAACAATAGTTTTCATATTCAAATATCTAGTAGATTTTGCAGTTAAACTCAATATCTTCTGTTTACTCATAGGAACATTAAAGTCAGTTCCTCCAGTTGTTGAAAAGAAGGTGGAAAAATCAGCATCAGACTCACTATTATTTGTAGTTGATAATGTAGATTTAAAAGAACCACTAGCCACTGTACATCTACCTATAATTTGATAATCAACATCCCATACTCCTATTGGTATAACCAAGTTTCCGCCAAGGTTATACCAAACATTCTGTGTTGGCGATGCTTGAGAAGAATTTGATGTAGACGTTGTTGTTTGAGTCCATTTCGTTATATCTAATGGGAATCCATATGGTGCTTTAACACTAGAATAAACAGGGGTTGAAATAGCCTCGTTTTCTAAATTATAGTCAGTTCCTCCATATAAAGTAATAACTGTATCTGTTGAAAATGATATTGCTGTAACAATAAAATATTTAGTTCCACCAGTTGTCTGTGATAGTCTGATTTTCATTCCAACACTAATGTCACTAGTAACATCTACACCTGATACAGTTGCCACATAAGTAGGATCATCTGCACTTGTATATGTAAGTGTTTGACCAAGATCTTTCCAGTCTCCACCAGCATTTGCATCTACATAAGCCTTAATAGATTGCTGAGTTGCCAGTGCTAAAGATGAGTCTGATCCCATTGCGTCTTCATCTAAGATAGCTGAGATACTTGCTCCACTTGAACTAATAACTCCTAGTGAGATATTTGGTGTAGAAAAGTCTAATCCAGATTTAATTACACTTGTATCAGTAATATCTATAACTGTTGATAGTGCGTCATACACTCGACCACCCCAAGTTACATCTGGGATAAATTCTACAATAGAACCTATTGCGTGAGTAAGAGCTGAGTTTGAGCTATCAACGTCTCTAGTTGTAATCAGTACTGTATTTCCTGAAGTTCCTGAGTATTCGATATATTCACGTTTTGCTGGTGTAGCTACTCCACTTGAATCGACTCTATTGATAACAAGTACCCCCGGTAAGTTAGGAATACCATCTACATCATCAAAAGAGATTGGATCAGAAGCACCCGCTGTATTAAGTAGCTGTGCTGACAATTCTTTTTGAACTGCATTTTTAGAAGGAGCTGATAATAGTTTTGCCATATATTGTATATATATAGCAACTAAGATCAGGTTTGCAACCTATTTGTTTTTAAGAGCTTTAGATTTATGTAGGTTTTCTATTATTTCTGCTTGTTCTTCTGGACTAGTTTCTTTCCAATGAAGTTTTTGGTGTTCGCTATTAGACATCACCATAAGATTTTCAACCTTGTTATCAAGTTTATCTCCGTTTATATGATGTACATGTTCTTTTCTTGTTAATTTTCTGCCAAGGTGTTGTTCCATTATGTATCTATTTTCTCTGATTCTTTTTCCATCTATTCTAACCAACCTATAACCACGATCTAGGGTTGTTCCACCCTTCCAATTTGAGTTTTCTTTTCCACTTTTCCAGTTTTTACTAATGGATTTAATGGCATTTTCTCTATGTTTTGGTTCTAATTTTGTTCCAGTTCTCCAGTGAGGAGCATTTATATCTTTTATTCTCTTTTGAACCCTCTTTCCTTTTAGTTTTAATCCACTAGTTCCATAAGAACGAGCTTTTATGTTGTGCCTTTTGAGCCATTTACCTACTGTTTGAAATGCTACTCCACAAATATATCCTATTTCTGTAAGAGATTTTTCTTCTGTGATATAAAGTCTTTTAAGTTCTTCAGGGTTGTGTCGTAGTGATTTAATCATACCGCAGTATAATATAACTTACTCACTTTGTCAATCTTACACCTAAACTCGTGACGCGGAAGAGAGAGAGCCTTCACCCTGGGAACTTGCCGTCGCCCTTAATTTTAGAAGTTCAAAGTTTGAGTTAGCAGTCGTAGTAATTACCTCGACTTGCATGAGTCTAATACTCTTAAATAGCTGTGTATACTTAGTAAGTTCATCACTAGTTACAGTAACTTCACCATCTGATAAACCCCATTGAGTATTACCCCAGGTATCAGTTCCCCAACCTATAGATCCAGATACACCCGATCCACTAATGGTGAATGATTTTATAGTTGTGGTAGATCCGTCTCTGAGTTCTGCGATTATATTTACTGTTACAGTTCCTTTAATAGCCCTAAAGAGTGAATAGAATAACTTAACGATTTTTAGTAGTGACCATTCTCCGAACGTTTCTTTATTTGTTCTAACGATCTTCTGAATAGCAGTACCAGTATCAGTATTAAGTGATGGCTCGAATGTATAAGTATTGTTATCGTTTGAAGAACCGATCACCCATCGCTCTGTTCCAGTACCGTCTGTGTAACTAGTCATCTTAGAGATACCGTAAGGGGTTTTCCAAGGTCCTGTCCATGATCCTCGTTCTCTATCATAGACAATCATTTCTTTTCTTTTAGGGAATGAGAGGATATATTTCTTATCTACGTAGAATGCTGCGGCTGTTTTGTAATCGTTATCATTAAGTAAGTCTAGGTATGGTCGCATCTTTGCACTAACCTCGTTAGTACGTATGACGTTCAGGAAGTTAGGCTCAAACCCCGTTACATAAAGACCTTTTCTACCGAAGTAGAAGGTGTCATTTTCGACTGTATGTATCGTGTCCTGACTAGATGCCCCTATTAAATTAGAAATAGGTTGATATGTAGGATCAAGTAGTAAGAAGTTCCCGATAGAAACAGTAGTAAGTTCAACGGCATAGTGAGATGAGTCTTTGTATACGATTATTTTATCTGTTCCTGGCTGTACACCTATTCCTGTAATATCTTCACCAGAATCAGGATCAATATATATATAACCACCACCATCTAGGTAGTTAAATGAGTATTGTTTTGGGAATCTTCCAGAGATAAGTAATTTGTTTGGATCGTTTGCATCTACCGCTAGTAATCTGTCTCTGAACTTAGTTATAAATGGACTCTTAACACCACCGGTGGTATTTGTAAGAGGAGAGAGGATTGTTTCACTAGCTGGTGTTCCTCTATCAACGTAGTTACTAGTACTTGGTCCAACCGCTGCAAGGAATGTTTCATCTGCTGGGATACCTCTGTATATCTGGTATCCAGCGATATTACCTGTAGCTAGTGTCCATTGTATTCTAATCTCTGTATCGGTTAAATCTTGAGGTAGTTCTGGAAGTTCTGCTGCTGTGCTTCCGGTTGTTTCTCCACCATTATCTGAGAGAGTTGTAATTCTCCATGAGTAAGTAGATGAGCCTGAAGCTCCTGAGAAGTTAGTTGCTGATACGCCAGTTGGTGCTGAGAGAGTAGCGAATACCGATAGAGTAGTTCCTGTATAAGAAGTCATAGGAACGTCTTTGGAAACAATATAAGTTATTCCTCCAAGTTGTTCTGCTCTGAATATAGAACCAGATGGGTATGATTGACCCTGTAAGACTGTGGATGATATACCACTCTTCTTAGCTAGGAATCCTTCATCTGAGAGACTGAAGATCTCGTTTAAGCCAGTCTTTGTATTCTTGTGTGTACCGAATCCTCGAATAGAACCAGTTGCGTTTACTGTGAAGTAGTTATCTGTTCCCCATCGTCCAGTGACAACACCAGAACCAGTTAGCATTACATCATCTGCCTTTGCTAGTTCATCTCTATCTAATTCAGTAGGTCTTAGGAGTAAGTTTAATCCTTTTTTGAATGTTTCCCATTCAGCAGTAGCATCTTTTCTCTTTTTGAAAGCAGGAGTTCTTTTAGCAATAATTGGACTCATGATTTAATACTCCTGTGTTTCAGGTTATGACCCCAAACTATATGTTCTGGTTTCTTTTTTCCAAAAGTAATAAAGTAGTGACAACTCATACAAAGGGTTCTACAATTATCAGCACTAAATCTTAAACAGACATATTCAGACCAAGGTTGTATGTGGTCTACTTGTAACGATCCTCCCCTTGTATCACACATCTGACAAGTATAACTATCTCTCTCAAATATGGTTTTCTGCATGTCTCTTCTAAATTTCTCTCTCTCTAGTGTGTTATTATCCTTTACAAAACCATTCCACTCAGAATTACTATTTTTATTAGCAATCGATATCTTTTTTCTAGTTTCATAAGAAAGAGTCGCTCCTTTTCTTGGACTTGTTCGTCCAGTAAGCGATTTTGACATTTTTTTAATTGCTTCTCTCTTCTTCTCTATGTCATTCATGTATGGGGGTTTTTTACCAATTTTTAATAATGATAAAGCCTTAGAAGAACACTTTTTAGAGCAATGCTTTCTATCTTTAACCCAAGATGGCTTAACTCTAAAATAAACTCCACAAATTTTACAAATAGAGTTTGGTTTTGTTTTTCTTAAATGCGATTTAGCGTCACTACTATAAAAACACTTTTTGCTACAGTACTTAGGATTCTTACTAGCATATTCTAAAAAATATTTTTGGCAAAATTTACAAGTATGTTTCTCCATTGGTTTATCCTCTTGATCTACCAATACGCCACGTAGCTGCACCAACCCTTCGCATCTTAATATCTCCACCTGGCGTTTGTACCATGTCTCTGCCTATCATGTTACTGAGTCTTCTTTGGGCATCTGCCTCTACAGTAGGGAATCTTTCGTCTGATCTCGATTGTAATACTAATGAAATAACTTTTTGAACAACATACATATCGTCTGGGACTTCACATATATCTGAGAGTGTAGCCATGTTAGAGGGGCTTCTTTGGAAGAAACCACTAAGACTTACTCTACTTGAAGGCAAACCGTTTACTGTGAGTTCAAACCCCTGTGATTCATTACCTAGAACGTATGCGTATTTATCTGAACTGTCTTTGTAGATGTTATCTCCAGGTAGTATCTCAGGGTATTGATTACCAGATTGATCTGTGAGGATTGTCTCTAGTTCTTTTAGATTACTTGGTAGTGGGACTGTAGCTGATGTAACGAATACACTTAGGGGGGTAGATAGGGACTTCCATCTATATGAATCAGCCCATTCTCTTACTGCTTGTTGAGCGTAGTTCACACGTACACCTAGATCGTCTCCAGTTGGAAGTGCTGCCACAAGATCAAGATATGAATTAGAATCGATTAAGATAGATTGAAGAGTTCTCGACATACTTGAAACTCTACAACATGGAATACTAGGTTATCAACCTATCTAAACAAAAGTGCGTTTCTCTTCTTTTATTTTCTTTTCCTCTAAGTCTAAGTAAGCGAATCTGGATAGGTGTTTAATAGAATCACCGAAACTTGGAGTGCCTATTCTCATCCTAAGATCTCTAATAGCCCATTTAAGGTTCACTGGATCACTATCATCTACTTGTCCTTTAGCCCATTCCACTAGGATACCTATATCTTCGTCATAACTTCCATCACTTGACTGAATATCGAGTACTTGCTTGACTGCTATGTGGTTGATCTCTCCCTCGTTATCTCCATCTAAGACTTGTTGAGGTAATGATTTCTCGTTTTCTCTCTCAATCTTCTCCATATCAGTAAGACTAGGTTCTGTTCCAATTATTTTTATATCCATTTAATCTTCCCAGGGGAATTTCTCTGTACCGTGATATAGGATTGGTATAGGATCGAAGCCCCATTTATCTAAATAACGCTTTCTATTCTTCTTATCTACAACGCCATTGTCTTTGAAACTATGAATTACTTGTCCCTCTTCGTGTTTTACCTGAACAGAGTAGTCCCTTGATATAGTATGACCTGATTGGAATATACGAGTCCAGTAATCTACATCTTCATAGTTGTAGGGATGGAATCTCTCATCAAAGTAACCGACTGTATCTATTGTTCTTGGGGTAATCATAAAGCAACAAGCAGGAATCCACTCTCTAATCTCTTCTGGTTTTAATCCAGAGGGCATATGAGTAACTGCTGGCATAGAGGCTAGTGAGTTAGGGAATAGATCAAGTGCGTTCTTCATACACTCCAACCATCCCTCATTAACAAATACATCATCAGATATAACTACTAGATGATCTCCAGTAGCGGCTCTGAGTCCATCATTCCAACTAACTGCACATCCTTTGTTTACATCTTCGTGTCTGATATAAATATCCGCTACTTTTTTTAAGTATTCTGAGTGATACGTTGAATGATCGTCTACTATGATTAGTTCGTAGTCTTTTGAGTAGGTCTTTATGTGTTCGATACACTTCTCAACCATGGGGATATGGTGTTTCTTTCTAACTAGAGTGGCTAGAATTATAGAATATTTTGGCATATTGCTTTCCAATCAAACCCAGGTGCTATATAGTCCTTTACCATGTGAGTAGCTAGAGATGGGATAGGAACATATAAGTTGTGTCCTCTACTGTGTAAGTCATACCATACTTGACCATCTAAGTATCCATGTTTGTTTAGTATATCAATGTTTTCTTTTACCAGTGAGGAGTGACATCCCCAGGTCATTGTATTTCTCTCAGTTGATCTAAAGTGGTGTTCATCAACAAGTTTGATTAGACAGGAATCTGAGTGTAGTTCACTACCACTATAGAAATTAGCGTGGTCGTAAGGAGATACGAGTCCTAGTTCCTTTACAGCACTCTCGAATACTTTTCCAGAGTTAGGTTTCCATACGTAATCACATTCCTGGAATAGAACCTCATCATCTAAATCTTTTGCTATTAGGTATGAGATAAGCATTGTATTGTTTATATCTGACTGACTAACTTTAATCTCAAAGTCTCTTTGAGCACTAACTCTCTTAATCATATCAATACAATCTGGACTACAGTTGTCTGCCAAGAAGATTATCTTTGGTGATACTTTCCAGAAAGCTCTGAGGAACGATCTAAGACAGACCTCGTTAAGAGTATCTTTATCATCCTGGTGTATTGGACTAGGATTTGTACTAGGGATTGAGGTTATTCTATACAGTACGGTCATAATATGCGTCTTCTGGTTGAGAGTATTTATATCCTCCAAAGAAATGTCCTACTACTTTATCAATAAAATCAATCATTTCTATAGTGATACTAGGATGAACCGATAAGAACAATCCATGTTCCATTACGTAGTCTGCGTTCTTCATTTCTCCATGAGCTATATACTCTACGTCTTTATAAGCTGGATGCTTTAAGATATTTCCAGAGAAGATAGTTCTACATTCTATGTTGTTCTTTTCAAGACAATCCATAAGCTCACCACGTCTACCTTTAGCTAGTAAAGGGAATGAGAACCAGCATACATCTGCTCTCTCATCGTTCTCAATCATTTCTAGTTCTTTGTATTGGCTGAGTCTTGCCTTTAACATTAGAGCGTTCTGCATTCTCTTCTCTCTAAAGTCTTCTAGTTTCTTAAGTTGTACTCTACCCATAGCACATTGAAGTTCTAAAGGTTTTAGGTTGTAACCAATCTCCTCGTATACGTATCGTGATCTGTAATCAGATGGAAGCCCCTCATATTTATATAGTTCATCTGTACCATCTGCACGACCCCATTCTCTGAGTTTCTTCATGGTATCCGCTAGTTCTTCATTGTCTGTTAGACACGCTCCACCTTCACCCATAGTTATGATATGAGCTGCATGGAATGAAACACAAGCTATGTCAGCTTTTGTTTCCACAAAGCTACCATCGACCAAAGTACCAAACCCATCGCAATTATCCAGTATGATACTTGTCCCAAGGGAAAGTGTGTTACGTAAACCATCAACATCAACGGGATTAGAAGCAATATTAACCGCAATAACAGCACTGATTTTTTCATGTTGTACTGCTTTCTTGACCTCTTCTAAATCCATTAGGAGAGTATCTTTATCTATATCTACTACGTAAGGAACTAAACCACATTGAATGATTGTATTGTAAGCTGTTGGGAAGTTAAGAGCAGGGATAAGTACTATAGATCCTTTAGGAAGTTTAAGTGCTGTAAGTGCTACAAGAAGTGCTGAAGAGCCTGAATTGACCACTACAGCTCGCTTTACTCCAGTCTTTTGTGCTAGTTCTTCTTCAAAGGCTATTGATTGAGGACCTACTGTCCATCTCTTCCCACCTTGTGAAAGAATGATACTCATTATGGAATCAACTTCCTCTGGACCTATGATCGCACCTCCGTAAGCAATCCTAGATTCTTTTTCAATAAATTTTACTGGTTTTTTGTCATACCAATATTTTGCTTTTTCCAAATAAGTAGCTGTGAATGAGTGACATCTTTCACAAAGAGTTCTACCATTAGATAATTCAAATCTTAATTCTGGAAAATATGCAAAAGGTTTAATATGGTCGGCTTGTAGATTGCCACCAGAATTATCACCGCACCATTGGCAGGAATAACTATCTCTTTTAAAAACTTTTTCTCGCCACTCTTTGTATTCGATAGATTGTCTTATTTTCATATTCTCTGGAGTTATCCCACCTTTCCATAAATGACTATTACTTCCTGCTAACTTTGGTCTTTTTTTACCTTTATTTTTACCAATATTTGCATGAGCATTACACTTTTTTGCACCCCTGGTTATTTCTTTATTACAGACAGAACACTTTGGTTTTCCACCATTCCATCTAGGATGTTTTTCTTTTGGAGTTCCAGATTTAAACTCAGTTTTAATACTATGATGTTCTCCTGGTTTTATTCTTCCATCATCTTCAAACATTTATCTCCTTTTCGATAGTTATTACTTTTTCTAGTTTCTTTTTTTTTATGAACGTCCATGTTTTCTTAAGTCCCTTTAAGAGTGGTGTGTTCTTATAGTTCACCAGACTATCTTGGGTACTATGATCTGCTAAGAAGCGTGTGATCTCTTTAGGTCGTGCAGGTTTCATCTCTACAGGTACAGATAACTTAGTTACAGTTTGTAGAATATCTGACAGTTCTTTTATAGACATTGTTTCATCTGATCCTACATTCATTGTGATATTCTTTAGCTTCATTGACTGGATCATTACATCGACTACATCCTCTACGTATGAGAATGCTCTCTCCATCTTACCTTCACCAAAGAGCGTGTAGGGTTCACCCTCCATTAGTTTTCTCATAAACAGTGCGACTACGTTCTTGTATGGATCGTTCATTGCTTGTCCTGGTCCATAGATGTTGTGAGGTCTAAAGATAACATACTCGAATCCGTACACGTCTGACATTATCTTAAGGATCTGCTCGCTTGCTAACTTGTTTACTCCGTACACATCCTTTGGGATAGTAGGACCATCTTCTTTGTAGGGTACGTTAGCTTCACCGTAGACTGCTACACTCGAGGTATAGATGAACTTTTTAACTCCTGCATTGATTGAAGCCTTTAGTACATTGACGAATATACCTACATTTCTCTGTGTCATATCTACAGGAGATACTTGTCCCCTAGCTTCTGCTGCGAAGGCTGCTAAGTGAAAGACTATCTCTGGTTTGAAATTAACTATCTCTGTCTGAGTTCTTTCCTCGTCTCTTAGATCGTTACCAGTCTCAAGGGACATCCCCATTACTTCGTGACCTTCTTTAACCAATCTATTGAGTAGGTTACTGCCGAGTAATCCTGTATGACCTGTACAAACTATCTTACTCATAAAATTTCTTTCTTATATTAAATTTTTCATAATCATATTTATTATGACATTTTTTACATAAAGCAAACCAATCTTCTTTAAGTCGTAAATATTTATGACTTTTATTTGCCCACTCTATATTATTGTTACTCTTACACTTTTCACATTTATCTGGTTTGTTCCAGTTTCTATTTATCCATTTATGTAGAGAGCTAAGATCACTGGAACATTCCTTAAAATCTTTAGTTTTCCCCTTATTCCAAGAACTTACACCCTTTTTAAACCATCCCTTACTTATTTTATCTTTAACTCTTTTAGCTCCACAAGATCTACAGACTGGATTCTTCTTAATATAACTTTCTGACAACATTCCATTTGCTTTAACAATTCTAATATTTGGACAATCTTCACAGGGTACTTCTATTGGGTTAATCATATTACTATCTTATCCTAATAGCCCAGTGCTTGTCAAGGTAGTCGTTCTAGACATATTGTAGTATCTTCCCTGCTCTATGTTTATAAGTATGGTTTTGTAGAGCGTGTTCTCTTGCTTGTTTCTTAATTAGATCAACCTCTTTAGGATGATTAACGTAGTAATACAATTTTATCATTAAATCTCTATCGTCTGTATATGGTACGTAGTGTATGAATGGAGTAGCTAGATCATCTAAGTTATCGTTGTAGTTCTCAAACAGACATCCTATTGCCATTCCCTCAAAGAATCTCATCGGTATGTTCTTCTTCCCTAAAGACTGGTTGAATATAACCCTGCTCTTACTCATAGCCTTAGAGTATGGAATACCAAACTCTGCTTGACCGTATAATAATGTAAACTCATCCTCAATCAATCTTAATACTCTGTTTCTTTCAACGTAAGTATCATCAATTCTACCGATCATACACACGTCGTATTTCTTTTCTACGTCTTGTTCTGTGTGTACTTCCTCATCAAAGGCATGAGGTAGGAATATAGTACCCTCTGGATACTTCTCTAAATCTTCTGGGCTTCCTCCTATGAATAACTTATCAAAAGCTAGTGTCTCCAGTGTTGGTTCATGTATAAAGCTATCTGTATCCCAGAAAAAGTATGGTACACCAAACAATCTATCAACGTGATCCCAGCCGTCTATGTTTACTACTAGATCAGCTTCATCCCCTGTAACTATTTCATGTCCTAGATCCTGGAATGCTTTAGTAAGATACCAGGCGGAACTTCCACCTGGACCAGCATCAATAGAACAATTAGTTTTTATCTTCACAGATCTCCCCAACTAGGTACTATAGCCTTGGTATTATCACGCATCCATTTGACACAGTCTTCATCAGATATTTCTTTAGGGATCTCGTATTGTAGATCAATCTTCTTTTCTATCTCTTCGTCTCTGATAGTAGGTAAGTTTCCTTTTTCCATTTGGGTACGCATCCATATAAATCTAGGATCGTTTAGTCTTCTTGTTCTGTTCACACTTGTACCAGCTTCGTTATTACCTAGTGTTTCCATGTGATCGATACAGATACATTGGTTGGTATCGTCTATCCAGCAACTGTATCCAAGTGCTTGAGCCCTGTAGATGATCTCTGTGTCATCCCAGCCTAGTGCTTCATCAAAGAACTCCCAGTACCCGTTAAGATGTTGAAGTGTTTTAAGTGGTACAGCTCCGTAGTTCTGTTCAAAGTCTGTAATCTTCTCTGCAGGTCTTACTCCTTTGTTTTGTATTCGTATGTTTCTTCGCATGAACTTACCAACTACATTAGTTGATCCATCAAACCAATCCTCTTTGTTATTCACATTGGGTTTTACGAGTGGGGAAAAGTACATATCAACTGGAGCTATGAAGTCTCCTGGATGTTTCCTACTTACGTTGAGTAATTCCTCTAGTGATGTTGGAGTTAAGAGAACAAAGTCTTGAAGAAAGACAAAAAGCTCGCCAGTAGCATTAGATATAGCAAGGTTATTAGCGTTGCAAAGACCATAAGTACGATTTGTACTCCCTTGATGGATGTATTTGATGTCGATGTTGTATTTCTTTGCATATTTCTTAGCTGTTTCCTCTCTTGATACTTCTTGACCGTCTACAATAATCCATTCTATGTTCTTGTGTGTCTGATCTGATATATTAGCCGCCATTAAGTTCCAGAAGCCGTCTCTAATTGTTGGAGTATAGACAGTGATCTTACCGTCTACAGGTTTAGTGTTGAATTGTGTATCCCATTTACTAGACTGAATATCCCATGAGTATTTCTTAGCGAACTTCTTACATTTATTTGATAAGCGTTTCCATTCTTTCTTATCACCCATTAAGTTTATTAGTTTATCCTTAAACTCATCTTGTCCTTCTTTAGTGTATATGCTCTGGTCTATTAGAATACCCTTTTTGGCTGTTTCGCTCAAAGCACCTATAGACATAGTAACTGGTACTAACCCGTCATTTTGAGCCTCTACTGAAGTAATACAGAAGATTTCCGTAAAATAGGTGGGGTAAGCCCAGATACCACATTCCTGTCTAAGCGTACGTAGTTTCTCTTTACCTACTCTACCGTGATGAGTGATCCCCGGTTGGTTCATCATCCCATCTACTTCTTTCTTCCATTCCTGACGTTCTTTATTGTTTACTGCTTCTAAGTCGTAAAGATCCCATCCATAAGCTATGTCGAGTGTAGCGTCTGGGTGTGCTTTCTTAATATCACTCCACATAAGGAGAAGAATATCTAAGCCTCTATCGTAGCTTGAACCCCAGAAGAGTTTGTGATGTTTCATATTCCGTTTCCTACTATAATTGCTTTGTCCTCTGGTAAGTCAGGTAGCATATCTCTGTGGTACTGGCTCTTGAAGAAGATACCGTCTACACCGTCCATGATCTCTTCTGAGTAATCTACTTGCGCTACTACATCATGTAGATCTACATAGAACTTATTAGCTTTAGTAACAGGAGCGAGTATTGCGTTTCTCCATTGAATGAAGATATTGAACTTATCTGATTTGTTGTAGTAGAACCAAGGTAGGTACTTAACTCCGTTGATAGTACATGGTTTTTTAGGATCACCGTAAACTGTAACCTTGTATCCTAGTTTAGTCCATTTCTCTGAGAGACTGATGACTGCTGTTTCAGAACCACCTATCCCTTTAGCTAGAGAGTTGCCGTCCCATTTCTCAAAGTGTTTACTCCCGAAGTTAGCGAAGTAGCAGATCTCTTTATCTTCCCATATCCTTGATCTAGTATTCTCTTTTCGTATTTGAATAGCCCAGGGTTGTTCTGATATAGCCTCTGGTAGTTGATCGAGTACACCGATTGTATTCTTACTTCCTATACCCGTGAGATAGTCTAGTAGTCCTTTAGCTTTCTCTGATGCATCGTAGAGATCGTTTAGATCCATTAAGAAGTGTAGGTTTTCTTCGTTCTCTTTAAGTGGTTGTTCTCTAAATAATGCTTTGGCTGCTTCTACTGCACCTGGAATATCTTTATTCACGTTGTATCTAATCTTGACCATCATCTGAGCGAATAGAACTTTAATCTCTTTAAGGTTTCTTATTCCTGCAGTGTTATCGTCTAAGTCCATCTGACTTGCAACGTCTATCCAGTGTTTTGATTCTTTATACTTACCTAGGTTGAAGTACGACATAGCTAGACGTATATAATGGAGTGTTTGGTATGGGTACTCCTCAATAGCACTATGTAGATACTTAACGGCACTGCTGAAGTCACCTAGTTTGGTTGAACAGATAGCCATTAGATCATTAGCTGTAGCTCTCTCTTCATCCCATCCAGATTTCTGTAGATACTCCTTACCCATCTCAATACATTTCTTTAAGACTGTATCATCACCTATCTCAGCGTATATCTTCATTAGGTAGAGGATAGTACGTGGGTCTCTAGTCTCTCCTTCTTCATCCAGTTGTAGTTCTAGTATTTCTTTGTTTCTATCTAGTTTCTCCATTGAATCCTGCATAGATGCGGTATGCATTATTGCGATAGGGTTCTTCTCTTTATGATATGGAACTTTGGTGTAGTTATCTTTCTGTCCAGTAACGGGTACTGGTGTTTCATGTAGTCTACCCTTCCAAGTAATGACACCTGGACGGATGAGTCGTTCTCTGTAGTGTTCGATGTCTACATCCTTTAGGGTTTCTAGTGATGGTTCACCGGTAAACTCACAACCGTACCAGTATTTAAGGAATAAGATGTCTTTACCGTTTCTCTTAGCCTTTTCAGCTAGTGGTCGTAAGTATTCACCACCAACGAGTACATCATCTGTGTCTAACCATAGGATATAGTCTGTTTTCTTTGGAACTTTACTGAAGTTGAAGTTTCTTTGCTCGCTAAAGTCTTTCTTCCACTCTAAATAGCTGTAATCTACTGTCTTATAGGGGTATTTATCTCTGGTAGAGGCTGTGATAGCCTCAATTTCGTCTGTTTCTTTACCGTTAGCAGTAATATGTATTGAATCTACATAAGGAACTACTGATTTAAGTAAACTCTTTAGCTTATCTGCCTCTGAGTTGTCTTTTATGATCGCACAAAAAGCTATACGCATAATATCCTACCGTAAATAATTAGTACGCTTTAGTTGTGGGATTTGTTTAAGGAGGGGAATCCAGAAGCGTTTGTCTTGGATCTTAATACCTGGCATCAGGATTTTATACATTTGTTCTAGTCGTGTTGGATAAGCTAGGGGGAAGTAACCACCAGCCTTTACAGCTTCCTTTACAGGTCGTTCGTTTTCAAGATCAAACTCTGTATCTTTGATAAATAATGCGTGTTCATGAGGGTAAGTGGAAGCCCATACTTTGAATACTTCTACTGCGTATTTTCTTATAACTTGGTTGGAGTGTGAGGCTGTATCTTGAGTACCTGAGAGTTCTGTTTCGTCTGATATACCGAGTCTATTTCTCATGTTCATGAGGTAAGAGACTAGGACTCTAGTTTCATCTTGAACAGTATCGTAGACATCTCCGTCTACGGTGATTTCTTCAGGCAATAAAGACATAGGTAATTATAGCACACCAAAAACGCCCCAATTAAGGGGCGTCTTATTGAATAGTGACTAACTATTAGAGAGTATTCATGAATCCTGTCCTCTTAACGCTAGCACGCTGTGCGTGTGAAACGAGTGTGAGTTCAGTTTTATACATACCTCTTTCGGAGTGACCGACTCGAGCAAGCTCTTGCCATTTAGGTTCACCGCCTACTAAGAATGCGTGTTTGTATGTCTCTTCTCGAAGAGCGTAGACAGACAATGCATTACCAAGTGTATCTGAAAGATTAACTGCACGAACATCTTTGTGAGGAATGATCTTAACTGTTTGTCCGACACTTGAGTCATAGACTCGAATCTCGTTGTTCAGTTTCTTATCATTCGCATCAATGTTTCTAGTCAAATTAGAGGTAAATCCTGAGATTCGTCTCTTGATTATCATAGGACACACTAGGATGTCAGCAATGTATTCCATAGACACTTCGTCGTATGAATCTTGCATCATGTCATTTAGTTCTGCTTCAGTAAATGAAGTACCTGAAGATCTAAATGTTACATTGGTAGAGATCATGGAGTCAAACCCATTCATTCCACTAGCAACACCAGATGCTCGAGCTACAACATCACCGTTCACAGTGACAAACTCCATCTTAGCCTTAAGACGTTTTAAAGCCCTGTCTTTCTGAAAAGCCATAGGATCTTCACCTGTGATGGTGGACATTCCTTTAGCAGTATCAGAGAGTTGGACAGTCTCATCTAAGATAACAGTGTAGTTATTAGTACGTTCAGGAGATGTCAGATCGCTATATGTAGCGTCTGCTCCTTCGATAACACCAGTTACGGAAGTTGGTCGAGCTGTGTTGTACACACCCCATTCATGAAGTGCATTAGTTGCAGCTCCAGAAACACCAAGATTCGTAGTAAAGTAGTTATCGGTATTTGGACTAACGTCTTTCAGAATAGATAGAAGTGAATCAACCTTATCTGTAGCGTTAGCATATTGTTTACCGAATGCCATATTTCCTTTATTATTATGTTATTACATTCCTAAGCGTTTGAGTCGTTCAGCTATTGCTGAGTCATCGTTTCTAGCTTTTAGCTCGTCTAAGCTATCACCAGATTCACGCATAGAAGTTTTGCTTGATGCTGATACTTGTTGTCTTTGCTCGACAACTTTTTGATTAGATGGTTGAGTTGTTCTAAAGTATTTACTAAGTTTGCTTGCTGCACCAATTGCGTCTCTTTTGCCTGAGTTGACTATTTGTGCGGTTAGTTCATTACGAACTAGGTCGTAAGCATCCTTGTTAAATGACTCTGACATCGGGTCTAGTTCAGGGTAATCTCTATAAAGTGCTTTAGTTTCAGCGTCTTGCTCAAACTTAGCTATTCTATATTCAGATTCCTTTGCCCGTCTCTCAGCATCTTCAGCTTTCTCTCTAGCTATTCTAGCTTGATCAAGCTGGCTCTTTAATACATCAGCATTGACATATCCGTCTTCATTAACCAGTTGAGGTGTTGGTTGAGGTTGAGTCTGCGTCTGGTTCAAGGCTGTAGGGACTGCTACTGGTGTAGCATATTTATCCTTTACATACTGTGGTACAGGTGGTGCAGGTTCAGACAGAAAGTCTAGTACAGAAGGAATGGGTTGAGAAGTCCCTTTCAGTTTTTCATTCTCTTGCTTAAGTTGCTTATTATGCTCCTTAAGTTTTTCGAACTGTTCCTTGGTGCGATCTTTCGCATCTTCAGGTAGTTCGCCCTCGACACCTTGAGGGTCTTCTGTTGGTTTCTCTGAGGTGGACACTTCCTCTGGTTGTTGTTCCTCACCTTGAACTTCCTCTAAGGGTTGTTCTTCTTGTCCGTCTTTGATTTCTTCAGGCATGAGAAATCCTCTCTACTCGATTTTGTAAGTGCTTTGTTTTAGATCTTAGCAGTAGATCCGAGTTAGTTTTGTGTTATACACACGTTAAATGGAGGTTATCAAGTCTTTGAGGCGTTTATAAGAGCGAGGATGTTATGACCTGTATAGCCTACTGGGCATTTCTTACATCTAGCTTCAGTAGAGGATACTGGATAGAGTTCATGTTTACATTTAGGGAAGTTAAGTTCTGTAGTATATTCTTGACCGTATTTTTCTATATCAGGATCAACGTCTTTTAGTGGTGGTAGGTTTCTTGCCATCTTTATCCTTGTTTATTCTTTTCTGAATATCTAGGCTTCGTTGTTCTGCTCCCGATAAGAGGTTGATGATCTCTTGTGATACCTGAGCCTTAGCCCACGATACATTATATGCACGTTGGAACGCTTTATCATCATCATACTGTTGGGGATCAAGCCACTTGTTGTCCTGGGATAGGTGGGGCAGTAGGTGGTCCTTGAAGTCCTGGCTGTTGTAGACCCTGTTGAGAGCCATCTGGTGAGAGAGCTCCTTGCTCAGCAGCATCAATGTTGGTGAAGAATCTATCTGCGTCTCTTGTACCTGACTCTTCAAATATTTCCTTGATGATTTCTGTGGCATTCGGTCTCTTTCCTTCTGCTTGTAGTAATTGTATCACAGCAGGATTATTGAATACTAACTCTGTTGCTTGTTTTCTTGCTTCTCTGAAGTCTGCGTCTGCTCCACTAGCCATACTTTTAACATCGGGAATATAGTTTACTACTCCATTAAGATCGTCTGGGATCATGCTTATCTCTGCTTCTGTTCCTGTCTCGTCTAATCGCATCTTAGGTTTGATACTAATCTTCTCTGGATCTGTCTCATTAGGATTCTCTACTACAGGGAAACGTGGTGTAGTACCAGCGTTTGTTAGTTCCTGCAGTTGCAGATCGCTTATATCACCGCCTTGTTGTTGGATAGCATCAGCTATAGTTTGAGCTGAACCAGCGTCTAGGATCTCTTCATCAAGTCCTGATCTCTTAAAGAATGCAAACTCTTTCTCTCCTACGATCTTCATTAGGTACTCATGCATATCCTCATTAGCGAATAAGAACTGTTTGTTATTACTAATCCACATTAGCATCATGTCTTGGATAGCGTCTGACAATGCATTCTGGTTGTCTTGATCTCTTACGTTCTGTTGTTTATCCATCTTCTTAACCTCTGTAGCTGTCTTATCTGGGTTAAAAGGGTCTACTCCACCTACACCTTGGGATGAATCACCCATAGCTGTGTTAAATGCTGATACTAGGGAACTATATGTAGTTTGAAAGTATTGGAGTGGTTCACCTGTGCCTTGATGTTCTTCGATAGCATCTAGTGAATTAACAATCCATGTAGCTTCTGGTCCATACTCAATCGTTTCCATACGAACTTGACCCTCAACAATCTTGAGAGGTGGTTTCATGTGTATGTTCATTGTGTCTAGGTAGCCGTTAAGTGTGTATTGGATAGCTCTCCATAGTGGAAGAACGCTCTCAACCTCTGACTCTCCCCAGGGATCGTCTGATAGTGGGAAGTATTTCAACTGTACTAGTGGAATCTTGCCGTGATCGTATGGGTTATCTATATCTCTAAGTACTACACTGTGTTTAGGTGAGAATGTAATCCATCTATCTACTCTGTATTCAGTTACTACCTCAAGAACAGGAAATGATTTGTCTTCACCTAGTCTATCAGTTAGACCTTTAAGGCTTTTAATCCTTGATACGTAGTTATTATCTCTTCTGTCCTGAGAATCAAAAGACATTTGTTCTTTTAGTTCAGGTAGTCCTGGATACTTAGGTTTGCCTGGTACTTGGTTCTCTGACTCTAGTTCTTCCATATTCAGCCACTCACTAACTTGAGCCCATTTAGCATTCCTGATGTTATCGCAATCACCCATTCCAATATCTCTAGCATCTATGGTCTTGAACTCATTGCCATTGAAGATTGGTTTGCCGTCTTCATCCTCGTCATACTTCCATGTAGTCAGACCGAAGCTAGAAGCGAAGAGTCTGGTATCTTGATCCATGTTTCCCCATTTATGGTTCATTGATCCACCGTCCATAGCGTTATCCCATTGAAAGTCTAGGAGTGCGTTCTGTATTCTTGCTTTGATGATGTCTGTTCCCTCACGTGGTACTACTCGTCCACGTAGTTTACCGTTAGTAAGCCTAGCTTTCTTTTCAATGAGGGTAGTCCTTAGTCTAGGATCTACTACTTGTGAGTTATATGGGAAGTTATCTGGTAATCTGCCAAAGAATGCATCAAGGATGTCATTCCAACCGTTCTCTCTGGTCATCCTAGTATCTCTATCGTCTGTCCAGTCTTGGTAGTGAGCTTTCACTTCTACAAGTATGCTTAGTGGTTCTTCTTTGGATTCTTTGTTCTTAGATTTCTTATCGTCTTTAAAAATTGGCATATCCCTACGTATACATCACTAGGTGTTGGGTTATCAATCCCTTGTGTGTCTTACGATCTTAATGACTCGTTTGATTGTAATGCTAGTATTCTTTGATTTGTTTACAATTACTTCTCTTTGGCATCTGTTACAGATACGAATGAAATCACCAGGGAATAGTTCAAAGAGGAATGGTTTAAGTTCCATAGGTATCTCGTGTCCACACATCTGACAGCTCCAGTCTGCTCGTATAGCTTGTTTCCTTAGTCCTGATACTGCACCACCATACTTAGACCATTTACCTGTAATCTTTCCTCTTAATGGATTGTCTTTATCTAGGGGCTTGTTTGGCATTATCGTAAGTTCCATTTACTTATTACACGTGCGTTTCTTACTACAGCTAACTTTGCGGCATCACCGTCTTTTGGTTTAAGACTCTCTACTCCATATCTTGCCGCATCCATTGGGTTAGACCATTCATGAACCCTATCATCAGGCGTTAGTATTATCTTTCCTGTTTTCTTATCAGTCATCCACATATAGTTACGATATCCCTTAATAGACCTTGTGCTTCGTGAGGTAATACTTATCTGTTGGTCTTGTAAATAAGATATGCCACGATTAACACTACCCTGACCCTTTACTGCTCCTATGATTGGCACACCATGTGATGCTATCTCATCTATACTCTTTGGTTCTGCACTATCAGCTATGGTTAAGACTGTCTTATCATCTATAAGTAGTAGATCAGATATTGCTTTGTTCGATAAGCCCTTTTGGTATATCAATTCGTCTAGGATAATCCCACCGTTGTAGCTGTACACATCTAGTACCACCGTAGGATCTATGGAGTAGCCAAAGTCCAAGCCTCTGCGTTCTAGTCTAGCCTCATGAGGGATCTCATCTATTATCTTCCAACCCGTATAGATTCTACCTTCAATCTCTCCTAGTTGTCCTAGACCGTATACCTTCCACCAGTTCTTATTGATCTTCTTACTCTCTATAGAGTCGATGATTGTCTTGGGTAGTACGTCGTAGCAGTCTAGGTATGTGAGTGTAATGAAGTCATGGTCTACCACATCTTTAATCTTGTCGTAGTACCAGAACTCACTGCTGGGATTCCAATCTAACCAAATAACTTCTTTTGTTCTCACCTCAAGCTGATCATAGATTGAGTAGTCTATGTTGTTAGCCTCATTCATAAAGAGTACATCTCTACGTGGACCATGAGCCTTACCTAGCTTATCAATAGATATAAACTTAATTACTGAAGTGGTCTCAAAGGTATAGGTGTGCTTGGTTGAGTTCCATAACTCATCTTTCCAGTACCCTCTATCAATCATTATCGACTTAAAATCCTTAATAGCTCCATCCTCTAGGTGAGGGTAGGATTCGCTCATTACATCTATCTTCTTATTCTTGGTTGATTGTGCGTAGTCTATTAACCACACTAGGATTGAGATTGTCTTACTTGCACTAGTACCACCACAAACAGCTCTGATTCTCTTTTTTAGAGAGAAGATTCGTTGTGTAGCCTTAGTATCTTCAAAGCTAAAGTTATTCTTCTTTAGATTTTCCACCATAAATAGGTTCGGGTATTTTTACAGTTGCGTCTATTGTTTGTTTAGGCATACCATCCAGTCTCTGGTTTACTTCCTTAACAGCTTGAATATCTCCTGCTTTAGCCATACTAACTAACTTGTCGTAAACTATCTTCTTATATGACACACCTGTATCATCTTCTGCTTCCATAGCTTCTTCAATCAGTCCTGCTACAGTCCATTCTCTTTTAGGTCTTCCCTTTAAGTTTCCTGATTGTCCTGGCTTAAACTGGTTCTCTGGGTTTGGGTTACTCATTCTTGTTTTTTTCCTGTTGTACCGTAATTATATCACGTCTTAACTCACGTCAATAATCCCTCAAGATAGATTCTATTTCTTTATCTTCTTGTTCTTGCTGTGGAGTTAGTTTGTGACGCTTAGGACTAAAGAGTATATTGTGGGGTCTTGATTGAGGGTTACGAGCGTTTGATATTCTTGAGCTGTTTGATCTGTGTTTAGATAGACAGATAGAGTTACAGGTTTTTCTTGTTGGTTTCTTACCTA
>Ga0222673_1000388_pt1 | contig 21011 bp, 17 predicted proteins | sample AntAcemetagen801_FD_179845 | JGI IMG/M metagenome (GOLD analysis project Ga0222673, IMG submission 179845) | Saline water microbial communities from Ace Lake, Antarctica - #801 | ecosystem: Environmental > Aquatic > Non-marine Saline and Alkaline > Saline | place: Antarctica: Ace Lake...
CGGCTGACATCGTCTCCGAAACTATACGAGGTCGTAGAGCCAGCCCGGCACGCGTATTCCCACTCCGCTTCTGTCGGTAATCGATACGTTTTCCCCTCTTTTTGACTCAGCTTGCGGCAATACTCCGACGCCTCTTCCCAACTCACGTAACTCGCTGCGTAGTCGGCTCCTTCCTTTACATAAGATTTCCCTTGCCAAGGATCCGTCCCCATCAAAGTTCTCCATTGACCTTGCGTGACCTCCGTCGTCCCCAGATAAAATGGCTTGGTGATCCGCACGCGGTGTTGTTGTTCATCTTTACTTCGATCGGTCTCCGATTCCGGTGAGCCCATCAAAAACTCACCCGCCGGGACTTTCACCAGCTGCATGCCAATACTGTTCGTGATCAGTTTCTGGTCGCGGGAAGGTTGAGGAGACGCAGGCTTGGGATTGGCAGGAGTCATTTTAGTAATGGAGTTGGGAAAGATTAAAATCCGCCCACGAATACTTCCCACCAGTTCGGGAAACTGCTCAACATCATTACCGTAAATGTCAGCCAGGAGATCGGGAACTTCCCCCTTCGTCCAGGCAACGAGTTCCGACCAGGTCAGCGGATCGCTTTTTCGAAAGTCAGCTTTCCCATTTAGCCCCTCAATCACCGCATGAAAAAAGAGACCGTGTTTAAGCTTCTCACTTTCAAATGCCCGCTGTCCGGCAGAACAACTAAAGAAGGCTGCCACCCCTCCCGGTGGTTTAATTGCTTGGGGAAGCGTGACACTTTCGACTTTCACCTCACTTTTCGAGCGGGAATTATCCGATTGTGGATCGTTGCGGCAGGCGTCGACCAACAGCAGCCGCGTGCCCGCATCACACCCCTCCAGCTGTTTGTAGATCTCACTCAGCGAAATCAAGGTCTGCCGATCTTTCAGCTTGGCGTCCATGGGACAGAAGTACGCCGATTTCTCACCACGGAATTGCACACCATGACCGGCTAAGGCAACGACTATCACGTCCTGCTTCCGTTTATTCTTCAACAGCCCCGCCAGTGACTCGCGAATTTTTTGGGAAGTGGGCAGATAGCGAAAGTCTTTCGCACCGACTGTTTGTGTCATCAACACCACGCGGCGAAAACCCTTGTTCTCTAGAACCTGTGCCAATTCAGCCGCATCCGGCTCGGCATACGGCAGCGACCGCAGTTCGTTGGGATCGTACTGCCGGACCCCCACCACCAATGCATAGTACCGAGCAGGCGGTTCTTCCTCGGCCAGACAGAGAACCGGTAAGACTGTGCCGAATAGTCCCAGTGACAGAATTGCCCCTCGGAGATGAGAACAAAGAACGATTGTATAAAGCGATAAAAAACACTTCACTTCAATTTTCTTTCATCAATTATTGGCCAGGGCAAAAGAATTCCTACCAGAAAAGAACTGGTCATCAAGGAATAAATCTTATTCTGATCATGGTATCCACAAACGAATGGATATACAAGCGAATTGTTGTGGATGGCACCTTTCCTTCAAAAGAGGGCTCAAAATGAATCCTCTCACATTGAAAACGATCAAAACCACCGAATCTTCCTCCAAATTCATATCATGTTACAAAATCATCAAAAAACGACATCTATTCACCGCTTGAAAGAAATCTCATCCAGCAACTTCGGGCTTCTCATTGCATTTGTGTTGCCTGGCTTCACGGCCTTGACACATGCAAACCAGTGATTTATTTCGTAATAGTCACAATTCGTGTGCGAACTCCCGTTTTACGGAAGGCTTCGGAGCTGCTGAAAGCATTTTCGGGAAGTTGTTCTGATTCTCCACCGACTTCATCCAACCAATTACGGAACTCTGTCGTTTGCGTATCACTGCGGAAGAAGGGACCTTCGCTCATAATGGCAACCAGCCTGCCATTCGGGAGTAGGAGATCAAACGCATGACGAACATGCTCCATGTCGGCTCCCTTCTCAAAAGGTGGATTCATCACGATTCGGTTGTATTCGCCTTGGAATTCCAGAAAGTTGCCACGTTCAACGGTGTGACCTTTCGCTTCGAGAATGTCGAAGAGTGTGCCATTCAATTCGATAGCGATCACTTCGGCACCAGGATGATGCAGTCGGAGCATGTCGAGAATATCGCCTTTGCCAGCGGAAGGTTCGAGGATACGATCTCCCGGTTGGATATCTGCCAGTTCGAGCATTCGAGAGATAATTGGTTTCGGAGTGGGAAAGAACCCATCCAATTTACGTCCGACCAGAGCCTGTTCTGCTTTCAAAACGGGATCATCTTCCTGTTTCTTTTGCAAATGAGTCACCAGTTCCCGGAGAGCCATGCGTAGTTCAGGAAGTGTGTGAATATTGGCTGCACGGAGTCGTTTGTAATCGCCGAGCGAGTGTTCAAGCCATTGGACGTCGATACCGACATCTTTGCAGTGGGTGCAGAAATCGGAAAAACTTTCGATCTCATCGTCTTCTTTGAACTGAATCAAATCCCCCTCAGTAGGAATCCACTTCTTCATCTTCTGTGCCCGTTGCTTGACTCCCTTGCGATTGGCTGCACGGGCAATCACATCTGCGAAGTTCCGCTTGTAGATATTGGGATAGGGATATTCTACGAAATCAGCATCTTCATCCGCCATCGGACGGTTATCGAGTTCTTCAACGGCATTGTGACGATCCAAGACTCCCATTTCTCCCATTTCTCCCATTTCGCTGAGGAGCAAATCGTTTCGCTTTCGTTTGGCACGTCGAAGGACTGCAATCAGAGTCGCAAGCTGCGTCTTGGTTCTGATGCCATCGAGATAGATTGCCTCTCCTGAAGCAAGGGCAGTAGACAAACTCCGCAAGGTTCCCGCGAAGGCAATATCAACATAAGCCCGTCCACGAATGCCGGCTGCCATTTCTGATCGGCGAACGGTATTGGACTGTCGATCTTGTTGCAAAGCTTCGTTAGCTGTCTGTTCAAGATCATCGGCCAGTTGCAGAAGTCGTTCACTGGCGGTTTCTATCTTCCGTGTTTTGCGATCTGCCAATTCATCGCTTCGATCTGCATTGCCTTGCAGGAGTGACTGGAATTTCTGTGCGGATTCTTCATTCTTAAACTGAAAACCGGCATCATCCTTCTTGAAACTAGACCACCATCCACCGAGTTGCTTCGCCTTGAACTTCAAGTCGCTGAACGTGGCCCGGTCAATCCGTTCATTCAACTGACAAATCCAGAGCGGAATGTTTTGGCGAGTATGAAAACCTTCTTTGATGCTGATCTCTAACCCCAAAAGATCTCCAGAGAATTGTTCAACTGTTATTGGTTTTTTGCTGGCACGCTGCAAACGTGTTTGCTCTACTCGCAATCGGTCATATTGGATCAACTGCTGATGACTGAGCTGAGCTTCTCCCTTTCGATCAATGAAGTACCGGAACTCATCGAGTGTTTCCGGATTTTTGAGTGATTTCTCAGTTTGTTCTACTTTGGTGATTCGTTCTTGGACATATAGCTGAATGTCTTCATCACCCATTGATTCGACTACCTTGCGGATTGCATTTTCATAAGATTCTCCCGAGAAGGGTTGATACATCACGCTGTTTTTGAGGGTATATGCCAGTGACATCGACCGTATAATTGCTTCCGCATTCTGCTGTTTTGTGTTTCGTCGGGCATCGAGACACCCAAATCTGTAAGCCAGTACCTGTAACGCTTTTGCATTCTTGTCAGCAAGCAGCTCTGCAATCAACGGTTCTCTGCTGGAGTTCAGGCGTCTGAAATCGGCTTGAAGTTCAGACGCCGATAAATCTCCAGAATCGAGACGTTGCAGAAACGCTTGAAAGTCATCGAACTGATAGGGCCGGTGATGTTCCGTGAGTGATTCCACACCTTTGCCGTGGGAATCACGAAACGGGGCATCGTCGGAATCCAAATTTGATGATGCGATGCGGTCTGCCTCAGTCGCTTCCTTTTCTTGAGGCGTATTCTGTATATTCGCTTTCGAACTAACTTCCGGAAGTGGGACTAAGTCTTCGTCAGAAGCAGGTTCGACTGCGGGATAAATGCTGCCGAGTGCGAACCATGTCCCTTCGCTTCCTTCTTGGAAGGAAACACGCACTTCCCGGTTTGCATGAGAGATTCCAACCACCTTGCCGATTTCCTGCTTGTTATCACTAAAAAAGGCTGCAACCCTGTCTCCTCGTTTGACAGTAAAACGGTGTTCGCCTCCATCGACATTACCCCCAACACGATCCACGGTCAGTGTATCGCGATCCTCATTCGGTTCAGGCCAATCATAGAACGGGGTTCCCTCGAAGTTTTCTTGTCGATCAGAACGAAGAAAAAGCGGACGTTGAAACAAAAACCCTGGATCGCCAAAGTCAGATTCAATGAGGGAGACATTGCCTGATCTTTGCAGGGCAAGCAAAGCACGATTAACAGGATTCGCCAGTGGGTCCGCAGGGTCGATCTCTGTAAACCCCATGTCACTGCGAATCTCTGACAGGTTCACTGAACCGAGACGAGCTGAGAGATATTCGAGAATGCGATGCTTCAACGTCAGAAGATGCTCTTCGACAGAATTCTCATCAGAGGATGAAGCAACTGGATCTTTTTCTTGAGGAACAGCGTCCGGCTCCACAAACCCGAAGAGACTCTTCTCGAAATGCTTTAACATTTCATTACGAGCGTGCCGTTGTGGATCGCTTCCACCCGCATCAATATTTGTATTAAAGAATTTCTTGGTACGATCGACAAACTGATCCACACACTCTTCCCGGGATGCATACTCCGCCCAGGGAGTGGTATTTCCTCTCATATCTCCCACGTGGTATCTCAAATCCGTGCGCAGTGCCCACCGGCCGGAAGGCAGTAGCGCAATCTCATACTCTGCCGATGCCCCTCGCTCTTTTGTCTGCAGCGTGCGGATTCCCTCGCTGGCTTCCTTAGCCGGATCACGGACCGTTGCCGCCCACTCCTCATGCTGCTGAATCCGCTCATCCAAATCCCCGGTAATGGCTGATGCGGCTGGTTCTTCAGACGAATGTTCTTTTGGTGAGTCACATTGCTGTTCAATGTCCTCTGTGGTGCCCTCCTTTCTCCCGAAATCAGTTTCCGATCGAGCAGACTTCAAAAAGTTCCGGGCATGGCTGTCAGGAACAGATTCATCATCTGCCGTCAAAAAACCATTCTGAACTGCCCAGCGAAAATCATCCCGAATTTCATCGATCACTTCCCGAAGGACACGGACTTCCTGAGCCAGTAACTCAACTGTATCCTGCAATTCGGAAAGGGATTCTCCTGTGCTGGCTTGGTGGTTGTTTTTTGACATCGGTGGGCAGAGTGCCAGAGAATCACGATCGCATCAAGCACGTGATCGATTTGGTAATCATGGAATTCTCCCGCTACAGTACGGGCATGGGAAAGAATCAGCACGATAAATATGATGTGTCGGGCAACATCGAAGCCGAGTATGTTGATACAGCGGAGAAGGTGCTTGTCAACAAACGAGTAATTCAGGACCTCGAAACGCTGCAAATCGCAGAGGAATCTGGATTCACCAAGGCGTATGAATCGTTGCTGGCAGAAGTCAGAACCGACGCGCCGATGACGTCTGAACTGCTTTGCCATATCCATGCCCGCATCTTCGATGAAATTTACGAATGGGCGGGTCGCTGGCGCTCCGTGCAGATCAGCAAGCCGGGAGCCATCTGGCCTCCCCCGCATTATGTCGATGAGGAATTTTGAGCAGGAAGTGCAGTTGAAATTCTCTTTTATGGACGACGCTTATTCCAACAAGCGTTCGTAATCACGGGCTGCGTGTAGCACATGTGCAATGCAGATCTCACTGTCTCTCACTTTGTAGAAAATGAGGTAATTTCGCTTTACCGGCTTACACCGGAGGCCGGGGCTGATATTCTCTACAGAAAAACCAATGTCGGGTGATTGTCTAATGAGGTCAAACGCGGCATCAATCTGAGCGAGAAGCTTGTCAGCTGCCGTTGGATTATCGTTTGCGATGTAGGACCAGATCGTAGCAAGGTCATTCTTCGCTGCTGACGTAAGAATAATCCTGGCCATCAGCTCGTTTCTGAAGCACGCTGTTTGTGCATTTCAGCCAGAAAATCGTTCAGGTTCCACTCGGCAGCATCCCCTGTCTCGATTTGATCCAGACCGGGTTGCAATCTGCGACGCAGGTCCTCTTCCGAATACCCGAACCAATCCAGGACGACATCCGTTCGCATCAGGATAAATGACGCTCCCTGCACAACACCTTCCCCCTTATCAAGGGCCAGTTGCTGTTCTTCGGTCAGATTTGGAATGTCAGGTTTCTTCATGCTGCTATTTTATCAAGCTGCCGTCCGCGAGTCTACCACTTTCTTCCGTTCAACCGGACACAACGGACGCGGAACAGGAGAGGCTCATATTCCCATTATTGAGATTCGGTCGGGCCGAAACGAGCCATTGCTTCCAGTTGTTCTCTGAGCCTCGTGCGAATCTCATCCGTAAACGGGGGCAGCCCTTCGATGATACTATCGCGTTCCGCGACTTCCAGAATCCGCGCATGCCGCTCTGCCGCATCCTGCAAATGAGGTGAGGCTTCTCGTAATGTCTTTCCTGTTCCGAAGTTGTTCATGCCACTATTATACTACGCTACGAGAATTCTCCAAAATGAGGACTTGGATTTTTCCTTCAAGCTCCTCAAAACACTGTGAAACGATTACGAAATCAGCCGAAACCAGAGGCAAGAACTTTCGCCGCGAAGTCGTGGCTACTGGATTTTATCTATCTCATCACGTTGCAGAGCAAGACGGGCCGCATGACGAACGGTAAGCACAAACACGATTTGTTCGCGAATGGTAAAGATAATCCGAAACGGCCCGTAAAGCGCCTGACGGATTTCTGCTTTTACAAACTCGTTCTCGGGAGCCAAACCACAGGCTTCCGGAAAGGTTTCAAGGCCGGTCAGTTTTTGCTCAAGACCAGCTTTCCAGGCATTCGGATCTGCCGGCCCGTGCTTGCGAATATAAGCGTAGGCACTTTTAATGTCCGCCTCCGCCCGGCGTGAAAGTTCTACTTCAAATGTCATGCTTCATCGAGTTCGGACAGGACATCACGGAATGGACGGGTTCGCCCCGCATCAACGTCAGCCAGTCCTTCGTCTAATGCTTTGAGGGAAGCCGCCAACTCCTCATCCGTACCAACCCCCAGCATGTCGCGATAGATCTCAATCGACATGAGGATGTACTTCCGCCCTTCCTCGTCCACTTCCACAAGTCCATGGTGTTGGTCGAGGGCATTCCGCTGTTCTTCGGTGAGTCGTGGTTTTAGCATGCTCTTAGTATAACAGTATGGACGGCGTCTTGTCATCCAGAAAATGAGACTTCATTTTAGATTCACCGTTCGAGGATCTACCGTGAATCGGTTACTAAATTAGCCGCCACCAGAGTCCATTTCTGCCATTCTTCCAGCGTCCCTGGCCATATTTCCGCAACCAGCAGTTAGTATCATAAAGTTCCATATTCAAGAAGTAGGCAAGGTCCAGATAAAACACCTCTGCTCCCTTGGCGGCGGTGAGGAAATCGAGAATCAATCGATTTCGGGCTTCGATTTCGGCGTTGGTCAAAGAGGCTGCCATCAGTGTTGCAGCCTGCCATCGAAATGGAAACCTGTCAAACCGAAGTGAAAGATCGGGCAATCTGGTCCTGGATGATCTCCACCGGTTGAGCATACCGTCTGCGAGATTGCTCACGAACGAATTCGGAACGATCAACGGAAGTCAACTCAGGCTTGATTGTGTCCATCGTGAAAGCAGGTCGACTCATACCATCGATCATCAGTCGAATACAGGCCCGGTATTTGGGCAAAGCGATCAAGTCAGCTGCGTTGACAGGGCCAGTCAGTTGGTTTGCCAGGATGTCCGCGTCATTAGGACCGACGGCGAACACCAGCAAACTCCCCACATTCCCAAATACGGCCTGCAGAGTCTGTTGGTCCACCTGATCCAGAAACTGGGTCGCCAGACAGAGACCAACTTTATACTTGCGTGCTTCTGAGAGAAACACAGAAAAACTGGACGTCGCCACGTGCTGAAATTCGTCACAATACAGATAAAACGGTCGGCGATCTTGCTCCGGTATCGCCGCACGTGTCATGGTCGCCAGTTGCAGTTGTGTCACGAATAAAGAACCAAGGAACGAAGAGGTCCGCTCCCCCAGTTTTCCCTTCGAAAGATTGATAATGATGGTCTTCCCTTCATCCATCGCCTTCCGAAAATCAATTCTGCTGTTTGGCTGCGAGACCATGTTACGGATCACCGAATTCGTCAGCAATTGACGTAACTTGTTCTCGACCGAAGCGAACGGGTCCTCCCCTTTCAGGGAACGCAGTCTGGGAAACGTGGTCATCCACCAGTTGCGGACCACCGGGTCTGTCACCCTGACAAGAGTTTCCCGACGAAACGTATCATCAACGGCAAACATCCGCAGCATATCGAGAATCGTACAGTCCCCTGCCAGCATCAAAGCCAGAACGGTGTTCCACAGAATATCCTCCAGACGGGGCGTATGCGTCCCCGTTCCGAAGACTTTCCGAAACGTGCTGACCACTCCATCGCAGGCAACATCCACCATAAACGGGGGGACATCCAGCGGATTGATACTGACGGGAAACGCCAGGTCACTCGGATCGATCAGGATGACATCGTTGGTCCGCTGACTCGGCACGGCTGCCAGAACTGCCTCGGCCAGATCCCCGTGTGGATCAACGACGGCCAGTCCCTCTCCTGAATTCATGTCGGAAAGAATGGCATTCTGCAGGACAGTCGATTTCCCATTCCCAGTTTTTCCGACGATAAACAGATGCCGAAACCGGTCTTCCGAAAGAATTCCGAATCGTTCATGCTGATCCTGAAAAGCCACTTTTCCCAGTTCACAAATCCTGAAACCCAAAGATTCCCTTTTCTTGAGGGGTAATTCAACAGGCGGTTCCAGCCGCCGGGAATGTGTCGCCATGCGGGAAACATCACGTACCGAACTGGTGGGCAGATGCCACATGGTCGCCAGTTCTTCATCAGACAGCAAAAACCCCGGTCGCTTGAAACCAGTCTCGGACTGCCTGATTTTTGCAGGCTGAAACGCACCGAAACGAGGTTCCGTGAACTTGTTCAACACAGCCGCCAGTTCCTTAAGTTTATTGATCGCAGCCTGCTGCTGGTCCTGCGGTGCCTGAGCAATCAGTTTCAATCGGACTTCAAACAGATGCTGTCCCAACTTGACGGACGCAGCCTGCAAATCTTTCTCACTGTCATGCATCCGAGACGAAGTCTTGCTCAGTTCGTCATCGAAACTGAACCGTGATTCTTCAGTTCGCATCAACAAGCGAACAAGAATCGCTGCACAAACTCGCTGCCAACGTTGGGGGCTACTGGCATACAATGCATATTGGCGCGCCAGCGCACGATGACTCCGAAAAAAGGGAGTCGCTAAACGTTCCAGGACGGACTGCGCCTGCCTGCACCGTCGCAGTCGGGCAGGAATGACTTCGATTTCGATACTTGCCTTGACCTCAGAGTCCCCCGCTGCCACGGCTTGTAAAATGCCACCGATGGGGTCATCCACTTCGTTGTGAATTCCATCTTCAAACTGCTGGTATCGTAAGATCGGAAAGAGATCAGGGCGCAAATGGAGTGACATGACCCAGGTCTGAAATCCGGCAGGACAATCCAGAGCGTCCTCTTCCAGCAGTTCAATGGAACAATCCGGATACTTGGCGTGAAACTGACTTTGAATGAGCCGGTGTAAAAGTCCCGGAAATCGACAGAATAAGCCGACCTGTCCGGCGTATTGTCCAATGATGAAAGATACAGGCTGTTTTCGTGACGTCGCATGATGAATGGCGGCCAGAATCGACCGCATGTGCCGTGGCCCCCGTTCGTTGGTGGGCGTATCACTGATCGAAATCAACATTAGAACGACAGCCTACATCAGCAGAGCAAGGTTGTCAGTGTAAAACAAATCTGACGCTCCCGTTGAAATCATTTTTTGAGCGAATTAGAACAGAGACGCAAATGCGTCATACAAAGGACCCGCGTCAGAAGTTGCATGTTTCATCAGCGGGCTTTGCCTCGTTGTGGCTTGCAATCTGCTCGGGGGTGACTGACCAGTCCGAGCAGGAGTGGCGAGTTTGGTAAAAACTCAGCACCATCGGAGCAACGAGCCTGCCAACAGGAGCCACACGTTATCACAGTGCCTTCGGTCTTTCCAGAAGGGATGAGGCAATCTGAAACTGCCGTGACTGTGATCGCAACAATGGGATGTTCGCATTCTGGGGCGAATGAAAACAGGGCCGAAAAAAGGCATCGGGATGTGACAGATAGTCGTCCAGCAATACCACATAAAACGGCGCTAAGGATTGTTCAGATATTTTGTATTGACCGGCAGCATCAACAATATGCCGTAACCGATCTGGTGAACCGGTAATCGCAAAGAGCACACGGTACGGTTGAGGCATGACGACCATATCGACCAGATAGCGTCCCATTTTACTCGAAATACTGTCTGCACTTTTATACGACAGCACTGACTCAGTGCTGTTATCCAATTCCACACAATAAGAGAACTGCGTTCCATTCGGCAAAGCCAGAGTAAAACGAGCATCCGGCCACAGCGGCCGTTCTCCACAATCAATGCGAAACGTGTTTTCAGGATGAAAATCAATGACCTTGATTCCCCGAAAATGGGCGGCGATATAGGTCTGAACGATGAACTGTGATAAAGCCCGTTGATGTCGATGCCGTCCAGGGCTGATTTCATGAAAGAACCGTTTCGTGGGCGGCTCAATCTGATCATCCTGCATCACTGTACGATAACCGGCCAACGTCAGTTTGTAATACAGCCGGGCACCACCTGGGCCAGTCGTGGCATAGCGCCACGAATGCAACTGGCCTGCGGTGGTCAGGTCTTTCATACGTTCCTGGACCCGCCGCAAACTCAAAAATGGCTGCGACCAGGTCTGACTCAGTCTGAGAATCTCTTCAGCCGTCAAGGGGCAGCGAGCCAGCGCTGCCAGGATGTCATCATCGCGTGACGTTTTTTGCCAACGTGTTTTCGTGAACGATTTGGTTGTCATACGTTGGCGACCAGCGTAACATTTTCTCCCTCACGTTGCTGACACTCTCACTTGCATGACACATAGAAATCGTGGTTACATTGACGTTGATACCCTGCAGCAGGAGCTAATTGCGGGGGGTAATGTCGTCGAACGCATCGCCAGTTTCTACAATGTTTCCTTACCAGCACTGCATAAAACGCAGAACGAAACGCGACTGGCGTGTATCTTCGCCTGCGGAAAAGAAAAGGAGACTGGCGACCGAGCGATCTCCATCAAGACCAAACACGATGGAGCCGTGTTTCGGTGTTTTCAGTACGGCTGCACGGTTCGGGGAAACCTGCTCAACCTGATGTATCTGATGAAACACAACGCAGAACCAGTAGATGGAAAACTGAAGGGGCGAGAATTCAAGGAAATCGCTTCTGACCTGCAGGCACTTGTTGCAGGGCGGTCACCAGAACCAAAAGCAAAAACACCATCAACACCCCCATCCTCCGCAATGGAATCGATGGATGATGAATCCCCTCTCATCAACATCCCCTTGAAAGATTCTGAAAATGAGCGAGCCCGTGAACTGGTCGACCTTGATGAACAGTTCATAACCGATGTCGCGGAGATGTCTCCCAAAGCAGCCGCCTATGTGCGAAAACGTCCCTTTATGACACCTGAAATCATGAAAAAGTTCCGTTGTGGTTACCTTCCTAATAACGCAAAGGGACTGTTACGAGTCCATTTTGTTTATGGCTATCCTGATGCAGACGGAAATATTCTGACATGGTTCGGTCGTAATCTCAGTTACGAAGATCAACACAAAAAATGGCAACGTTCTGGTGACAGTTCCAAAGAGCCGCAGAAATTTAAATTCGTCAAAGGTTTTCATCGGGGGCAAGAACTCTTTGGCGAACCTCAATTCCGCGAACTGGCCACCCTCGAACAACTTCAGCAAACCGGTATCATCCTCGTCGAAGGACCGAACGATGCGATCAATCTTCACACGCTTGGAGTTCCCGCGTTGGCAGTCTGCAGTAACACCATTACCGAAACTCAAGCTGACAAGTTAGGATCTTTGGCAAACAGCATTCCCGGTGGACATGTTTCGGTCATGTTTGACCTTGATCGAGAAGGCGAAAACGGTGCGAAACAAACCGTGCTGGAGTTAGCAAACCGCTGCAGTGTGAGACTTGCTTGGTCTAACGACTTTGCTGATGGACGATTCAAAGGTCGGCAACCGGAATCAATTCCGGACGAAGCAGAGGTCAAAAATATTTTATGGAAAAACAGGAACCTCTAGTTGAATCCGCTTGTCATCAGACAACCGCTTTCTTATACTTTCGTTTATGTGTACGCAAGAATAAATATCACATGAACTGAAAAGTGCACATTGCGTCCGATACGAAAAATAAAATTTGCATGTTTTTGTGGCTCAGAAGCAGCACAAAAGCTGAAGTATGCAATATTGATAAATCATGCAGGCACTTGTCCCCTCTCTTCATCTTTGGGAATGTAAGGGCGAAAAACATGTACAGTATTGGCGAAAAACCGGGCAAAGGAACTTACGAATGCACAAGTTGCGACCGTTGGCGAGTCACACTTGACGATGATGATGACCGCCTCCCGCCCTGTGGCGATTGTGGTTCCGGGCAGGATATTAAATACCGTAAAATCTCCTGACTTCAGGCCCCCATTCTGGAATTTATGATGATGGGTATTTGCGATATCCATCGTAATGCCCCTTCTGAAGCCTCACAGTGCATTAAATTCCATAGGTAGCGGCTTGTTTTCACTGTCAGTTATTTGTGAGTTTTGTCCCGCTTTGTTTGGTCGAATGATTTTACTTAGGATTGATTCTACAACAGGAAATAGTGACATCCGAAGATCGGGATCCGACTCTGATGGGTGTTTCATAAACATCCATTCGCACGGCAATCCCGTATTTTGTTTTCGCTGATGGCAATTCGGTACAAGGTGTAAGAAATTTATTCTGCGAAAAGATGTTACGTTGATAAATTTACAAAAATGAACTATTTCTCGGAATAAGTTCAATCATCCAGATGCGAATGCTTGAAAATACGCTATTGCGCGACTCTACTATCAAAAAGTAGGCGTTTGTGTGATTAGGCTCAAGCCCATGCAGACGACAGGGGCATAATTCTAGTCCTAGCCAATTACTTTTGTCACAAGTGCCTACATCAGGATCGACGTTCGTCTTCTTGACAAGATAACGAGAATCTTAAACCACCATAACGGTCATCGGATCATTTGACTAATGCCAAACCAAGTACCTCCCGCGCTTCTGCAAACCTTGTGTAGTCTCTATCCGGAGGCCGCCCGAGCACGTGTGTTTGTCAATGAGCTTGGTAACGTACCACCAGACTTTCTTGAATTCAGTGGTCCGCCAAAGTCGATGTGGTTCGGCCTCCTCGATGAGATAAGGAAACATGTCTCATTTTCGCATGTGCTCAATCAAGCGAAGAAAGACTTTCCAAATTTGAAGTGGGAGAATGTTGAAGACTCGCTGCTCTCGCAGGAAGACCCGATTGGGGTAGTCGATCTCTCCGACGGAGAATGGAAGGGATCTACGGATAATGTTTCCTTTGAAAAAATCATTGGAAGTAAATCTACGCTGCTACCGATCAGCTTCCTTGAAGCCGGAATCACCTCGTCAAGAAGTGTCGCAAAGATTATTGTCCCCGGCATGCATGTCGGGTCAGGATTCTTGGTTGCCGACAATATCCTTTTGACAAATAACCACGTCCTGCCAGACAAGAAACACGCAGAGTTAGCTCAAGCTCAGTTCAACTTTCAACTGACAATTGATGGTCGTGAGGAAAAATCCGTCACTCTCCAACTTGATCCATGTAATCTGTTCGAAACCTCAATTAAAGATGATTGGACAGCAGTCCGAGTTAAGGGCGACGCAAACGCAGATTGGGGAAAGCTGACTTTTGCGACCGAAGCTGTAAAACAGAATGATAATGTGAACATAATTCAGCATCCAGGTGGACAGCCAAAACAGGTTGCATTGCATGATAACTTCGTTCGATTTGTCTCCGAGAGCCGGATTCAGTACATCACCGATACAATGGGAGGGTCTTCCGGTTCACCGGTCTTTAACCTCCGGTGGGAAGTAGTAGCTATCCATCACGCGGGCGGAAATATTCGCGAGCCGAACACTGGTGGATCCAGAATCTTTTTCAGGAACGAGGGAGTTTCAATTGGCATTATTAAGCAATATTTAGTCGAAAAAGGGCTCATTCAGTGAAATAGTGATATTAAAAGGGCAATGTGAAATCAGTATTTCAATAGCCTCATTTCTCCAGTAGTCCACTTTCATTTTTCTGCAAAGCTTGTCGATGGTAAGCCCTGAAGCATCTGCTTCTGTTCGCAACAACCGGATGGCCTCGCCCCATCTCACTTTTCCACTTCCACTGTCAGAAAGGTCGGCAAGCGACCCACCTGCTCGTTCCCAGATGCGATTGTGCTGTGGGCCAGTCGGATATAGATCACAGAGTATCTCCACCATTTCATCCCACCACTCATGTTCCGTGATGGGTCGTTCTTGAAGGCTATTCATCAATTTTGTTAACCAACTAAACATGCTGACGCATTGTTCAAGGGCTGGCTTCAGGTCAGATCGGTTGTATTTTCGATAGTCAGCCAAGATTGACTCAGCCGTAGCTTTCCACTGCCGTTTTGCAATAAACGAACCAATCATTCTTGCGTCGATCGTTGAGAATTGCGACTGTTCAGTAAACAGTCGGATACGATACTCCTCAAAATCCGACTCGCAAAGTTCCTTAAATGTATTGAAGACCGAAAGTGCGGTTTGAATCCGGTATTCACCTCCGACTCGGATGAGAGTTTCACGATGAATTTTTGAGAGTATTTCTTTGCGCAACGGACTCTCCAAGTCCGAAGCGGCGTTCTCCTCATAGAAAAGATCTATCCAATCATGAGCTGTTGCAGCCAAGATACGTTGTTCAGTAGTAGATGGTAGCCTTCCCCAGATTTTATTCCGTTCTACGAAATGAAGAATGCTGGCGTAACTTGTTTTACTAACCGCATCGAAAAACTCTATGTCATCCAACTTAGCATCTATCAGCATTGCCCAAGCCAACTCAATTTGTTCTTTGAGCTGTTGGAGATCTGGATGAAAATCAGTTCCTGCGTCTACGTGAGCTATAAAAACCGAACGCCAACCGATTTGACTTACATTAAAGTATTTAAAGAGAGAAGGTTCTTCCAGGCAGTCTATTCTAACTTGTGCACAATAGGCTGGTAGACCAGTCTTAGCTGCTTCAACAACGAATTTTGCTGGGCCTAAACGAAGAGATAATTCGGCGATTCCCTCTCGACTGGACTTTGGAAAATTAATATGTGCTTTCACTGCTTCATTTGGTGGCAAATAGGATGCTGCTAATCTTGCATGTAGTCGATCCCATTCATGCAAAACACAAAACTGCATCAATCCGCTTATACTTTCATTTGGTAATTCATCGTCGATTTGGTCGAGAATTTTCGATTCGAGGTCTGAGATCGTGTCTGCTATTTTGTTGACCCAATTCTCGTCTCGGACTTGATCGTCTTGCAAGAGCTTCAAGAATGTCTGAACCGCGTTTGGTATTGGATCAATCAACGCACGCTCCAATGTATCGAGCAACCCAGAGGACCAAGCATACTGAGTGTTTTTCAATGCAGTTTGAGCGCATCTCAACGCTTCCGCTGCATCATTTCGAAGTATTTCTCTGTACCGGTTTCCACAAGTCTTAGCAACTTTTCGGAACCCGTCTTGGAACGCATCAGTTTTCAAATTCCGTAAATATTTGAAAGTTGCTATAGACCCTTTTTCAACTCGAGCCAATAACTCGAGTAGCACGGATTCTTTTATCTGTTTTGCTACCTCCGGTGAAGGAGAGAGTTCCGAGAGATATCGGACTAAAATCGAGACATTCTGATCTGTTTCAAGTTTGAGATTTTGAATAATCAAAGAACATTTTGAAACTCTCGCAAATTTATTTATTTGATCAAGGGTAAATCCCAACTCGCTTGCGAGCGAGTACACGGAGTTCCTTTTTTTATTATCAAAGAACGTAGTTTCAACATCTTCCAAGTCTCGTTGTCTAAAGGGGGGCTGGAGACAGTTGTATGTGTGCCATTGTCCAATTGATTGTGGTGGTACAACAACGACTGACCGTTGACGCACTAGGGAATCTGTTGGTCGGCATGTAAACCGAAATGATAAACTTGGACGGAGTGTTTCGGCCAGGTACCTCCAAAGCCCTGCGATAGCGTCACTGAAGCCATCTTGTCCTACCCAAATCACGGGAGCAGAGTTCTTCTCAGACATCAAAGCATGAAAAAGCTCTAATGAGTCACGAGACATCTGTTGTTCAGGCGAATCCGATACTAAAACTTCAATCTTACTTCCGGTCACGAATGGTTCATCACTTTGGTTCATCGTGTTGAAAACGGAAAGCAAATTCTCTATCTGACTAACGAGTTTCAACTCTGTGAAAAGTGCGCGAGTTATTGCCATTCCACCGCGGGACGCTTTTCGATCACGCAGTACGCTCAAGAAAACAAACCGATCATTGAGTGGAAAACCACTCAGCATAGGGACATCCCCAACAGCATTTGGAAGGTCGACCGGCAAATCAGTGTATGGCACCAACTCATCACCAAACGTCCGATCAGAGGCCTCGATAAGCGAGTGTGCTTTGTTCATCTCACCAAAAAGGGCTGTTTCAAACTTAATCGCCATCGAGCAGCTTCAACATTCGAGATACTAGAAGTGTCAGATCAGGGCTGTGTTTGCCAGTAGGTGATACAACATAACCAAATGCTCCCGGTCCCTTTTCACGGAAGTCTTCATTTTGATTTGCTTCATCTAGCGTTTGCTCAAGTGAGGACAAACCCTGAATGATTACGGATTCTTGACTCCACACGGAGAAAATGTATTGATAAAGAAATGGCATCCGTTCCCTTAGTAGAGTGGCGGGATTATTGCTCTGAGAATCTAATTCATCCCAACAAGTCAACACAACTCCTAATTTCGGCGAAGAGATTCGACAGGCCGAATTTCGATTGGCCGTCCAGAGCAGAATTTGCAACATCTCGACAAGCCCTACTTGCGAATGCAAATCCAGAACACTGTCTGTATCGGTGTCTCCTTTCTCCTTCCGTTCTTTTAATTTGACGTCGATTGGATGTTCAATCATATTTTTGTAATCAATACTCTCGGCAAGGCGAATGAATAGAAGCAATCCATCTGTCTCCGCAAGACGTTCTTTCCAATCCAAATCAACACTGCGAGTTTCTAGAATTCGTAAGATCTGTTCCCCGCCATAGTCTGGCCAAAGTAGATCGAAAGAAGTCCCATTGCCATCGACAATCCGTAGGTCGGCATTGTCGTATTTGTCAATGTTTGTGTGATCAGCAGCAAGGCCTTTGTTAAGACGGTCAAGTCCCTCCCGAAAAAGATCTTCATTGGGCATCTCACGGAGTTTCAAATCACTCATTTTTGCTCGGAGCCGACCATAGAGCTGAAAAGTAAAGTGAGATTTTCCAGTGTTTGGCCCACCAACCATTGTGATGGATTGCTGAGTTGCATTTTTTGCCATTAGCAATCTCCCCGATAACTGAGAAAGCGATCATCGCAGGCTATCGTCGGAATATCTGGAGAAAAAGCAATTTGTTTATCAATGGGATCGATCGCAAAACTAAATGATTCAATTAGCGGATTGGTGATCTCATCCACGACTCCATTTTTGGGAGTTATAGTTGTATGAAAATGTTGTGCATCGGGCATCTCATTTTTTAAAGTAGCCCATACAGATGTCTTAATAGTTTCAGAGATTTCGATGTCACTCTTTGACCAGATGACACCTACTGAGCGGCTTCCACGATGTTCTGCCAGTCTGGCGGCTAGGCTTTCAATCTGATTTCTCGCCACACCTTTTTCGTTTTTTGGATTATTAGACAAAGAATCTCGGTCAACAAAGAACAAAAATGAATCTGCATGCTTCACAGTCCAGGCTGCACCTTCACTCTTAGGGTTAGTTGGATCGTTTGCCCAATTACTGAACCACTCGCCAGGCGCGTCTGTAAAGAGCAGATCACGTTTATTTCCACAGTCAGTACGGAACGAGTAGTGGAGCATCCCTGGTGTACGTTCGGCTGAGTGTGAGGTGTGTGGTGGATAACTTGGCGATGGATTACCGGGGGTCGGGTATTTCATCGAGGCAACAATTCGCTCCCAGCCAAGTAAAGTTAACGAACCAGCAAAATTGAGATCTTGATTGAGTTTCTGTCGGCAGCACAACAAGTGAAGCGCAGCCAAATAAGTTGTCTTTCCTGCATCATGTGGCCCAATAAGGGCAACAAGATAAGGTCGGCGATGTGTCGAAATCAAGTTGATGTCATGTTCAACTAGTGATCCTCCGTGCCAAGGTACGCGGTTCAACTCGTCTAATACCGCGCTATTATCAACTTTCAGGTCATCTGAGTCCCAGAATTCACACTCTGATCGTTCTGGACATCCCTCCACGCAGTCGATGGTTTCATCACATCCCTCTTTGGAGCATTTTCCAGTCACAACCATAGGTCACCTCGTATTGATTCGACACACTTGATTTCTCGATAAATCCATCGAGCAAGTTTTCCAGGTGTCATAGACTGGGACTTTTCAAATCCAGTCCGTGCAACAAAATCGGTTATCGTGATTTCACCCACCCTAATAGCTCCCAGAAACTCAAGTAGCCCAAGCCGCTCGACACCATCGACTGGCCGAAATATTTCATCGGTGAGTGATTTCAGATTCTCGGACTTAGACAGTTCCTTCACAAACGTTTCGATTTTAATTGGCTTAGTAGACGCAATTTTCTCGACAATCATTGACAAGAAAAACTCAATACTTTGCGGTGAATTCTGTCTTGCAATCTCGGCAACATCGTAAGCAAGCACGATGATGGATTCTTTCGTACTGAGATCGCTGTAACTCTTTTGCAACCGAGGCGAGTACTGGGATTCTGCAAGCCATAATAATTCTGTCCGACGGCTCTGTGCTTGTTGAATTCTTGTAAAGTCTTTTTTTAGTGATCCGAACTTCTTATTGAGTTCATTGAACGACTCTTGAACCGCTGCAATAATTGAATCGCCATAACTCTTCATAGAGTCATTTATCGCAGCTGCCGCGTTGGATGCAAAGTGAGCAGCCCAAGGCCCAACCTGGGATGGGTCGTGCGGATTACCACCCTCGATCGGTGATGTATTATCAGCCTTGATATTTGAAGCAGCCTTTTGAAGACCTGTGATTTTTGGCGCATCTGGTACTTCAATCGTTTTGACCTGCTTACTTGCTACATCGATTCGCGACTCCCAAAGTTGGCAGGCTGCTTTCTCGACGATTTCACCTTGCCTTTTTACAAAGTCGATTGCAGGATCCGACACTGGATCAATTTTCCCTTGCTGGAGTAAATTGACGGATCCATACCACACGACCATCGACAGTTCAAGGTCTTCGTCGACGGCCAGCATGACAGCCTGCCAGCCAACCGAAACCAGGATCGGAACTTGCCGATCTGACTCGAAACTAACGAACGTGGCCCAGTCTTCTCTGATCAACGCTTCGATCTCGGTTAGCACACTCGACAGCGGGTCAACGTTTGGAAGTGTCCCAATAATTGTTGAAACTTGAAAGGTGGTCTCCCGAGGGACGATAATCGGCCCTCGCAATTTCAAGCATTAATCGTCGGTTGACGCCGACGGGGAGACCACCATGAATGACTCTAATCTTTACCAATCGCTTGGACAAGTTCCTTCTGAACAGGCTGCTGAAATCTTTCGGGACTTTTTACGCGGTTCGGTGCGTGAGATGATCGGCGAGGTAATGGCGGCTGAAGTGACCGCTCTGTGCGGACCGAAACATGATCCTGCCGACGGCAACCTGTTTCGCGCGGGTAGCAGTTCAGGTCGCGTGATTGTTGAAGGACGACGCGAAGAGGTCTTCCGACCGCGCGTGCGACAGCGGCAGCCGGATGGTTCGACGCTGGAACTGCCGCTGGCCAGTTATGAAAGCGCCCGTAACCCCGCACAATTACAAGCATCCATCGTCGCGGCGTTGATGGCGGGAGTCAGCACACGCGAGATCAAGCAGGTGCAACCCGGCTCCAAGGGAACGAGCAAATCGAACGTCTCGCGCCATTGGCAGCAGGCGGGTTTGCAGTTTGTCGAACAACTACGAGGACGTCATCTTGCTGAATTCGACTGGGCGATTCTGATGCTGGATGGACTTTGGCTGAGCAAAGATCAACTGGCGATCGTCGCAATCGGCATTACGACTGAGGGTTACAAACATGTACTCGACTTCGATTTGGGCAGCACCGAAAACGCCGAAGTCTGTCGAGAATTAATGCGGCGATTGCTACAACGTGGCTTCCATTGTGACCGCCGTTTGATGGCAGTGCTCGACGGCAGCGACGCCTTGCGAAAGGTCGTGAAAGAGTTTTTTCCGGACAGTGTGATTCAACGTTGCCTGGTTCACAAGGAACGAAACATTCGGGCGAAGTTATCGAAACGACACTGGAGCGAGTTGGCGAGATTGTTCAAACGACTGCGAGCGGTGCAAGGTCCGGCCGCGGCAAAAGAAGTCGTGAATGAGTTGGTCGGGTTCTTGAAACCGTTGAATGCGGAAGCGTTGAACAGTCTTTACGAGGCGGGCGATGACTTGATCGCGTTGCATCGATTGGACGTTCCCAGCACGCTGCATCGCAACTTGTTGAGCACGAACGCGATTGAAAACTCGTTCCGAAACACGAGAAGAAAACTGGGGCGCGTGACCCGCTTCCGAGCGGAGACGGATCAGGCGACGCGTTGGTTGGCATTCGCATTGACGGAAGTGGAACAAGGTTTCCGGCGGATTTCAGGCTGGCGAGATCTGTCGCAGTTGGT
>Ga0222673_1000390_pt1 | contig 20972 bp, 22 predicted proteins | sample AntAcemetagen801_FD_179845 | JGI IMG/M metagenome (GOLD analysis project Ga0222673, IMG submission 179845) | Saline water microbial communities from Ace Lake, Antarctica - #801 | ecosystem: Environmental > Aquatic > Non-marine Saline and Alkaline > Saline | place: Antarctica: Ace Lake...
TTTCTTCTTGGGATTAAAGACTCATTAGGGTCAGAAAATTCTAACACTGAAGAAATGGGAATTGCAAATGCTTGGCTTGAGTGTGCAATGATTTCTAAATCTGCTGGTGGTATTGGTGTTTGGGCGCACGACATTCGTGCAAAAGGTTCTTATATAAAAGGAACTGGAGGTATTTCAAACGGTCTTGTTCCGATGTTAAAAGTGTTCAACCAAATTGCACGTTATGTTGATCAAGGTGGTGGTAAGAGAATGGGTTCGTTTGCTGTGTACCTTGAACCTTGGCATGCTGACGTTGAGGATTTCTTGGATTTGAAAAAAGGTCATGGTTCAGAGGATATGAGGGCAAGAGATTTATTCTATGCTATGTGGACTCCTGATTTATTTATGGAAAGAGTTGAGCAAAATGGAGATTGGACTTTATTTGATCCAGCTGAAGCGCCTAATCTTTCTGACGTGTATGGAGAGAAGTTTGAAAAACTTTACACCAAATATGAAAAAGAAGGTCGTGGTCGTAAGACTATGAAAGCCCGTGATCTTTTTCATAAAATGATGGAGTCTCAAATTGAAACAGGAACTCCGTACATGCTTTATAAAGATGCAGCAAATGAGAAGTCAAACCAAAAGAATTTAGGTACTATCAAATCTTCTAATTTGTGTATGACAGAAGACCAAAGAGTTGTTACATCTGAAGGTTACCTAACTGTAAAGGAGCTGTTTGAGAGTGATAAAGAGCTAAAGTTATTTAGTGGACACCACACAGTTGGTGCATCAAAAATGAAACTTAGAGGTAAGCAAGAAGATGTTTATAAAGTTATTTTAAAAAACGGTCTTGAACTTACTGTGACACCTGAGCATGGAATCCCTGTAATAGATTCCAGAAATAAAACGAAGTATATAAAGCGTATTGAGGTTAAAAATTTGAAGGCAGGAGATAAAGTTGCAATTCAAACAGAAAAAGGATTATTTGGTAATTTAAACATGAAAGATGAAGCTTATCTTCTTGGTTTGTATCAATCTGACGGAACTCAAAATAAATCAAGTATAATGTTTGATTTGTGGGAACAAGATTTTGATTTGGTAGATATTGTAGAAGAAAAAGTGGCTCAACTTTATGAGGATTATAATTACATTCCAAGGTACAGTACAAAAGGTGGAGTGTTTATTGACTCACAAGTATCACAAGGAGATGTTAAGAAGAAAAGATTAACAACAGATTTTTTTAAAAAGTTTGGGTTTGAAAAAGGATCAATTCCGCAATGGATGTGGAAATCAACTGAAGAAACTCAGTGGGAGTATGTTAAAGGTCTTCTTCAGGCTGATGGTACAGTTCATATATCTGATTCAACTGGAAACCCTGTACAGCTTTCTTATGCGGATATAAACCGCAGTTTTCTTCAAGAGTTACAATTATTATTTAATAATCTTGGACTTCAAAGTTCTATTTTTTTATTGCGAGATGGTGGTAAAAACTTATTACCAAATGGCAAAGGGGGGCAAAAAGAATATAATTGCAAACCTTGTTATCGACTTGTAGTTGGAAGTAAAAATAATGTTCTTGAAATAGAAGAAAAAACGGGTTTTCTTTCGAGAAAAAATGTAATTATTGAAGACAGGAAATATCGAGATAATACAAAAAAAGGAAGCAAAGTAGCATCAATAGAATATGTTGGAAAAAAAGATGTTTATTGCCCTACTGTTTATAATGATGAAAATATATTTATAGCACAAGGCATGAGGACGTTTAATTGTACCGAAATAATGCAGTATACCGATCCTCATAAGGAAATATCGGTTTGCAACTTAGCTTCTCTTGCTCTTCCAAAGTATTTGAAACAAACAAACCGTGCTAAAAACCCTTTAAACAAAATTTACGAATTTGATTATACTGAGCTTCATAGGGTTACAAAGATTGTTACTCGAAACTTGAATAAAGTAATCGATGAAAACTATTATCCAATTGAAGCTGCTAAAACTTCAAATATGCGACATAGACCTATTGCTTTAGGTGTTCAAGGTTTGGCTGATGTGTTTGCTAAACTTTATATTCCGTTTGATTCTGAAGAGGCAAAAGAGGTGAATAAGAAAATATTTGAAACCATTTATCATGCAGCTGTTGAAAGCTCAATGGAAGTCGCAAAAGAGGAAGGGGCGTACGAAACTTTTAAAGGCTCTCCAATGTCTGAGGGCATCTTCCAATTTGATATGTGGGACGAGTCTGTTAAAACATCAAACGGTTGGGAGCATTCTCCAATTAAATTATCAGAAGAACTTAATTATGATTGGGATTCTTTAAAAGAGGAAGTAAAAACTCACGGTGTTCGTAATTCTTTGCTTGTTGCACCTATGCCAACAGCCTCAACTTCTCAAATACTTGGTAACAATGAGTGCTTCGAACCATACACTGCTAATGTGTATAAGAGAAATTTAATCTCTGGTGAGTTTATTATTATGAATCGCCACTTGATTGAGAGGCTTGTTGCAATGGGGATGTGGAGTGATGAAATCAAGCAGATTATTATTGCTGCCAGCGGTTCAATTCAAAACATTGAAGGTCTTCCTCAGGATTTAAAGGATGTATTTAAAACTGTTTGGGAAATTAAGCAAAAACACGTTTTGGATATGGCAGCTGATCGTGGAGCTTTTATCGATCAGTCTCAATCAATGAATATTTTTATGGAAGGTGCAAACTTTAAAAAACTATCTTCTGCACACATGTATGCTTGGAAGAAAGGTTTGAAAACAGGGATGTATTATTTGAGAACTCAAGCAGCTTCAAATGCTATTCAGTTTACTATTGACAAGAAATACAGAAAAACAACGCAAGAAGAGCCAGCTAAAGTTCAAATCAGTGAGAATGTTTCTTCTTTTATAAAAACAAGAGAAGTAGATATTGTTAATGAAATAAATGTTGATGAGGTTCAAGAAAAAAGCAACGAGCTAATTTTAGAAAACTCAACTTCAAACTTAATGGAACAAAAAGTTTATGGATTAGATGAGAAGCTTCCAGAGAGACCGAGTGATTCACAATTTGAGTGTATTGGGTGTGGTTCATAATATTTTCATATTTCTTCAAAGAAGGGCTTTTTAGCCCTTTTTTTGTTTTTGGAATATCAAGTTTCACAATTGTTCTTTAAAATAATTTTTCTATTTATAAAAAAGATAGGAAAAATGGCTAAATTATTTGACACTGTTAGATTGCATGAAATTAGAGAAAGAAAGCGCAAAATCAACGAGGAGCTTGGAAGAGAACAGCGTTACACTGTAACAATGGAATATTATGTTTATGCTAAGAATGACAAGGAAGCTGTTGTGTTAGCAAGACAGGAAGCAGGTAATCAAAAAGAAAAATTAGATAACGAAGCAGTTATCACATCTGTTCACGCTACTCCTTTTGGGTTTACATCTAACCCTAAACAAATTTATCCTTAAACTACTTGAGTTTTATAAAAACAATGATTACTTTTTCATATCAAACAAACAGAAATTATGAAAAAGCCGTTAAAAGGAAAGAAAAAACAAGTTCAGATAAGAAATGCTAAAAAGAGATTTGTAAGCAAAGCTGAACAGGCTAAACGCAAAGAGAAGTACCTTCAAAGAAAGCGTTATGAAGCTAATATCCAAAAAGAATATTTTGAGTTGTTGAACAAAATGGCTCAGCAACAAATGAGTGAAATCCCTGTAGAAGAAGGTGATTCACAAGAAGAAGCCAACAAAGCCTTGTTTGATGGTGAGGAGTCAGTAGAAAATAACTGATTCTTTGTTTTGTTTTTGATGGGAACGCCTCCAATATTGGGGGCGTTTTCTCATTTTACGCATATTTATAGACATGAAAGAATCGGTCAATAAAATAGTTAACTCTATCAAAGAGCAAGCGTTGGGTATGGCTCAGCCACAACAGCAAGTAAAACCTCAAGCTTATGTTGTTGTATTTGATAAGGGACAAGAAGGAGAATTTAAAGCAAAATTCTCTGAACGTGGTTTCTTAATTGATGGAACTCGTTTAAGTTTTGAATCTCTTGAAGATGCTTTGTCTAAAAATTATAACCTTACTCTAAATGGAGGTCAAGGTATTGTTTTAGATGCAGTTCGTATGCAGAAAATTCTTAAGTATAAGACAAGATGATTTTAAGCGAGGTAATCAGAAGAAGAATATTAGAATCTTTACTCTCCTACCATTATAAAGAGGAGGTAAACGGATATCGCTTGCTTGATCTTTTTCTTGATAGAAAGATGAGTAGGCAAGTATTCGAAGAGATTAAGTCCAGACTTGATTTTTTAACTTCAATTGATTATCCTGAAGATAATATTCAAATTGATATTTTGGTTTACTCTTCTCCAGAAATGTATGTAACCGATGAGCCAGATAATAAATCATTTGAAGGAAACCAATTCTGGTTGGTAATTCAAAACAACAATGCGCTTTCCTTTATGAATCGCACTAAAAATAATAAACCAAAACATGCAGATTATTATTTAAGTTACGAGTACATAAAGAATTTAGATAAAAAAACCTTAAATTTGCATGACTTAAATCCTGCTAATCAACAGAAAAAGGTCGGTGCAAGAATTATGAGGCAGTTAGAGAAAATGCCTAAAATAAATATTAGCTCTCGTAATTGGTATGTTGATACCGATAAAGAGCTGGCTTATCCAGAAGGAAGCGAGAGCGATTATATCTCTTTTGATAAATTGCTTGATCTGGCAAAAACTCCAGATGAATTTAATAAGTTAGAACCGTTAATACAAGAGAGATATGAAAGAAGAAAAATACGACTCAACGAAAGACACTAAGGAACACATTGCTGTAGTAGCAAAATCCTTAACTCAAGCTGCAATAGAACTTTTAGAAAGAGGGCTTCGACACGATGATTCAAAGCTTAAATCTCCAGAAAAGGAATTGTTTGATAAATGGACTCCTATTCTTAAAACTTTAGAGTATGGCAGCAAAGAGTATGATGACTCTCTTAAAAAGTTAAAAGTAGCACTTAACCACCATTACGAAAACAACTCTCATCACCCTGAATACTATGAAGAACACTGCTGATCGATACATTAAGAAGCAACAATAATTCTATTTTTACGTTTAAAAACTTATGGTAAAAGAAATTCATATTTTTGATATGGATGATACCTTATTGGTAACTCCTAACATTACTGACTTTACTAAGTTTGATGATGAGGGGAAAGTTGTGTCCGAGCCTGATTTTGAGGAAAAAACTCTCGGTCATAATAACCATAGGTTTTTTAGAAAGGTAAAAAACCTATTTCTTCAACTTTTTTCTAAAGAAATTTACCTAAAGAGACAAGGTGATTTTATTGTAATGTATGACCATAAAGATGAGCGCCCTTTGCCTGCTTATTTTATTACTCATATTGAAGAGATTGTTTCTAAAATAGAAAACGAGAAACCTTCTGCCATAAAAAATGATTATGGAATTGAGAAACATGAATTAAAAGATATGTCTAACTGGTTTGAGGTCAAAGACAACCTTTTAATCTTAATTGAACCAAGAGGTTTCCATTCATACCAAGAGACAATTGGTATGGAAGCCAATGATCCTATTTTAGAAATTTATCATAAAGTTAGAAACAAAGCTATCTTAACTGGTAGAAATTCTAACCTTCATTCTGATATTACTCGAAAGTTATTACACATGGGTATTGAATTTCCCAACTTTGGTTTGTATTGTTTTGATAACCGCTATTCTAAAAATATAAAAGATTTTAAAGGAGGGGTTGTCAACGAACTAATTGGACGAAATGGATTTGAGATTGTTCACATGTACGAAGATAAACCCAACTGGCTTAAACATATTGAGTTAGCGGTAAAAGATAAAAACCCGCAAGTTGAGTTTATTGGACACCATATTAGAAATATTAAAGACAGACGAAGTTTGTAAACTTGGTATTTTGTTTTTAGCTACAATTTGTTTATATTTGTTTCAGCTAAAAACAAAAAAGGTTTATAAAATGTCAGGAACAAATCAAGCGCCACCCTCACCAGCTCAGCGTCAACCGCTCAAACAAGCGGTTCAGCAGAGAAGGGAAGAACAGAAAAATGCGCCAGCATCACCTGTTGCCCCAGTGGTAACAGCTCCAACAGCGGCAGTGCCAGCGCCAGCTCAGGAAAATGCTGTTTCTAAACTTAGAAAGGCAAATAGTATTATTCCTGATTCTATGAAAAAAAACATTGCAGCATCGCAAACGCCAGCGCCTGAGCAGCCAGTTCAGCAAAATCAACCTACTCACAACCCTACCGCACCACCACCTCCAAGTGTTCAGCAGGTACAACAGTCTCAACAATCTCATGTAAATACTCCTATTGCACCTACATACTATGAAGGTGGGGACGATAATAGCGGATACCTTGAGTTTGACCTTCAAAGTTATAGGAAACGTGGAGTGGAAGAAAAATTTCTTTCTGTTTCTGTGGTGGGTATGTTAGAAGAAGTTGGTATTGATGATCAAGAAATTGCTAATCAAGTAGTAAATAATGTATCAAGAACTACTATGAGAATAGCTGATAGAGCGCAGTTTGATGCTCTTAAAAACTTTTTCGCTTCATTGGAGTGGGAGGGATAATCAAACAAAAACAAAATTAAACAAGGCAGAGTATGAAAGAGAGAGGAAACGACTTTGGCTATCAAAAAGATAGTGAAGTCATGAAGCAGTACTATCGAGACATTAAACAAATCAAAGTACTTAACGCAGATGAACAGATCGAACTTGCGATAAAAGCGCAGGCAGGAGATCAAAAAGCAAAACAGGATTTATGTACATGCAATTTAAGGTTCATTGTAACTATCGCAAAAGAGTATCTATATAGTGGGCTTCCTTTACCAGATTTGGTAAATGAGGGAACTATCGGAATGATGCAAGCAGTAGATAGGTTTGATCCAGATCGTGGAATTAGATTTATTTCTTATGCAGTATGGTGGGTGAGACAAGCTATTCAAAAAATGGTTTATGAACAAGAGAGAAATGTTCGTTTACCAATTAATAAAATCAACGCTATTAATAAAATCACAAAAGCAAAAGAGAGGCTTTATCAAAAGTTGGGTAGAGACCCGTCTAATGAAGAAATTGTGAAGTTTGTTGATGGAGATGTTTCTGAAAACGATATTCGTTCAATTAGTATAAACGGAAATTTTGAAGTTTCCATTGATCAAAGAATTGATGATACATCAGACACTTCAATTGGAGATTTATTAGCTGGGGATTCTTATGAGGATATGCAAGAGGAAATGAATGCAAGCTCTTTAAAGAGTGAAATCATGGACATATTGGAAGGTCTTGATGAGAGAAGTTCAAAAATCATCTGTATGTATTTTGGTATTAATGGATACAACCCAATGACATTGAATGAGATTGGCGCAAAACTTAACTTGACAAATGAAAGAGTACGCCAGATTAAAAAAGATTCTTTACGTCAATTAAGGAATTTTGATAATTCAGAAAAATTGAGAGATTTCATTACGCTTAAATGACAGAAATTTTTAAACTGAAAGAAAAATTAATAACCAATGACCATAATTCAATTCCTGAAGGGTCATTGTTTTACAAAGCTAAACAAGGCGATGAGCAGAGTTTGTTTGTTGCTTTACATGGTGATACAAAGGTGATTCCGCTCAGAAACGACCTCTTTGATTATGTTGAAGACAGGGTTGTTCTGAGCGATCCTTTGCTTAATTTTTCTAAAACCCTGCGTTGATTTAGAAAAATTTTGTACCTTCGTGTTAAATAAAACAACGAAACCATGAGTTTAAACATTTCAATTAAAAAACCTGTAGTGGTTCTTAAAGTTCATTCAACAGGAAGAAACACCGACAAAGACAGAATAGTTCAACTTTCTGTTACAAAATACCAACCAGAGGGTGAACCTATTTCTAACACCCGATTTATCAACCCTACAATTCCTATCCCAGCGGATGTGAGCGAGTATCACGGAATTACAGATGAAGATGTTACTGGCGCAAAAACATTCGCTCAGGTAGCTTCTAAATTAGCCCAGTTCATCGGAGATTCGGATATTTTAGGTTTTGGAATTACTTTCGATGTATCCATTCTTATGGAGGAGTTTAATCGTGCAGGTGTTCAGTTTTCTTTAAAAGATCGTAGAGTGATTAACTTGAGTGAAATTTACAATAAGCTTAAACCAAGAGATGTTTATGCTGCTATTGAAGAGTTTACTGGAACGCCCGTTAAGTCAACCAGAACATTCTCGGCTGATGAATACAACAGGGCTTCTGTTGCGATTTTCAATGGAATGATTGATCAGTACGGAGATAAAGAGTTTACTGATCGTCAAGGTCAAACTCAAACAATCGAGAAGTCGATTGATAGTATTCACGACATCTTCTCTGGACAAAGTTCTAAGTTAGATTTTAAAGGCTTTGTTGTTGTTAATAAAGATGGTCGTCCAGTGTTTAACTTCGGAAAACATAAAGGAGAGATTGTTTCTGATCTTTTTGCTACAAAAGATGGTCAAGGTTACTACAACTGGATTATCAGCAAGGGAGATTACCCTCAAGATACAAAAGATGTCTTCACTGAGATTTTTAACTCTGTCAAAAATCAACAAGAGTCAGCGACTGCCTAATGATTGTATGTCAGGATAATTTAGAGTTACTAAAGACGCTTGAAGAAAATTCTGTTGATTTAATTTACTGCGACATTTTGTACGGTACTGATCGAGACTTTAAAGAGTATCAAGATTTGCCTACCGATAGAAAAGTTGTTGATGAATTTTATCTTCCAAGAATTAAAGAAATGCATCGTGTGATTAAATCAAGCGGTAGTATTTATCTTCAAATGGATACCAAAATCTCCCATTGGGTTAGGGAGATGTTGGATTCTGTATTTGGTTTTAATAATTTTAGAAACCAAATTACTTGGAAAAGAGAAGGTTCAAAAGGAGCGAAATCTAAGAGTAAATCTTTTCCAAAAAACCATGATATAATTCTATTTTATTCTAAAACCAAAGATTATTATTACCAACAGCAATTTACCTCTTATAGTGCAGCTTATAAAAAGAAGCATGTAAAAATAGATGAAGAAGGGAGGGAATTTATTGATTGCCCTTTAGGTACAAGGACGGCACTTAGATCAATTGAAGAGCTGAAAGAAGATGGGAGAATATACACCACAAGAAAAGGTGGTTATAGGTATAAGAAATTTCTTTATGAGCTTGAAGGGGTGGCTGTTGGTGATATTTGGGATGATATTAACCCTGTCAATTCAATGTCAAAAGAAAAGACTGGATATCCCACTCAAAAACCGCTGGAATTGATGGAGCGAATAATAAGTTCTTCCTCTAAAGAGGGAGATTTAGTTGCTGACTTCTTTTGTGGAAGCGGCTCTTTTTTATTGCAAGCAAAATTTATGAACAGAAAATTTATTGGATGCGACTTAAGTGAGATCGCAGTTCAAATTTCTAAAGAAAGAATAAACAAATAATATGGCAAAGAAAAAAGTGCAAAAACCTACTGCGCAAATATCTTTACTGGATGAAATTGAAAAAGTGGAGTACCCTTTAACAGGTGAGCAAGATAAATTCATCTACTATAAAGGTAGAGACTCTGTTTTATGTTTAGCTTCAGCGGGTTCGGGAAAAACTTTCTCTTGCGTAAAGCGCCTCCAAGTTTTACTGGAAAGAGGTGTTGATCCTAAAAAGATCATGTTTGTTTCTTTTACTAAAGCTGCAACTGAAGAATTAAAAGAACGTGTAGGACGTGATGATATTCGTATTACCACAATACATGCGTATTGTGTTCATGTGCTTTCTTCTGCTAAAAAATTCAAAAAACTGACTAATTTTTTCTCTTTCATTAAGTGGTATGAAAACAATCATCGACCAACAATAAATTACAACCAAGCAGACCTTGATGAATTTAGGGAAAAAGTTTCTTTAATGTATGATGATTGGGAAGTGATATCTTCTAAAATTTCAGCTTATAAGCTGCAAAAAGCAGAAGATAATGTTACCATGTTGAAGCCTGATTTTTTCAATGAGTATCTGAAATTTCAAAGAGAAACAAGAACCAGAGATTTTTCTGACATGCTTATTGAAGTTCATAATTTATTTAAGCAAAACACTTGGCTGAGCCGCTTCAAGGGTCAGTACGACTATATTTTTATTGATGAGTTCCAAGATACCTCTGCCATCCAAATGCGCATCATGTTAGCTTTAAATGCTAAGTATTATTATATGATTGGTGACCTCTATCAGTCATTGTATGGGTACTCAGGCTCTGACTGTGAGTATAATATTGAAATGGTTAATCAAAGAAGGAAAGTTATAGAAATGACTTTAACCAAAAACTTCAGAAGTGGAGTTGAGATTGTTAATAACTCCAATAATTTTTCAGAACTTGTTGCTTCTCCTTCTAAAATTGAAGCAGGGAATATTGATAAATCAATAAAAACATCGGTAGATGAATTGATTGATATTATGGATGAAAACAAAGAGTGTGCTGTTCTTGTTCGCACCAACAAAATTATTAAAACTCTTGAGCTTATTCTTTTAAGAAAAAAGTATCCAATGCATTATTTTAATTACTTTTCCAACGAAGATATAAAATTGATTCGTCAAGGAGATTTGGATAAAAAAGATGGAAACAGAATATTAAAACGTAAATGGAATCAAGTAAAGGAGTATTATGAATCTCCAATGAAACTTCTTAATTTCATTGAAACTCATAAAAAGTCTAAAAGATTTATCACTACCATCCATAAGAGTAAAGGTAGAGAATATGATACAGTTGTTCTGGTGAACAGTGTGTCTCCAGAATTATTAATTGAGAATAAGTATGATATGAAGGCGCTGAAAAGTATGAAGCTATTAAAAAAGATTAGCTTCAACTATGATGACGACAACAGGGAAGCTCAAAACATCCACTATGTTGGCGTAACACGTCCTAAAGACAACTTATTCTACATGCTATATGGAGGCACTACGTAATATTATATCTGCTGTATATTTAATCTGTATTCTACCCTTTCTAATTTTAGGTTTTCTTTTTATTGCTTTACCTTTATTGTTGTTTGACAAAACAAAAAATGAATCTATTTATAGTCGATATGTCAAGTCAAAAGATAATAGCAGCAGGGGTTCTTCCGATATGTCCTAAAACAGGTAGGGTTTGTTTAAATCTTCGAGGAGAAGACCAACCTCAACCACTTCAATGGTCTTGTTGGGGAGGTAAATTTGAAGAAGATAAAGATCAAACACCTAAAGATTGCGCTAAGCGTGAGTTTTATGAAGAAACACGCTGCGTATCACCGTATACTATTTCAAAAAATGAATTTTATTTCCACGACACTAATCATGTACAATTTTGGACTTATTTAGGGATTTTCGAAAATGAGTTTCGCCCTGATATCATAACTGAAGGAGAAGCGGCAGATTGGGGTTGGTTTAAACTATCAGCGCTTCCAGAACCTCTTTTACAAGGGTTTGAAGAGATGTTGGGAGATAAGATGGATGATCTCATCAAAATTATTGAAAAACTCCGTTAAAAGCCTTATATTTGCTTCTGATAAATTCAACTTATGATCAAAGAAGTATTAGCCAACGGCACGTTCCACACTGATATAGGATTAATTTTCGAATCTTACTTAAAAAAAGAAGAAGAGCCTAAAATTGTAATTCTAAACACAAAAACTAATAAGGTCGTTTTAGAAATGCCTTACGAGAGAGTTGTGTTTGGTCATGATATGACCATATACAAAATAAAGAAAGATGGTGTTTTAGAAAAGGTTGACAACCCTGATTTTAAAGCTGTTGTAGTAAAACGTCAACTTTAGAGTTGAAGTTTCTACAGAAAGCTTCTGCCATTAGGTTGTTAAGTCTTTTTTGGACTCTTTCCATAAGAATAGATTCGAACAATGAGTCATATTCATCACCTTCTAAATCGTCCATACTAACCATTTGAGGTTCATCAGAGTCAAGGTCAGCTTCGCCACCCCAATCTTTAGGAAGTTCTCCAGTTGCGTAATATTTGTCTATTTCAGCAGGGGTTAATGCACGTCCCGCATCATCTTCCCCACCTGAATTCCTTTCGTCTTCAGCTCTTGCAGAATAGATTTTTGATGAAAGATTTTTGATATTCATATCACTTGTATCAACATGAGGCATGTGTTTCTGAACTAAATCTCTCATAACACGCTGAAATTTACCAGCTTTTAAAGCGGTTAGCATATTAGTGATTTCTTTTTGATCTGTAACCAAAGGGAATCTTGGATCGGCAACAATATCTTTTGGTTTCATACCGTAAGTGAACAATCCTGTAAATGCTTGAGCATCACTTTCAGATCGATTTGTTCTAATCCAATCAGTAAGATCGGAAAACAGTTCACTCGTATCAACGCTTGAATCAATTTCAGCACCTTTATCAGCAATTGTGTCACCAAGCGTTCCGCTCCCGTCTCCTCCAAGAGGGTCAGAAAGGCTTTGGTCTCCAACAGAACCTGTTGGGTCATATCTAAGAGCAACGTCAGGACTTAGTTCAGTACCATCTTTTTTGTATTTCTTAGATTGAGTTTCACGAAATGCGTCAAAATATCTTAATGAGGCGTTTTTCATAAAGAGGGAAGAAAAAGAACCTTTCATTCCTTGCGAAATGTAATAACTAACAAGTTTTTGTATTTGAGCTTCATTTGAAACCTTGTTTCTTGTTAGGAGAAATAATGTATCAAAGAAGTCCCAGTTTACTGATCCGTCTTTTTTTCTTGGAAGCTTTGGTCTTGTGTTTCCGTAACGAGAAGAATTTTTACCACCAATAAAAAATGATTTGAATACACCAGCTCTATCATACATGTCAAACATTTTAGTAAGACCTGAAATGATATTGCTTTTCATTTGTGTGGTTACTGGGAAACCGAGAGATGTCATTTCCCCATCAGGTAAAGCGTAAATTTGAATTAACTTCTCTGCGATATAATCGTATGAATCACTTTTTGGAGTGTTTTGATTCCCCGCCAATCTATTCTGAATAACAGCAATCTGAGTATCAGCCTCTTTTTGTTCTTCCTCAGAAGGGTTCTCTGGGAGGGTTTGCGTAATTCTGTCAATAGCTTTTTGAGCAGCTTCTGGAGTTGTGGTTCTACCAGAGTCGTCAATAAACCCATAATCAATAGCTCCTGATTGACCTTTGGTGAGAATATCTTTTACAATCTCATCACCCTTAATTTTAAGTGATGTAGGAATTTTGTTTGCGAAGTCCTGAGGAGCTTCTTGTACCATCTTTTTGTTCATTACGCTTTGTTTAGGTATACCTTTTCTCTAAATAGTAAGAAAATTGAAAAAAATTTTAGATTATTTTCTAAATTGTCTTTGGATTTTACAAATATATGTTTACATTTGTACTCAGTAATTTATAAACTTAAATCAGGAATTATGGAAGGTACAAATCTTCACATTGTCAACGGAACTATCGCAGGTGACGTTGATTTTCGTCAGGTAGGTGACGACAAACAAGTTGCTAACTTCTCTGTAGCATGCAACAGAACCTACACTAAAAACGGAGAAAAAACCAACGATGTTCAATACATTAGAGTTGAATGTTGGGGTAGATTAGCAGAGACAGCTAATAAGTACCTCGGAAAGGGTAAAAATGTTCACGTTCAAGGTGAGGTTCGTACTGACAAGTACACTGACAAAGAAGGTAACACAAGATACACAACCAAGACGTTGGCGAAAATCATTACTTTCCTTCCGGGTGGTACTCGTACTGAAAACAGTACAACATCAGCTGATGAAGCTAAGGGGCAGGTTGAGGATTTGAAAAATGAATCAACTCAAAACCAAAATCAAAACCAAACTCAAAACCAAGCAGCTCCAGTGAGCCAAAAAGCTTTTGACGGTAATGATGACGATGATGACTTGCCATTCTAAGCATTTCCGAGACTAAGACAAGAAGTAAAAAAGGGATTCGAAAGAGTCCCTTTTTTCTTTTCTATTTATTAGAAGAAAATATAGTCATGATCATTGATTCAGAAAAAAAACGAAACCTCACTCTTATAGGCTTAAAACCTCTGGCGGAATCTGTTGAACCTTTAAAAGAAGAGAGGATAACCAACAAAGAAGCTTCGGGTTATGTTGAGCGTAAAAAGAATTTTGTTGGTTCTCATACTTATGGAGAAGATTTGGGGGATAAAGGCGGGATGTACGTAGCTTATAGTTATGGGGAACAGCATCCTTTATATCTATGGGACAGCTCACAGGATAAATGGTTTTATAATTCAGATGACTATGTTTTACCTGATGGTAAGGCAAATGTTTGGACAAGAAAGCATTTAAAAGACTTAAGACCAAACTTTAAAATTCATGGAATACCTAAGAGTTTAATGCTTAAAAAGATTAGTGTTTTTAAACAGCAAAACAATTTAGGGGATAATGTTCATACGGATTTAGAACCGGGTGAGAAATAACCTTTATTTTCTCCCATCTTTTTCCTAAATTACATCAAACAACACAATCAAATGGCAAGGAAAGATAATAAAAAACCAAGTTTACTTTTGGCTATATTAGTAGCGATTTCATCGCTTACATTGGCTTCAATCGCAGCATATATTTCTGTATCAGGACTCACTAAAATATTCCCAGTAGAAGCAGCTATTGTTCTTTTTGCGGCACTTGAAGGGTCTAAATTAGTAACAGCCTCTTTACTTCATAATCAATGGCAAAGAATCAATAAGGCTCTTAAGGTTTATTTAACCATTGCTGTAGTAACGCTTATTCTTATTACTTCAGCTGGTCTGTACTCCTTTTTATCATCTGCATATTCTAAAACTGCTACTCAAATTGAAATAGCAACTCAACAAAACAGTCTTGATGATGTAACAAAAACAGACCTTGAAGGAAAGATAGTAAATTGGCAAGACTTGATAGAAACAAAAAATAATAGAATAAAGACTTTAACAGACCAAAGAACTCAACAAGAAACTCGTCTTGACACACTTTATAACAGAGGTTGGTTTCAGTCCATTAAAAGAACAGAGGCTTTAATTGAAGATGCAAACGGTGATATCGATCAATTAAATACTGAAATTGATTCGCTAAGCGGTTTGAAATCAAACACCCAACAACAAATTTATGATTTAGAAACTGGAAAAATGGTAAGAGAACAAGAACAAGCAGATAGTGATGTACTGACTTTTGTGTACATCTCTGAATTAACAGGTCTTCCAATTGATAAAGTGATCAATGTTTTGGTTATTTTGTTAGTGTTTATTTTTGATCCATTGGCAGTATTGCTCTTAGTTTCATTTAACTCTTTGTTGAAACAAAGGAGAGAAGCAGAAGATGAGGAAGAAGTTGTTGATGTAGAAATTGTGGTTACGCCTGAACAAGCTGAAAATATCACAGGGATAGTGTCAGATGATAATATCAATGCTTCTATGAGAATTAAAGAAGTTGATATTTCGGAAAAGAATGATGATATTGTTCCTGAAAAGGAAACACCCACATCACCTTTTCCAGATGGAATTAAAATAGGAATGGAAAAAAAAGAAGAAATAACCCAAGATAAAGAAACAATAATTGATCCTTTAGCTGGTTTCGAAAACCTCTCTGAGGAAGAAAAATCTTTGTTGATGGAAACTCTTAAGTCAAAACGTCAAGCTGAAGAAGAAAAAGCTCGATTAGAGGCAGAAGAGGCGGCTCGTTTAGAGGCGGAGAGATTAGAGGGAGAAAGAATTGAAGAGCTTGCTCGATTAAAACGTGAAGAGGAGCTTAGAGAGCGTTTAAAGCGTGAAGAAGAAGAGAAAATTAAGCAAGCAGAGCTTGAGAAACAAGAAGAAGCAAAACACCAAGAGGAAGAGCGTAAGCGTAAAGAAGTTTTGGAGATGGAAGCGGAAATTAAAAAAGAAGAAGATAGGATGGAAAAAGAGGAGCAGAGAATTTTATCATCTGTTACTGAAAACCATGATCTTTATTTAAGAATTCTTGATGTTCTCTATGATGGAGGGAATAAAGCAAAAGGGAACAGTTTTGAACCATACAGCTCTTTAAAGGTAAATTTATCAAACGCAGGAGTTGAAGCCACAGATAAGCAGTTTGATGATTTCTTGACTGTATGTGCTTTAATGAGAGTGATTAAAGTAGATCGAGACAGAGGTGTTCGAGAACTTTTAAAAGATTACAAGAGGGCTAAAATGCTACTTTCAGCCCTTAGTTCGTGAAAAATATAAACTCAATAATTGGAAAGGCAGCGTAAAGCTGTCTTTTTTGGTTATTTATAGTTGATGAAACAGTTAATAAGACAGAGAGTTTTCGTAACTCTTGCAGAAAGATACGCTGTAGGCGGCAGTATAGCCGCTTATCCAGAGTCAGGTGGTAAATTCCCATACGAAATGGGTGATCAATTTGTTGCTATACCAGATGATATCAATCCTCTACAAAATTATGTTCATAAATTTAAAGCTTTCTCATCAAATGATGAAGTCTATGAGTTTCCTAAAGAGGAATTTCTTTTAGGTTTAAGAATTGAAAAAGACAAGCTTCCTCAAGAACCAGTTTTATCAATCGCCCAAAAGGTGTTAGATCACCTTAAAGATGATCCACAATTTTATTCTAACTTAAAATGATTTATTATGCAAGTTATAACCGAATCAGTAACAAAGGTTGTCTTGGAGATAACCAAAGAAGAAATACACAAATCTGGTTTCGACCAAATTTGGTTAGAAGTAAGAGCATCTTATCCCAAGACTGAATATTCTATTTACTCCATAGATTCCAAACCAAACGATAAAAACCTTTTTTATATTGAGTTGATTCCCAATTCTTTATTCAGTTAAGGTTCATTTACTTGTTTTTTCGAAACTCTTTGCGTATTTTTGAAGTGAGAAATCAATGAATATGCAAAGGAATATGAAAAATTACCCAACCAGTATAGATAATACAGAACTCCCAAGAAGCGCTTTTGAGGATGATGAAATTTTTGATGATGAAAATCAACAAGGTCGTTCGGGTTCGGGTTCGGGTTCAGGGAAGAATAAAAGGAAAGGAAAGTCAAAAACTCCTGCATTGGACAATTTTAGTAGAGACTTATCTGAAATGGCAAGGCTGGGAAAACTTGATCCAGTTGTAGGTCGGGATGATGTTATTGATAAGATTATTCAGATTCTCAATAAGAGAAAGAAAAACAATGCGCTGATTGTAGGCGAGCCTGGTATTGGTAAGTGTATTTGCAAAGACACTAAAGTGACTTTAAGGAATGATATCTCTGGAGACATAATAGAAATATCAGTTGAAGACTTTCTAAATACGATTCCCAACGCCTGATTTGAATTTAATGTAGTAATTGTTTATTTTACTCTACTTAGTATTAAATAGGGTAAAAATGATTATATCAGAAAAAAACAAAGGAATGCATTATCATCAATTCAATGAATATTTTAGTGGAGTTGATGATTTAAAAGAGTTTGTAAAAAAAGAAAACGAGTTTATAAACACAGATTCTTTACATGACGACTTTATTAAGGTTTATGAAGAATTATCTCAATTAGATGAAAAAACAAAACTCACGACATTAGGGTGGAGAATTGTAAAACAGTTTGGTTTTAAAAATAAATCCGCATTTAAGTTAGATTTCTGGATAGAAAGAGGGTACGGGATTGAAGAATATAGTTCTTGGATTTCTAAAAGAAGAAAAACAAAAGGGGTAAATAATCTGGGCGGTAATAATGAAAACAATTTTTCTTATGGATCATTTAATTTTACACAAAAAGGAGAACCAGTTTGTAATTTATGTAAAAGCAAACTAAGCTTTGATATGTTGGTGGACTCTTATGTGATACAGGGGTGTTTAAATAAAAACTGTGCTTCACATAATAAGGATGTTATATCTATCAGACAGTTAGCATTTTTGCCTGAGAAATTATTCATAAATAAAAATGCTCGTGTAAATTTAAAAGCCAAAAATCAAAAGGAATATTGGCTTTTAAAAGGTTTACCTTATGAAGGTGCTTTGAAAGAGGTTAATAGAGTCAAAAACACTCTTTCAGATTTAGCTCTAAATTCAGCGGAATATTATGTAGGGTTATTTGGGTTGTCTATTAAAGATGCAAAAAAGAAAGTAAAACAAAACACAAGATATTCAAAAGATTTTTGGCTGCGTAAAAACAGTGGTTTAAGTGATGTGGAAATTGAAGAAAAAATAAGCGCTGAACAGAAGTGTAACTCTTATAATTTACATAAAAAAAGAAGCACTGAACCTTGGAGTTTTTCTGCTTTTACAGAAACCCAATTACAATATTGGGTCAATAAATGCGGTAATATAGAAGAAGGTAAAAAGAAGTATAGAGAAAGGCAGGCTACTTTTTCTTTGGAAAAATGTATTGAAAAATATGGAGAAAAAAAAGGAAAAAAGAAGTTCACAGAGAGACAGAAAAAGTGGCAAAAATCATTAAATGAAAATGGAAATTTAAAATGCGGATTTTCTATGATATCTCAAGAATTGTTTAATGAACTTTTAAAAGAATGTAAAGAAAAAGAACAAATTTATTTTGCCACTTATAATGGTGAATTTAAAATAAAAAAGAAAAAAGGAGGAATCTGGCTTTATGATTTTGTAGATAAAAAAAGTAAAAAAATAATAGAATATAATGGTGATGATTATCATGGTAATCCGAAAAAATATAAAGCGGATGATTTTCCTCACCCTTTTAGGAAAAATATTACCGCCAGAGAGATGTGGGAAAAAGATAATAAAAAATTAAAAAGAGCAGAAGAAAAAGGTTATGAAATTTTTATTGTTTGGGATAGCGAGTTTAGGTGGGGATCAAAAAAAGAGGTTATAAATAAGTGCTTAAACTTTCTTATTTCTTAAAATAAAATCATATACTTGTATAAGTTTAAAAAAATAATAAAAAATGGAATTAGAGGAAGTAGGTTTAAAAAAGTTTACAAAAACTATAAATTTAGAAAATTACAGCATATTAACTGATAGTGGATTTCAAAAAGTTATTAAACTTCATGAGACAATTCTTTATGATGTTTATCAATTAAAACTAAAGAGTGGAAAATCAATTAAGTGCGCAGATAATCATATAGTTTTTAAGTCTTTATTAGAAGAGGTATATGTTAAAGATTTGGTGAAAGGGTTTAAAGTTGAAACTATAGATGGATTAGAAGAGGTTGTTTCAGTTGAATTTTTAGGATATCAGGAATCGATGTATGATTTTGAGCTGCCTGATAATACAGATCATAGGTATTATACCAATGGCATTTTATCTCATAATACAGCCATCGCAGAAGCCCTTGCTATTCGTATTCACAAAAAAGACACAGACCCTTGGTTGCACGACAAGAGAATCGTTGATTTGGATATTTCCTCTATCGTAGCAGGTACAAAATATAGAGGTCAATTCGAGGAGCGAATGAAAGCAATTATGAACGAGCTTTCAAACTCGCCAGAAATCATTTTATTTTTTGATGAAATACACATGGTTTTAGGTGCTGGTTCAGCATCTGGCTCAATGGATGCAGCCAATTTAATTAAACCAGCTTTAGCAAGAGGTGAGATGACTTGTATTGGAGCTACAACTTTAGAGGATTACAAGAAAACAATCGAAAATGACACAGCTCTTAATAGACGTTTTCAAAAAGTAATCATTTTTGAACCGAGCGAAGAAGAAGTTCTTCAAATCCTTAAACAAATCAAAGTAAAATACGAAGATCACCATAATGTGTTGTTTCAAGACGATGTGTTGGAAGAAATTGTCAATCTTTGTAGCAGGTATATTACCAATAGGAATTTCCCTGATAAAGCTATTGATATTTTGGATGAAGTGGGGTCGAAGGTAAAATTAAGTGTAGAGCTTCCTGATTATATTGTGGATATGCAAAGTAAGCTTAAAGAAATTATCGAACAGAAGCAAAAAGCGTCAGATTCTCAACGTTACGAAGACGCTGCTGATTTGAGAGATGAACAGAATGATCTTGAAGCCGCTTTAGAGTTGTCAACTTTAAAATGGAATGATGAGCAAAAAGAAAATAAAAAAATTGTCTCCATGTCTGATGTGGCAAAGATCATATCATCCCATTCAGGTATTCCTTTAGAAAAGTTAACAGACAAAGAGAATGAACGTATGTTTAATATGGCGGAGGTGCTTAAAAAACAAGTGATCGGTCAGGAGCATGCAGTTGAAAAAGTTTGTTTAGCGGTTCAAAGATCAAAAGTTGGATTTCAAGACCCGAATAAACCAGCCTCATTCTTGTTTTTAGGGGCAACAGGGGTAGGTAAAACCTATTTAGCTAAAAGTATGGCTAAATACCTTTTCGACCGTGAGGATGCTCTTATTCGCTTTGATATGTCGGAGTATGGAGAGAAGTTTGCTGTTTCGAGATTGATTGGAGCGCCACCGGGGTATATTGGGTATGATGAAAAAGGGGAACTCACTGAAAAAGTAAAGAACAACCCTTACTCTATCTTGCTTTTTGATGAAATAGAAAAAGCGCACCCAGACATTTTTAATATTTTCTTACAGATTTTGGATGACGGTCATGTTACCGATGCAACTGGTATGAAGATTAATTTTAAAAACTGTATTATCATTATGACTTCAAACATTGGAACAGATAAAATTGTAAGTGGAGGAGCTTCACTTGGTTTTAATATCAATACAGATCAACACGCTAATATCGAAGCTATGGTTTTGGGTGAACTTCAATCTAAACTAAAACCAGAATTAATCAACCGTATTGATGAGAAGATTGTTTTTCATCTGCTTGACGAGGAGGATATTTTAAAGATTGTAGACGTTGAATTAAGAGGGGTATATAAAAGAGTTCAAGATTCTAAATACACTCTAACTCTTGATAAGAGTGCTAAAAAGTTTCTTGGAGAAAAAGGTTTCGATCAAAAATATGGAGCAAGACCTCTTAAAAGAGCGATTGACAAATATGTGATTGACGAGCTTTCCACTGCGATTGTTTTATCAAAAAATGGAAAAGGTCAAAAGATAGAAGA
>Ga0222673_1000391_pt1 | contig 20965 bp, 16 predicted proteins | sample AntAcemetagen801_FD_179845 | JGI IMG/M metagenome (GOLD analysis project Ga0222673, IMG submission 179845) | Saline water microbial communities from Ace Lake, Antarctica - #801 | ecosystem: Environmental > Aquatic > Non-marine Saline and Alkaline > Saline | place: Antarctica: Ace Lake...
CAACACTAGATACTGCTTGACAGATATTTCTTGTGGTGGCAAGCTTGTGGCTGACGGTCCAGTTGTTATTGCAGAAGAGCCAGAGCACTTCTCAGACGGTGCTACTGGAAACTCAAGATCTAAAATTCTACTTATCTCTGACTCGACAATCGTTAACGGTTGCTTAGAAGAGAACAGAACTGGAGAGCCTTCGCTTGTCAGTGGGGTTCCAACCGTTCCTAATAACACAATGCTCGCCAGAGTTAACTCATTCCTGAATAGTTTGACGACAACTGAGACAACTCTGGTGGGCGACAAGACAGAGCTTAACCTTGGGTACAAGTATTCTGAAAAGATTGTTTCTCCAGAGAAGGGTAGTCCAGCTATCTATTCTCTTATTCAATCTAATATGGGTGCTAAGTTCGGAGGTTTCGCTGGTGGTTCGCTAGAAGAGTTTGGTCACGAAAAAAACTATGATCAAAGCAAGACGGTTCAGAACGTTCACGAGCAGATAGACAACTTCGAGAAAGCTGAAAAAGCTGTGCTAGAAGAGTTTGGTGCGACTGTTGGTGATTTCTGCAACCCTAGGTTTACGCATGGCGGTTACACAGATTCTCCTATGAGTGGCGACCCGTTTTCTACGTTGCTTAGAGATACAGGGAAAGACTTCTTAGACTACGACTCGCAGTCTGGCTCATACCCAGGAGATTTGTTCGGCCACAGTCTTGACATTCACAACGGCAAGCTTATTGTTGGTTCTCCTTACTCGGCCTATACTGGTGAAGAGTTTTCTAGTATTAGTGGTATTTCCGGCACAGGAAAACAAGCAGAAACAGGAAACGAAGGTGGTGGCGGATCTTCTTATGTCTTTGAAAAGACAGTACAGTTTGGTTGGGAAGCCATTAAGAAGTTAAAGCCAGAAGAGGTTAGAAGCTTTGATAACTCAGATAGATTTGGGTGGAGCGTTTCTATGGATGGTGACTTTGCGGCTATTTCAGCCCCAGGCCACGACTTTGGAAACTCGGTTGAATATACCAAGGGGGCTTTCGTAAGAAAAGAATTTAGTGCTGCGTTTGACATTGGTACACGTTCTGTTTCAAGCCTAGGCCCTGGTGAGACTCCAGTTTCTAACAACATTGGTGCCATCTTTACCTTTGAAAACAGGCTGTACGATTGGTCCAATAGGGCTAAGGATTGGACCTTCGCAGAGAAGCTCGTACCTTACGGGTATGCTTCTGGTGAAGATACTTCCAGCTTCGGAAACTCTGTATCAATTTCAAGGTTTGCTAGAAGAGATAGTGACTACGCAATGAGCGTAGGATCTCATAGGCACACAAGTGGATTGGATGGATCTTACGACCAAGAGAGTGGTGCTGGTGCCTCTTACGCATACGACGCTATGCTTAGAAATCAGCCTCCAGCTACTTTTAGTGAAGAATCATGGCTCAAGGCCAGTATTTTTGGACTAAACAGAGAGCTAGACGAAGTAAACCTTGAATTAGATCAATTAGGAGCATTTAACACCAACGAAGAAGTGATTGCCAAGGGTTTGATTTATTCAGACGCTAAGGGGCAAATCTTCTTAGAAGCTTCTGGTCAAGATCCTAGAGAATTGAGCTTTATAGTACAAAGACCATACATTGAAAGGATTGAAGGAGAAATTGTTCATGGTACTCCAGTCGAGGAGTTTATGCCTTTAACTTCTTACACCGACCCGTTTGACCTTAGCGGAAGCGTCAATTTGTTTATGCTTGGCCAAGAGTCTGACATAGTGTATAATAACCTAGACCTGTTCACTTATTCCGCCTACTCCGCCGAGTCTGGAGTCAGCCTGTTAGTCAAGGGTGATGCCCCAACTTTGACAGACAATTCATTGATTCTTTACGGAGGATCTGGATACGGAGTTCTTGATACTAATTTGGACCTTAGAGTTAGAGGAAAATAATGCCGATTCTAGTAAGATATCTTAACGACCCCAATCAGAACTGCGTACTTAGGCCTGCACCTATTGTTTCAGTGTCTCCTAGTCCAAATAGGACAAAAGACGGAACCAATAGTTCTACCTATCAGATCACTCTAAAAGGGCACATTCTTGCTGACCTTGGTTTCCCTCTAGCTAGGGACACTAGAAACAATGGGCTATTTGACTACCATGACTCTGTAGGTGCTGGGCCTTATGTTCCTGCAACAGCCAATGCTGGCCCATACCTTTCTTTTGATACGGGGCAGAGTCATTCGTATTCTGTAGACACCGTTACGGGTGCGGTTACAGACAATAGGCCAGATAGACAGTACGTTCCGTATGAGTCTGCGGTTGATGCTATTCTGTTTAAGCAAAAAGTGATTAGGGCTCTTTTTTCTAAGGACGGCCAAAGGCTAGAAATTAGTGCTATTCACACTGATGAGCCTTCTATAATCTGTTATCCTAGATTTGTTAGTTGTGACTTTACAGACGGAATTTATGTTGATCGATGTGAATACACGATCACACTAGAGACAGACGTTCTATATGACAAAGATCTCAAAGTTGACCTTGATGGCAACCCTTTGTATCTTGAAGGCGTGGTTGTAGCTTCTGGAGGCATGACCGATTCAGAGATCATGGAAGCTTCTGGTCGTTTTATTGACACATATTCAGACAACTGGTCCTTAGAAGCAGAAGATGGTCTTGGAGAGTCTGCCAATTTGACAAAGAGCTATAGAATTAGTAGAAGCATTTCTGCTACTGGTAAAGACTATTGGGCTCCTACTTCTTTAGATAGAAATGGAACAGAGGGTGTAGAGAAAAGACACGCATGGGAACAAGCTAGAGACTATGTTCAGTTTAGACTTCAAGATGAGCCGTTAACCTCTGGCTATCCTAATGTTATGGGTAGGTTTGGTAGTGGTCTTATCAATTTAGTTGAAGCGTATGAAGGTTTTGACCACAAAAGAACAGAGAGTATCTCTATTACCGATGGAACATACTCAGTAACAGAAGACTGGGTTCTTGCTAGTGGTAAGGCCTATGAGAACTACAACATGTCGGTCTCCACGTCGATTGACGACCCATTTGTCAATGTCTCAATACAGGGCGAGATTAGGGGCCTAGGCTGCGTTACGCCTTCTGGGTCTCTCTATGGCGGAATGGACGACAGAGCCGCTCAGACGCCCTACCAGAGTGCCCTATCGAAGTATTACGACGTTAGTTCCAGCGGTAGGTTTGGAGTTGGCTCTGATATCTTCAAAAGGGCGAATAATTCAGTTGCCGTAGAGCTTAATGCACAGCCTCAAAGCGTTGCTTTAGCAACTAATGAGTTCGATGGTAGTATCACGTACTCCTTAGACTTCAACAATAGGCCAACAAACATTATCTCTGGAGTACTCACTGAGACAATTAACATAAGTGATACATATCCTGGCGATATTTTTGCCGTAATCCCTGTAATTGGAAGGGCAACTGGTCCAGTACTGCAAGCAATTGGCGGTAGAAGTGAATACACTAGGGATCTTAGTATTGATTTAATTATGGACTACACAGATATTCCATACGGATCAGGACGTAATTCCTTATTGCTTAAAAAGCCCAGCGTACTTGAGCCAACAAAAAGTCAGCTTAATCAGCTCGTTAAAGAGCTTAGTCCAGAGTTTGAACCTGGAGTTAGAAAGTGGTTCGTTTCTCCAATGACTGAAAGTTGGACTCCAAAAGAAGGAAGATATTCTTTTAGTATTAGCTGGACGTATGAATTATCGAAGTAATCATGATTTGTACTAAATGTAACACAGACAAACCAGCTACAGACGAATTTTTTCAAGTTCGAGCTGATACAAAGAAGTTTCGCAAACAGTGTCGTGACTGTAGAAGTCTGCACACTAAAGAGTACCACGACCAAGATAGGAAACTTGTAAACAAGAGAAACAGAGATAGCTATACAAAAAATGCTAAAGCCAGGATATCCAAGACGGTTGAGTATAAAAGAAAAAAAAGGAAAGAATGTCCTCAGTTTAGAATAGAGGATAGCCTAAGAACTAGGGTTTATCGTGCTTTGAAAGGGCTACCCAAAGTAGACAATACAAAGGTCTTAATAGGATGTTCTATGAAAGAGCTAAGACAGCACTTAGAATCACAATTTACAGAAGGTATGTCTTGGGGTAATTACGGAGATTGGCACATGGGCCATATTAAGCCCTGCTGTCAGTTTGACTTGACAAAACCAGAGCAGCAAAGGAAGTGTTTCAGCTATAAGAACTTACAGCCATTATGGGCCGCAGATAATTTAAGAAAAGGTGGAAAATAATGACCATTCTTCAAGGCCCTATTGAAAGCGGATGGGTAGTCGCATCTGGTGAAGGTAATTTTTACGATCAAAACATACAAGGTAGCGGCGGTCAAGATATAGATCTTCACGCCACTAGTGGTCAAGTGCCTAGGTTCTATTCTGGTATAAATAGACACTATCCTAGTCCAGAAACCCACGAGTCGGGTGTTCTTCACACTTATCCTGAAAATTCTGGGTCTTATGAACAGATACTAGGCAATTCTGGAGAAGTCCAGGGTATTAAAGACTCTTTTCTTTCTCCACCTAGAGACATTTCCTACAGCGAAGAGCCTTACTATGCAAATCTTGGTGTATTCTTTCCTTACATACACCACTATCCAAGGTGGGTTCCGCCTGCGACCAGTCTCTTCTCGACGATAGAAGTGCCTGTGCCGTTTAAGGTGGATTATTCTCTTACCTTTTCGCCCACAAATAGCTATAATAGATATAGCGAGAGAGACGTAGACTACGATGCCGTAGATAGTAGCGGAGACCCGATTTTTACAGACGAAGCAGGAAAACCACCAACAAGGTTTGGATAATACAGAGGTAAAATATGAGTTCAGATTTAGGATATAGCGTTAATCCAGCGTCAGGTGCTTATGGAAGTAGCTGGCCTGGGAGCGGTGCGGTTCCAGAGTCATACTCTGCCGCTGGATGGACATTGAACAACGAGGGGTTTACACAACAAACCTTCTTAGGTGGTTCTGTCAGGAATTTTTCTGCCCAGGGTGCTTTTGGGGACTCTAGTTCTATGTTAAGCGTCTCTCTTGTGGATGACGAGTTTAATACTTCTGATGGCTTCGGCCTTGGTATTGGTGACGACGTTTATCACAATGGCGTTGAAGATGAATTCAATCCGCCTCCAGTTGGGTCTCCTGTGTTCTTTAAATTTGGAAAGGGTTTTGCAACCATAGAGCAGTCTTGGAGAAAGACCTTTGACGACATCTATGACTACCACACTTTCAATCCTATTCTTGAGCTACCAACAAGAGAGGTCTCTGGCGTACTACAAGAGCTTAATCCTGGTGAATATGTAGATATAGAAAACTCGGATATCTCTGGATCTGGTGGTGATGGTCGAACTTATACGGTTGTCGACAAGTCTAGCATAACCTATGACAACCACAATGCGGTTGGTGGCGGCCACTTCGTCTTTGGCGGAATCCTGCAAAGATATAAAGAGAGTAACAACACAGACGGCAAGAATCTTTATGACACAACCGTCGTTGACCCAAGAGAAATCTTATCAAACACAACTTTGATTCTTAACAATTACTCTGATTCTACTCTTAATTGCCCAAACCTAATTAACATTTTTGGCTTTCTTGAGTACAACCCTACGACACAGCTTCGTAACAGGATGAATACGTTCTATGAGAATAGCGGAATTCTAACAAAGGAAGTTCAGTCTAATGGTACTGTTATCTATAGGGGTGGAGTTGATCCGTTTACCATGGGCTCTATTCCACAATACACAGATAGTTATGCTAGATCTGATTGGCTAGGAACTATCTTTGGTAGAATTGGACCTGGAGCCGTTAGAGATTCTATCATTGACAGATTGTTTAATACAGACGGTGATGGAAATAGAAATCTTCCTAACGAATTTCCATTCACTGGAACGTCTTATTGTCGTAGATGTGAAAAGGGCGTGCCGTTCTACAGGATTGTTCAGGGTATCAACGCACTTATGGGATTTGCTGGACCTCTTCCAGAAGAGTATGAAGTTAAGAACTTCGGAGGTAGAATTAACTTCCGAGGATTTAACTACGTTGTCGACTTTACTGGTCTGCCATCAGAGAAGATTCCTCCTATGTACTTCTTTGACTTTGACCAAATGACACTGATGGAGTTCTTGCAAGAGTTTTGTGAGACCATTAGTCATGACCTGTATGTGTCACTGCTTCCTGTTATTGACCACCCAGGCTGTGACTACTACTACAAGCAAAACAAGAGAGCAATCGAAAACAATGAGCCAGAGAACCTAATCGCTGGAATTATTCGTATTGACACTATTGATAGAAGTGTTAAACCTGAGTATGGTGCTATTGATAAGTTCATTAAGAACTTAGAAAAAGACAATATAAACGTAACGTCCAAAGAAGTTGGGTATGAATTATCCAACATCTCGACAGACAAGTTTATCGTAGGTGCTCAAGAAGTAGAAATGCACTACTTTACAACGAATGGAGATAGAGACCACCTAGAAGTCCGCAAGTCTCAAAATGGACTACCAAATAGACTACAGCAACAAATCAGTGAGCAGTGGCGCCTGTCGAATTCTTTGAAACAGCAAGTGCTGCCATTCTATGGATTTTTGGGCAAGGATGCAATCACTATTCCTCGTGGCTATGGTTCGTTTCAACAGATTATGCTCGACACAACTAGCTTGAATGCCAATGGCGTTGGGAATTACTATGTAGCTACAGAAATAGAACTACGTGCCGCGTCGGTCTCTTTTGAGGCTTGGAAAGAATTCTTGTTACAGTACAATGACCTTTATATGGAGTCTACAGAAGAAGACGACATCATCCAAGGAAGTTTACTTAGAACGTCTGATCCTAGCAATCCAGCTTTTGATATTTCTGTTCCTACTAATCTTTCTAATAACTATGCCGTCACTGTGCCTAGGTGTATTTTTAGATCAGAAAGAAACTACATGGGAGAAGATGGTCTCCCTGCTTCTCCTTGTAATCCCCCTTTCGGATACCCTTTGTATTACAAGAGGGGTTTAAAGATTGGACTACCTGAGGCTGGACTTGCTGCATTCTATAATTCTGGTAACAGGATTGTTACTAGCTTGCAGAAGTTTGAGTCCACAGGTAATAAAAACTGGAAGGAGCTTGTTAACAGCACTCTTAAAGAGTCGCTAAATGATAAGCGTCCAGGTATCTCTCTAGAAGAGAAGGCTTTCATAAAAGAAATTAAGTCTATCCTGAATAACGCAGACTCAAAAGCAGACGAGGTTATTGCCCTCATCCAAGAGAAGCTTACTAAGCACGAATCTGTGTTTAAGTCTGTGCCAAGGTTGTCAGAAAAGCATACAGACAACGCCCTAAAGATTTATAACTTTGTCAAAGAGGTGGCAGATCAAAACTTAGGAAGAAAGTTCTTAGTTAAGATTCCAAAGGAAACCAACTCTTTCTATTCAAATGTTATCGGCCTAAAGTCGACGAGCAGCTTGCCCATCCCTACCGTAGCTTCTATGGCAGACGATGAGCGTGTAAACGAATTGCAATGGGGTCCGTTTGGATTTATGCCTAGGAAGATCTCTGACAACATTGGCGTACTTTACGACAGTCAGTATAATTTCCAGCTTTATCAAATGAGACTCTTCACAGAGACCCTTAATGAGAATGTCCACAAGGCCTACTTGGACCTGGGCATTGAAAATGGCGTATCTTCTCTTGTTGGAAATTATTTAGATGGTGCTTCGTTTGTATTTGATAGACGGTACGGAGCCTTGCAGTCTGACTACAACGGAGTAAACGACAAACACGAGTTTAACTATAGACCTGAGCCACAAGGTGGTTTCTACGAATTCGGCTTGTTTAACAATCTACTAACAGATGAGCACCATAGGCTAATTCCAGACACGTCGAAGTTGCCCCTTGGCATTCAGCAGGCTCTTATGCCTAGAGACTTGACCAACTTCTTAACGGAGCAAAATAGAGTCACTTGTTACGCAAGGTTTGACAATAGTCAGTTCTTGAACTTTAGCAAGATGCCAGAAGGTTCAATAGCTCAACAAGCAGTAACTAGAGAGGGGTATATTATCCCAGATGTTACCAATCAGCTTGAGAACATGGAAGAAGACCAAATGTCTGACTTTCCTAATGAAGAATATACAGAAGAGGGCTCCCCAGATAGAACCAAATTTGTTGCTTTTGTTAAGTGTGAGCTTGATGAAAGATTCTACATGCCCCCAAGAGTCAATTACAACGTTAGAACAGAAGTTTTTGCCAGAGAAGTAGATGACATTGGAAAGATTACTCCACCTAGTCAAATTTGGAGTGAATCAAAAGGCAAGTTCGTAGACTCATATCCAATCTACAAGTCGCACTTTATCCCTTCTAGCGGAGATGGCACACCCGATAATCGAGGAGGGGTAGACGGAACAGACGTATTAGAAGAAGACTTCATGAGATACTGGGACATCTTGCAAAGCGGAGAGTTGGTAAACACCGCCCCTGCTAACCAAGACTCTAACCACGTGTATGCCCTTATTACTTTACCTGCCCAAATCCAAAGTACAATTGATTCAAGAATGAAAGATGGCCCATTTCAAACTTATCAAGCTGGTGCCATTAAGCACTTCTTGGCTATGGATACAGTCAAGGGTGTAAATGGACTAGAGAAGCCAGCTATTAAAGGCAAGTCCCCAAATTTCCTTCCTGGTGATACAGACATAATTAACGTAGAAGGTGATTTCACTTCTAATACTGATCCTATGGCAAACGCATTCAACGCACATAGAGCGGCCCTGAAAAGTCTATCTGCTAATTCGTTGTCTGTTCTTAACATGACTAATCCATCTCCTGTTTATCCAGACTTAGTCGCTATTCCTTTGATGTCTCAAGAGAGGTGTTACGGCCCTTGGTTGTCTTCTCAAGTAGAGTCTGATAGTAGAACATACGCTGAGATCCCAGGTAAGGTGGACTTTATCAAGGATGAAAACTTAGCACCATGGAACTACGCTGGTTATCAACTGATGGACGAAGCTGGTAAGCTACAAGCGCAGTTCTCAAATAGCCTACAGTTATTCACAGAGAATGGTAGTTTAAGTTATGAAGGATTACCATCTGGTAACACTCTTTGTAGTTCGCTTATTGAAGGTGGCCCATTGGTTACTAATATCGACGTGTCTATTGGTGCTTCTGATGGAGTCAATACTAACTACTCAATGAACATTTATACGCCAAGGTTTGGTAGACTTCAAAAACAAAGACAAGACTTGATTTCTCAGATTTCAAGACAAAGACAACAGATCACAGACGAAAGAAATGCTCTTATCAGAAAGGGCATGGGCAAGGCTCAGAAGTCTGTTAACTATGCCGTTATGAAGCAAAGCCTAGATTCTATCAATGGTGCTTCAAGGTTTGCAGACTCTTGGGCAGAGAGGGTGCAAAGGGGAGAAGACCTTGGAATTACAGAGGTTGCAGCACTAGAAGAGACAACTACTACACATGTAGGCGAAGACGGAAAATCTGGACAAAAGAAAAGAACCGGATTTAGTGACACCAGTAGACCATCCGTAGCCACAAGGGCTGCTATAGACAAGGCCCCAACGGAAGCAGACAAGAGAAACGTGAAGGCAAACTCAGCAACTAGGGCTCCAAGTCCTCCTGCTAGTAGATCAGTTCACCCGTCTCTTCCTGCTGGAAAGCCAGTTAACACTCACTTTGAAGTTTAGGATATTATGGACCATACAATTCAAACAAACGACCCAATTATGAAGTTGGTCGGTATGCAGATTTTTGATCTGGATACCCTGGAAGATTTTGCTAAGAGTCATCAAACTGGTGCTCAATTTGCCCCTTATATTACAATAGACCCATTAGGTGCCACTTGCACGCCTGGAGAGTTGTATGGTGGTGTCTTGACTGGCGTTGCGGAGATTATGAGATGGGATGATGACGATAGAGCATACGAAACAACTGCCCTAAATACCTACCCCGTCGTAGACGAAGCTGTTAAGCCTGAGGCTGAATGGGCTTCTATTGCTAACGACTTAGTACTTAGAGAGAAGTATAGACACGAAAGCGATTCCGAAGATTACTTTAGTGATTACAGTTTTAACTTAGACCAAGCCGAAGACCTGGTGGGAGATATCAAGAATAGTTGCTCAGGCGATGCCGTTTGGCACCCAGAGTTATACTACGTTGTGGGCGGAAGGTTTGTGCAGAAGTTTGCCCCAAGGCTTTCAATTTCCCTGTTTGATTCTTCTAAGAGTCCTATGGCTCAAGAGATTGCGACTTACGCACCCTTCATCGCAGATATCCCTAGAACCAAGGGGGGTTTGAAGTATGGAGCTAGAGAAACAGAAAAAAGAGAAGACAAAGACGGCATCGCTAGTTACAGGCCTGTTATAGAGGGTGGGCGTGCAAATCCAGACAACCTTCGTGCTGGTGAACTAGACGTTACATACAACAGAACAATAGGAAAGTTCGAGGCTGGTACTAGACAGGTTCTCGTAAGACTTACAACAGATATTCTGAGTGTTAATTCTCCTGGGTTCGATCCTGATACCGTACACTCCCTAGATCACGACCAAGTATACAAGAAAGACGCTCCGTTTAACCAAATTGGAGACTGGGATAAGGGGTCAAGTATTGGTAGTGGAATTCCCGTCAACATCCAAAAGGGAAACCCATACCTGTTCGGCCCTAACTACGTTAACAGATACGGCAAGGATGACGAGTATCGAAAAGAAGAGATTAGGATCACTAACAGAACGCCGAGAAACTTTCAAGCAAATCAGCTTGTAATGTGTAGCTTCTTAGACGGCGAGTGGATTCCACAAGACCTGGGACAAGATGGTGGCATTGCCGCTAAGTTTAGCGTTCAGAGATGGCAGTTTCAAAAGCTTGTCGCTGGTGCTGACGATTTCTTTAGAGACGGGAGGTACTTAAATCCGTCTGCCCCAGACTACACTAAGCAAAGAATTGATCCTCAAAGCTATGAGATCATGATGCGTAATAGATTCTACCTAGGCCTAAAGAACTACTTGGGCGGGAGCACTTCTCCCGTTCCAGATGGTAACCATCCAGTGGACTTTTTAACAGACTTAGATCCGCAGGTATTTGGTGCCCTTGGGTATATGAACCTGGGCAATAATGACGATGCAGTACTAGATAGTGAAGACCCTAAGAACTGGGACTTCATTCCTTCTAATCGCTACATTCAAGTCACAGCGTTTGACCAAATGGGCAACTTCGCTGGCGGAAGGAACAAGGCAAACGTAATCGCTAGAACTAACGCTATCGCCCCTATAGACACCACCAAGGAAGACTCCGATCCATTCGCTCCTTATGAAATGATGGAGTACTGGGGGCCTACTTTCCCTCGTGGTTTTAACTCCGAAGATGTGCAAGGGCTTTCTAGCGTAAGAAAAAACGTAACACTTAGACCAATGCCCGACTATGGCTCCCACTCTACCAATGACTTCTTCTTTCAAGAGACAGAGTTTGAATATGTGGCTACAACTGGAGAGCCTGCACTAGTAGACAATTTGCCCGATAGGAATGTTTCAATTTCCTACGCTGGTAAGGGTATGTTTTTCAACAGTAGAGACAAGACGGCCCTCAACCTGCCAGCAGAAGTGGGTACAAACGGCCCACCTAATCAGGATAGATGTTCTCCAATCGAGAATCTTTCTGCTTTAGATGACACCGCTAATGAATCGCAAAATCTAGTAGACGCATTCGAGCTTGCTACTAGAAGAGATTATGCAACCGGAGAGCAAACTAGGTTTAATTGGTTGTACAGACATGACGAAGACGATCCAGTTGGTGGCGTAACGACACCCGTGTATGGTTTTAGACCTAATAGCCCCAATTCAATTGATTTTTATCCTTTAGCTGCCGAAGTTGTTTCGTCAACTGACTACAATCGTGGTGGAACAAGTCCAGAGCCGGGTGTCTCTCTTGAGTATGGTATGCTGCCCTTGATGGCTAGAAATACAGAAATTAGGAATGCCGTCTGGCATAAGGACTTTATTACCAACGGAGTAGACCACCTTCTAGGTTCTGACCACCTGTTTATTAGAAATCTCCATGTAAGAAAACGAGACTTCGTTCAGTACTCCTATAATGGGTTTGCTAGTGCTTCAGACCCTTCTAAGAAGAACTACACCCTTCCTTACTTTGGTTACGTTGAGAAGAGGTCTACTGGAGACAATAAGATCTCTCTACCAGCCATTTGGCCAGACGAGCAAGATGAAAACGCCAGTTGTGTTGGTGTTATCGCTTCTAGGTGCCGAATTTTCTTTAGGGGTGACGGTTTGAAGTTCAACTTAGATCAACAGTTTGGCTTACAGACTGACACTAGATCTACTTTAGGCACTGCTGGTAGTTTTACTGCCATCGGCAACATATTCTCTGCTTCCACGCAGGGTACGCAGTCTAGCTCTAATAGTTATCCAAGATGGGGAGGATTAAGCGATGAGCCCAATAGGTTCAAAACAACAGCCCTTCACATGAAGATGTTTGACGCTTGGCCAGAAGACCAGACCATTTATGACGCTAGATACTTCTCTGTGTTTCATTTTAACCCAGGTTCTTTATTAAGTAGGCCAGACCAAGCGGAAGAAGAGATTACGGTCCCTGGCGTTGCTCCATTCAAGCCTGACGTTTTAACGGAATCTGTTGACTTTAGGGTTCCTACTTATCCAGACAACACTCCAGCTAAGCCTGGGGATGTAATTGATGGGGATGTCATTTTGGCAGACGAAGAAAACTGGAGAGTTAACACAATGAGAAGGGGTATGATGCTTTCAGACGGAGGCTTTAGGTACTACAAAACCTCTTGTGGCGTCAAAGAGTCTTCTATCATCGATGGAGGCACCGGCTATGAGGATCAAGAGATATTAGAAGTCTCTGGTGGCTCTGGAAAAGACGCGACTGTCAAGATTTCAGTAGATGCTTCTGGTACTATTGTCAGCATGGTAGCTGAAAATAGAGGAGAAGGCTATATTCCAAGTGATTTTGGAGATCCCTCAGACCCTACAACCTCTAAACTTAGCTTAGTAGGTGGAAAGGGCACTGGATCTGACGTAAAGATTACAAAGGGCATAATGCACAGGGTAGAATACCTAGATGAAGGCCCAAAGAACAGATCTCAAGGCTATATTCGATTAACGGATGGAAATGGAGACGGTAGAGGAAACACTGGGAAAGGCTTCGTAGAAGGACCAAGAGAACAATTCTTAACCATTGAAGAGCAAAACGATACAGGTGAGTACGATATGTTCTTCTATTTTCACAACGACATTACTCATACAGTCCATGATGGTGGTGGTAGAATGCTCATTGAGCCCCAAAGGGTTTCAATGGAGATTACCGCCCTTTAGTGTATAATAACACAGAACAACATACAGGAGAAACAAAATGGCAGATATCAAATTTTATGCAACAGAACAGAACGCAGCCAACGTAGGTGGCGTACTAATCACACACGAAGAAGGTTCTGGACTTGGCTTCTATGGTAATGGATACGGTGTTTCCGTCCCCATTGGTGGAACTCAAGACAGCACTTGGTTAACTAACTCAGATGGGACAGCTAGCGAGAGGGTTCGCCTTCAAAACACTAAGGCTGTAGACTTTGTAAATAAGGACAAAGTAGCCATCAACGGACAAGCTCCTGTAGGCCTCGATAAGCTCACTAACGGCCAGTGCCCACTAAACATCAGGTTTGAGCACGACGAGGCTGTACGGGTGCAAAACTGCAAGCTGAGAGTGTTTGACAGGAACAACATCGCCAATCAGGCCAGTGGCGTCACTACTTATGTTTACGAAGCTCGACACCCAGCATCAGATGAGAACGCGGGAGTCCTAGACCAAGCAGGTAGAGACGCTTTGACTTGGTATGAATTCGATCCAGTTGACGACATGTCAGACATGCCCTTAACTTCGTCTCCAGGCGTTAGCGGTGTTAATACCACATCAGACGACGACTATGACTTCACTGGTCCCCAGGGACAACAAGTGCTTTCGTTCCAAGGACTTAGCCATACAAGCCTAAGACACGACTGGTATGTGGGACTTAGTTCTCAGCCTGACAGCATTGGAAGTAAAATAAATTATGCTCTTTATATTTCAGTAGAATACCTATAGGGACAAAAACATAAGATTGTTTAGATAGCCTTTTGAATTTTAGTGTATAATACTAGTGACAATAAAATTCACTAAGTTAGGAGCTAAAATGGCTGGGAAACAATGGAAGAAGCAAGAAATACAATTCTTGAAAGATAATTGCCAAAAGATGACTTGCTCAGAGATAGCGAGCAAAATAGGTAGAACAACAAAGTCTACACAGCACAAGTACCTACAACTAGGGCTGGAAAAAAGGAAAGCTAAGATAGGAGAGATTGTTAATGATTGGAAAATAGTTGACATATACAATCAATATAACGGGAGTCAAAATGTGTCTATGGCTAAAATTGAATCGACAATAAACAATAAAGAGAAAACTGTTAGGCTTTCAATATTAAGTAACAATCAAATTGGAAACCCAGTAGTAAAAAGGCCAGACACTATAGAAAGAAATACAACGCATGGGAAAAGTAGAGACCCATTGTACGGCACTTGGAATGGGATGATAGCAAGGTGTAGTAATGTGAAGCATGTGTCTTATGACAATTATGGAGGAAAAGGGGTCAAAGTTTGTAATGAGTGGACAAGCTTTGATACATTTTTCAAATGGGCCAACTTTAGCGGATATGAAGAGCACCTAACGCTAGATAGGATAGAGGGTGATGGAGATTATTGTCCTGAGAATTGCAGGTGGGCCACCAAAATAGAACAAAGTATAAATCGAAGAACTACAAACCATCTAACTATAACAGCCTTTGAAGAGACTAAGCATATTATTGAGTGGCTTCATGATCCAAGATGTAAGGTTGGTAATTTAGCTCTTCGATATAGAATACGTGCTGGATGGGAATCAGAACTCGCCCTTACTCAACCGGCAGAACGTAAAAGTAAAAAGAATTTAAAGAACTGGATGAAAGACAACTATCCAAACATTCTTAAAGAATATCAGGATTCTCAATAATTCTTTTAGAGTGGACCCTCACTATGTTGGGGCTAGTGATTTAGATGCATAAAAAAAGGGAGGCCCCTCACGGAGTCTCCCTTTTTTCGTAGACACTTGGCTTAGACGTAACCGCCTGATGCCTTGTCCCACTTGACCCACCCGCCGTCTGGCAGATACTTATCGCCATCCTTCTTCTTCGGGAATAGGCCCTTACCATCTTTGTTAGCACCGAATGCCAACTTAGCTCCACAATTGTTACATCGTAACTCGTAGTAGTCGTTTCCGTCTACGGTACGCTTTACAAATCGCAAGTCGTCGCTACCGCACTTGCCGCAGGTTGAAACGTCAAAGATCTCTTGAAACTCTGCAATCTGACCAAATAGGTCTTTAGCGGAGTTACCTTCAAAACCGACGTTAATTCTGCCGTTGGCAGTTGTGTAATTCAACTTCATTCTTTTTCACCTAAACTATTTTTTGATATTTGTTGGAATGTCTTCTTTCTCGTCTCTGTACTTATGTAGTTGGTCAATACTAATACTAGCGTCGGCCTTAGACAGAGCGTCGCCATCTTTTACCTTGATGACTTCCGATAAGAACTTCTCACGATCAATTTCAAGCTTATCAGCTAAAAAGCCAATAAGATTGTTTTGCTTATCAGTCGCAAGGTTGTCGCCCTTAAACTCACCATCCGTTTCTTTCTTCGCCTCTTCGGTTCGGACAGAATCACGGACAATTTGTTTGGCGTCTTTGTTTGTGATCTCGTCAGCCGAGACACGATTGATGCCTAGTGCCTTTCTCAAGGCCCTGGCTTCTGCTCTTGTACTGGCAATAGCGGCTGGATAGATGGCAAACTTATCGTCAGTATTATCAACATAAGATTCGCCCACCTCTCTAAACGCTGTGCCGTCCTCAAATTCAACTTGGAAGACAATAGTTGCACGGCCAGGATGATCCACATTCGTTGCGGGGAACACTGTAGTAGGCCCACTTGATACAATCCTGCCTAGAACTAGGCTTGCCACACGTCGAAGCCCCGCCACCTTGGGCATTGGGTCTCCCTGCTCTGGCTGCACCAGTTCAGTTTCGTCAAATAGGCTCATCACCCAATCAGCCCACTCTACAGAGGTTGGGTCTGGGGCAGATTCGCCGTTAACTACTAGTTCCACTTTGTCATCGCTCACTACTGTGTCGCTGAAAATCTCTTCCTTCTCACTCATAAGTTATCACCTTTAATTGGGAGTCAATTGTTCCTTCTGAAATCTGTGTAAGAACTTGAACCAAGTCCGTCTCTAGCTGAGCCAGTTTAGACAGGGCCATCGAACTACTTCGGTTTTCAATCCTGATAAGTTGATATCCTTTACTTAGGAGTACTCCATCTTTCTCAGTATCGAAGCCCACTTGCTTTCTTAGAGCCTTTTCTCCCCAAATCGGTGCGAAGTGAGAGAGTCCATCTATTTCTATTATAGTCCTTAACGCAGGAATGTACAAATCTATTTCGTAATTTTTTTGCGGAATCAGATCTTTCTTGTGAGCCTGGAATCTGTAGCCAGCACCAGCTAAGAATTTCTGCACCTCACGCTCAAGCTTAGACCCCTCGATAGCGGCCTTCCTAATTTGTGCGTTACCCTTCTTCCGCATGTCTTCTCTTTGTGCAGGGGTCATCTTCTTCCAATTGGCCTCAGCCTGCTTACGACGCTTCTCTTTCTCGGCTTCGTCCATATTGTTCCAATATCGAACAGCAGAATGGCTAATAGCAAGCCTCTCTTCTTTTGTTCTCTTTCTGCCCTTGGTTGGGTGCTCAACATTGCCCTTCTCTAGTGCGTTCTTCTGGGCTTCTGCTTTGCTTCGTAGTTTCACTCCTTCTTTCTTTAAGAGCCTACGAATCCTATTGGGGTTTGTGTTGTTCTTTCTGGCAATGTCGTATGTAGACTCTCCGTCTTTATACGCTTGAATTACCTCTGTTTTGTTTAGGTTTGTTTTAGTCATTAATAATATCCACTACGTCTTCTAAGTTTTCACATGTCACAACGTCGTGTCTACAAAGCTTACGCTTTACATAGTCAACGTCTGAGCCACCAGCGAGAATGGTGACGTTCTCATCTCGTAGGTATTGCAAGTAACCAAATAAATCTCTGTTCTTCTCAAGACCGAAGTAATAATACAGGTCTCTATTGTTAATCTCGTTTGACACGCTCTTGATACCATCAAGGAATGTAACCACTAAAGAGCCCTTAAAATGACAAATATCAGTAGAATTGAAGATGCCAAAAGTTCTTTCTTCTGAACAGCGGCCCACATCTTGATAGAACAGGCTCGCATCCTTAAACTTTCGGGAAGACACCGCCTTGTTCGCGGCTTTATAAGCAGGAACAGAGACTCTACTGTCTCCTATGTTCTCAATAAATACTCCAAAATTCATGAGGCCTCCACTGTTACTGTGACTTTGATATCGCCCTTTAATTTATCAAGCCAAGGATGCACATCCTTGTATTTACATGGACAGAATTTAGGTCTGTGACCAGTTCCGCAAATTATCATTTATTATCCTTATTGTTGTAAGTATTATACATCAAGTCTTTAAAACCCCCATCTTCTTAGTATCTCATTCATTTTGGGTCAAAAGCTCGTGATCTCTTCATTGGTTTTGTTTGAAAGAAGTCCTTGTCTACTACCAAGACCTCTCCTAAGATTAAACCCCTACCCTCGTGTCCGATCTTGAAATAGCGACACCAACCTTCATCGCTATGTTCGTAGGTGACAAATCTCTCCTTTGGAAAAATCCATCGCCCCTTTTGCTCATTGATGGTTGGCTTTAGCTTGTTGTCAAACTTGATATCAATTCCATAGAACCCAAACTCAGAGCCGCTTGTCATGACTTGTTGCTTCGCCTTGAACACGTCTGGATGCTCTTTCAAATATCGAAATGTAGTTTCGTGCATATACATTACTCTATTCATTAGTATGTCACCTCGTTGTTTTCTGATATTTTTTTACACATACGGATAAACACTCCTTGGTCTAGGGACATTTTCATGTTATTTACATACTTATGAACCCACTGAAGGTTGCCCTCTATGTATCCCTTAGAACTGTCGATTCTGTCTAGGGATGCGGTCTGTAATCTTTCGTTCTTCGCGTATGGTTTTACAAACCCAATAGGTTCTCCTGAGATAGAGCACTTCCCACCTTGGGCTTCGTATAGCTCCCATAGGTATTTAGCACTAACTGAATACTCGTGACCTTTTAGTCTAGCTCTTTTCTTTATGCCTGTTAGATAGCCACAAGAGATGTCTTCATAATCAAAACTTTTTCTAGTACGACAGACGCATCTGCATTTAAGGTCTGATTTTTGGTATCTTCTTTCTTCCGTCTTACCACAAGCAGAACAAAACACCTCGTATATATGAAAACCATTGTGGGACTTTTTAACGAACTTTCCTACGGTCTTAGTCCCAAAGACTTCTCCTGTGTGACTCTTCATACTGCTACCTCACCAAAGTCAATCTTGTCAAGGGGGTTGTATCCTACGAGTCCCACCTTGTCGTGGGTCCAGTTGAAGATATCAAACTCATTAGGGGCCATTAAGTTTTGAACATTAGGGTCCAATTCAATAGAGGGCAAGGGTTGCGGCTCTCTTTGGACTTGCTCAATAGCACCATCTAGTTGATTTTCATAGATATGACAGTCAACAAATACGCCTGATAGATTGCCCACTTCCAACCCGGCATCTGCGGCCAATAGGCTTAAAAGTAAGCCATAAGAAGCGATGTTGAAGGGCACGCCTAACATCAGATCTGCACTACGCTGAGCCCAGAAGAGATTGACTTTGTTATCGATGACTGTGACATTCCAAGCATAGTGACAGGGTGGTAGGGCCATCATGTGGATCTGATTGGGGTTCCATGCGGAACAGACCATTCGTCTGTCCATAGGGTTGGTGCGAAGAGTCTCAACGATATTGGCTAGTTGATTAGTGCCAGTCTTAATCTTTGGCCTAGTATCTAAGTTTTCTTTTCTATGGAAACACCATCCACCATGGGTCTTTGTTTTGCTCTTTATAGAAGCTTCTACTGTTTTGACATTTAGGTTGTATTTTCTACAGAATCTAGCTAAGCCATACTCGTTAAAGAACGTATTGTTGTTTGGGTCTACAGCGTCAAAATAGTATTGTTGGCTAGTATGATTAGCGTTGTCTTCTCTAGTGGTCCATTGACACCCCCTAAGTCCATAAAAGCCTAGTCCATTAATGTCTTTGTCTAAGTGGTATCCAGACCAATTATCTAATTTAAACTTCCATCCGTTTACTCTTTGAATGTCTCTTAAAAAGTTCTCGAATATTAGCCAGTTATTGTGAACATAGATTCCGCAAGCACCATAATTTTTATAAGCTTTGTTGCTTTTATTATAGCATCTTTGGATCATTTGTCTCCATTGGTTTTTTATCGCCTCTACCGTGGATTCCTTATCTTCTTCATAGTGAAGCTCTGGAATCTCAACATCTTTATACTCTCCCATGCAAGCGACACCGCATACCGATGGATAATATGGATCGTAGATTTTCCCTTCTTGTACTTGTGATTTACACAAATTATCTTTTACAAATCCACTAGTATGAAACTTTACTGAGAACCTACAATTACAATGCCTGTCTTTGCCGTCGTATGATACTACTGTGTATATCCCATTTGTCCCATTGAATTCTTTGCCAACTAGATCGAATGGACAATTTTCACTCAGTGAGACCTTAATTGTCTTATTTAGTCCCGTTGTTATTTGTGGAACTGGAGCATAGTCTCCATCAAAATTAATCCAATTCGCACCATATATGGGACCAAGGCAATTAAGTTCTTTTTGGGCGGCTTTCTTTCGAGAGTTGTATTCTGCATTAGATTCTTCATGACTCATTGTTTCGTCGTGAGAGTATTCCTGCATATACTGGTGCCCCTCTACCGCCTCTGGGTTACACCATTCTGACCAAATCTTACAGTTTCGGTCTTGAAACCACTGCTTGTCTGTGATCCCTTTGATAAATCCTTCAAGTTCGACTCTGATTGCTTTCCAAGCCATCTTTTTCGTCGTAAGTAAAGGAAACCCATCCCGCATTTCGTGAGAAAAGAAAACGTTAGGTACAGCTTTAGTCCTAATACCCCCATCTACTGGCTCCCATGTGTTACCGACTTTTCTGACTGGAGACTTCCACTTGCCGTCTTCCAAAACCCTACTTACTATATCAATGTATTGTTTCATCTTATCCTCCTAATTCTTCCATTGTGTCGTTCATACTTTCTGTAATGTCATTCACGTAGTTTGTGAAGTAGTCTTCAATCTCTATTTCCGTAAAGTAGCGAGGATGATCGTTCACATCAATATCTACATTCAAAGACCCAGCCATGACTTCTAAAATTGTGTATGGAACCATGTTAACTCCTAACCTGCTTGAATGATTTCTTCAATAACTTCACCTAGGTCTTCTCTAAGCTCTACTCCATACTCTTGGCATGTTATTTCTAAATTCTTTCTTCGGAAATACCCCTGGGGGCACACAACAGCAAGAAAAACATCTCTCTCAAGAGCTTGACCTAGTTCCAACAGTGTTACTGGAGACTTGGTATTAGGATCAAAATAAAACAAGATGTACTCAACCCGTCTCAAGTAGTGCTGTTCCCATAGAATTTGTGCTTCTAGTTCAGGACTGTCTTCTGTCCAGCTACTATCCCAGTCGTCCCTTCTTGGGTCGTAGACGTTGTACAGGTGGCCAATTTGTGCCCCTACTCTCTTTTGCCACTCTTCTGCGACCCCTATTTCAATGGAGCCAGCTAGAAATACAGAGGGCAAGCTTTCGTCTCTCTCTGTGTCTGTTCCTGGTTTAATTACGGGCATCTTTCACCTTTGGCCATTCGTTGTAAATGTCTGTCGCCCCGCATACTTTG
>Ga0222673_1000396_pt1 | contig 20765 bp, 41 predicted proteins | sample AntAcemetagen801_FD_179845 | JGI IMG/M metagenome (GOLD analysis project Ga0222673, IMG submission 179845) | Saline water microbial communities from Ace Lake, Antarctica - #801 | ecosystem: Environmental > Aquatic > Non-marine Saline and Alkaline > Saline | place: Antarctica: Ace Lake...
TAGGTCGAGAAGTAGATCCTGTGATCCTGTGGACACGTGTACAAGTTGGTAGGTTGGACTGTTGACAGGTACGCCTGTTGTTATGGGGGAGTGGGGACTGGGTGGGGAGGGGATTAAGGAAGGATATATAAAGAAAACTTGTTTTAGATAATCAGACAAGGAGAGTTTAGGATCTCCTAAAGGATTCTAGACTTTTTCTTGTTCAGGTATCAATCATGTCAAGGATTAGAATATTACAACAAACAAAAAAAGGGATAATTACTTCTGTTATTAATAGGACTTCTCTGAAAAATTATATTCCATTTGATAAACTAAAAAATAGAAATGTTTGGATTAAGCCAGATTTTTATGAAGAAATTATAAAGAGAGTTACGAAAAAAGTTAAGAGAAAAAAAAGACTTCCATATAAACCTGAAGAAGGAAGAACTCGTTTTATGAAAAAAAAGTTTATTAGATTCAGGTTTACTTTATGGAGATATAAGTTAACTGATATTGAGAGAATTTATTTATTATTTGATAGATTAAAAAAGAAATATAATTTAGTTAAGGATCAAGGAAAAGGATTTCCAGCACAGAGAATTGGTTTAATAGTTACATCTCAAGAAAAAGAGTTTGATACTTATACTCGTTCTTCAACTAAAAGAAAAAATGTAAGAGAGATTTTTGATGGTATTTCTACTGAAACAATGGCTAATAATAAATATTCAACTATTGAAATGTTTGATAAATTATTGGAAGATACTATTAAATATTATTTAAAAACAGGAAGATCTCCATCTATGCTCGAAGAAAATTCTGATAAGACTGCAAAATATTTTTATGTTTTCTTCTCGGAGGAATGAATGAAAATTTTAAATCTTTATTGTGGAATTGGGGGAAATAGAAAACTTTGGAGTGATAAACATGAAGTCACCGCAGTTGAAATTGATGAAGAAATTGCAGGAGTTTATAAATCATATTATCCAAAAGATAATGTAGTTATTGGTGAAGCACATCAATATCTTCTAGATCATTATAGAGAGTTTGATTTTATTTGGACTTCTCCGCCATGTCCTACTCATTCAAGAATGTGTTTCTCTCAAAGTCATAAAGTTTTTCCTGATATGAAATTGTATCAAGAAATATTATTTTTAAAAACTTGGTTTAAAGGAAAGTGGGTTGTTGAGAATGTTAAGCCTTATTATAAAGTTTTAGTTGATCCTGAAGTTGAAATTGCAAGACATTTATTTTGGAGTAATTTTAAAATTTCAACTAAAGAGTTTATTCAAATAGATATTAGTCGTTGTACTCCACAGGAGCTTTTAAATTTTCATAAAATTGAAAAACCAAATGTTAAAAATTATAGAAAAATTGTAAGAAACATGGTTCATTGTGAAATTGGAGAACATATTTTGAGGTGTTTAAATGGGTTTTAGAGTTAATGAGGCTCTCATGCCTTTGAATCATAAGATATGTTCAAGAACTAAGATAGTTTCTTTTGATATTGAAACAATTAAATGGGTAGAGGAATATGCCTGTGGTCTTTATGATGGTAAAGAGTATCAGTTGTTTGAAGGTAAAACTTGTATTAAGGATTTTCTTAATGAATTTTTAACTCATAGATTTAGATCTTCGATTGCATATGCTCATAATGGTGGAAAGTTTGATTTTAATTTTATTCTTAGAGAACTTTGTCGAGGAGAGTTTAAAGGAAAATTTCAGATTTCACCTTTGAGAGTTGGATCAAGAATAATTCAAATTAAGGTTGAAGATAAAAATAGAAATTCTTGGACTTTGAGAGATTCTATTCCTTTACTTGCATTTTCATTGAAAGCTATAACTAATAATTTTGATGTTGAAACAAAAAAAGGAGAGTTTGATCATACAAAAATTAATTGGGGGAACTGGAAAAAATTAAAACCAGAATGGTCACCTTATTTGATGGCTGATTGTAAGGGACTTTATCAAGTTTTAAGAAAGTATGAAGATTATTTGATTAAAAGTTTTCGAGTGTCTTTGAAAAGAGATATTACTTCTGCACAATTATCTATGCAAATTTTTAGACAAAGTTTTTTAAACTTATCAATTCCTAATTATGTTTCTAGAGAAGATAATATGCGAAAAGCTTATTATGGTGGAAGGACTGAAATTTTTAAACTTAGAGGAAAGAATCTTAATTATTATGATGTTAATTCTTTATATCCTTATGTAATGAGAAATAAACCTATGCCTGTTGGACTTCCAATAAAAGATTTTTCTATGAAGGTTGAAGATTTTGGGATTGCAAATTGTGAAATTACAGCTCCAAAAGATCTTCATATTCCACTTTTGCCTCATAGAGTTAATGGAAAATTAATATTTCCAAAAGGACATTTTTATGGGTGGTATTGTACTCCTGAATTACAGAAAGCAAAACAACTAGGTTATAAGATTAAGATTTTTTATGGATATAAGTTTAAACAAGAAGTTATCTTTAAAGATTTTATTGATACTTTTTACAAGATCAAACAAAATTCAAAAGCTGGATCTGTTGAATATATTAATGCAAAGCTTCAGATGAACTCTTTATATGGAAAATTTGGACAGCGTCGAGAAAAAGAGCAGATTGTTATGTTTCCAAAAGATACAATAGGACTAGAGCCTTTAGATTTTTTTGGAGATACTCCTTTTTATGTTGAAAAGAAAGTTTCAAAAGCAAAACATATTCTTCCTGCGATTGCTGCTTTTGTTACTTGTTATTCAAGGATTACTTTATATGAATATTTTGAGAAGGCACAGAAGAAGGGTGGAGAGATTTATTATTGTGATACAGATAGTTTAGTTACAAATGTTAAACTTCCAACAGGTAAGAAGTTGGGTCAGATCAAAGATGAAATTCCAGAAGGTATTACTGAAGCGATTTTCCTAAGTCCCAAAATGTATGGAATTAAAACCAAATCAGGTGAATTTATTAAATGTAAGGGATTTCCAAGAAATATTTTTAAATATAAAAATTTTGAAAAAGCTTATGATCATAATGATTTTTCTGATTTTTCTTATGAGAAAGAAAAGTTTGCATTACCATTTGAATCAATCAGAAGAAATAAAACTTTTGTTTCAATGTTAAAGGTTTCTCGTCGAGTAATCTCAAAATATGATAAAAGAAAAGTAATTAATAATTTATCTACATCGGCTTTAGTCCTTTCAGAGGAAGAACAAGTAAATAAAACACTCACCGAAAAGTATATAAAGAGAAGCGACTTTAATAAATCACGCAAGAATGGAAGTAATAATAAAATATAAAAACGGATTGTATTATGAGGTAAGATTATAATGAGAAAATTATTAATAGAAGCAATTGAAGATTATATAAAAGAATTAGGAGAAACTAAATTTGAAACTCTGCTTAATTCTTTGGATACTTTTAGTATTGATGATTGGAAACAAGGATCTGATGATGGTTTAATTGCTCTTTTTCAGGAATGTTGTTTTGAATTTCATAAAGATTTGGATAAGGTGAAAAATGACACTTAAAGGAATAAATAACCAATGTAAGAAATGTGGATCTGTGAATACTTATTGCTCACAAACTCATATAGTTTGTAGAAAGTGTAGTCACAGGATGATATTACAGAAAAATGTAATACTGAAGAAAATGATCATTAAAAATAATAGTCAAGCTGTTAAAAGTAAGACAAAAAACAAAAAGGAGAAAAGCAAAAAATGACAGAAAACCAAGAGAATCTAGTTGTACTAGGGGACAAGGTTGTAGGTCAGATAGAGCTTCCGTCAATAGACATTTCTCCCCACGTCGGCAAGATGGTTAAAATTGCTGAAGTAAAAGAGTATGAAGGTAACTATGGTTACTATATACGAATTACATCAGAAGTAGTTGCAGAACTTGATCAGAAAGATAAGGACGGCAACAAGATCGTTTTGAGGGCAAGTCGTATGTTTGGTTTGCAAGAGGATGCAGACGGACAGATCGGTTGGGGCGAAAAAACCTTGTTAGGAACTTTTTTGAAAAAGAAAAAAGTTGCTCATTACAAGGATCTTGTAGGAATTGAAGTTGTTGCGACTTCAGTAACAAACAAGAATGATGGAAAAGACTATTTGTCTTTCAATTAGAAACTTTTAGAAAAAGTTTCATCAAAATGGAAAGAAAACAAAACTTGTAAAATTTAATTTATATTTTGCCTGAATGTTTGTCAGGCTTATACTCAAAAATCAAGGCAGTTTAGAATAAAGTTAATTCACCGTACACCCATGCGGAGATGGGGTTCAAGTCCCTGATTGCCTATTATAATCAAAAATGGAAATACACTTAAAAATAAATGTTGAGGAATTACTTGGAAAAAGTAAAGAGTTAGATCTTGGAAAGATTTTAACTTTGTGGAAAGAACTTCAAAAAGGAGATGAATTAACTTTCCTAAATGGTATGTTAAAAGTTCAGAAGATTGGAGAAAAGAAACAATGATTACAAGAAAAAGATTTAAAGAATTGATTTCATTAGTTGCTCTTGAAGATAATAATGAAAATTGGAAAGAAGTTCATCATGAAATTGATGTTTTGTTTAATTTTGTAGATGATATATTGTATAAAGAAAAGGAAATAGAAAATGAATAATGCTGAATTAATTAAATCTATAAAAGAGTATAAAGATTTTAAAGATAGATTATTAAATATGATTGCTGCAGGATTGTTTGATAAAGATATTGATTTTGAAAAATCGAAAGAAAGAGTTGTAAAATGTGTTGAATTTTTATTAAGAGGAGATCTTACTAATGAATAAAGAATTTGTAAAAGGTCTTGAAATAGAATTACGACGAGGGATAGTTGAATACAACGATCTTATGAATGATTTTGAGTTTGTAAAGGAACTTAACAAAGTAATATCTTTGAAGTATCAAGATTTTGTTGATTCAATTCCAAAGCCTAAAGAGGTTGATATTATAATTGAAAATTTAACTGAAGATTGTAATAAAATTCAAAAAATTTTAGATAGAAGTATAAATCAAGAAAAAGAAAATAAGGATCTTCTTGTTTATTTACAAAAGAGGATCTTCCAACTCAAAAGATTTAGGTCTGCTGCTGTTATATTGGAGAAAGATGATCCTAAAGCTACACCTGATAAATATGAGGACTTATTTAATGGAAAATAATCATAAATTTTACAAGTCTGGAGATAGTTGGTTTGTTAGATGTATCACAACAGGAGGGGAGTTTTCAACACAACTTTGGAAAAGTAGAAAGTTACAAAATAGAAAATGTCCTTGCTGTGGAGTAATTATACAATGAAAATAACAAAAGAAGAGAAAATATTATGTGAATTTTGCAAGACAACTGAAACAGGAATAACTCAAGATAAGAAATCAAAATATATAATCCACAAACCAGATTGTCGCGTATTTTATTGTACTACATTAACAAAATGAAACAACAAATCTTAGGAAAAGAAATGACAAAATCAACAATAAAACTAAACCATGTATGTAAGATATGTCAGAAAGAAATATATCTCCCTGATGGAACAATAATACATGGAAGACCACTCCATTTCTTATGTTGGAAAGATGAATGTAGAAATTCTCGACAAGCAGAGATAATTGAAATATTAACAAAAGAATGTTATTGTTCAGATTATAATCCTAAATGTATGTACTGTTTTGTAAAAGAAAAATTACAACAAATCTTGGAGAAAAAGAAATGAAAAGAAGAATGTGTACAAGATGTAAAATAGAAATGATGACCAATGCAGAAGAAGAACCATATTTCTGTATTGAATGCAAAGAAGAAATAGAACAAGGTAAACATGATGAGGATTTAATCCATATCGGACAAGCATCTCGACAAGCAGAGATAATTGAAATGATTGATAAGTTTAAACAAGGATTATATCTTGCTATTGATAAACCTAAAAGATTAGTAGATGAAGTTACTTGGAATTATTCAATAGCTTTTATTATTAGAGTATTATCTGAAATAAAACAACAAATCTTGGAGGAAAAGAAATGAGAACAAAAGAGAAACCAAGGGGATGTGGGAAGTTTGTTAAATGTAAATTAAAATGGGACACTGATGATGGATTTGTGGTCAATACTATGATTCAGGACACTATACCTTTTTATGCCCAGAATGTCAAGCAAAAGGGGAAAAGAAATGACAAAACAAAATAACCTAGAAGAGATATGCCAGTACAAACTCTTAGTTGCTGATCCAAAGAGCAGTACTGGTGATGGAATGAGAAGATCAATAAGAGAACATGGTAAATATTCAAAAGCGTACCAATGTTTGAATAATTGTACTGGTTATAATTTCAAATGTAAGGAGTACAAAAAGAATGAATCTTATTAATGCTATTCAAAGTTGTGAAGAAAGAAGGTTAAAATATAAAAAATGTAGAGATGCAGGATTAAATAGTTATCAAGCAAAAACATTTAGAGATTGGTCAGACAACCATATTGATCAAGTAATAAAAGCACTTTGTGGTGATAAAAATGAATAATCCAATAAAAGATACATTTAGTTTAGGAATATTTTTATTATTGTCACCTTTCTATTTTCTTTGTGATCTAGTTACAAGAGGTTTAGATAGATGAAAATAATTATTTTCTCACCGACTTCAACACAGTTAACACTATCAGAAGATCAACCTTTAGGTGGTGCTGATTCTACAATATTAAAATTAACAGAAGCTCTTGCTGAAAACAATGAGGTTGAAGCATATCTACCAATTAAAAAAGAGATCGAAGGACAATTTAGAGGAGCAGATTGTTACCCATTTATGGAATTGTTTGATGGTAAAAAGGATTGTGACATAATTATTCACTACAGAAAGATTTTTCCAATTCCTAACACTATCAAATATAAAAAATCTGTTTTCTATTCTCAAGATACGGTTGATACTCCTTGTTTTAAAGGATTGAAAGGAAACAGAAAAGCTTTTGATATGTATTCTAAAATTTGGGTTCTTTCAAATTATCATAAACAAAATATGCAGGAAGCTTTTGACATTCCTGATGAAAAGTTTTTGATCTTGGGAAACTTTGCTCCTGAAGTTCCTGAAGTAGCTGCAAAAGTTCCACTACAATTTATCTACGCTTCAACTCCCTTCAGAGGTCTAGATGTTTTATTAAAAGCATGGCTTTCAATTGTGGAGAAATACCCTACAGCTACACTTCATGTTTTTTCTAGCATGAAGATCTATGGAGCTGAAGAACTTGATGATCTTCATTTTGGAAAAATGTTCAGGGATATGAAAGGCGGAAGATTCAAAAATCTTATTTTTCATGGATCTGTACCTCAAGAGGAAATGCTCAAAGTCATGAGTAAATCTTTTATGTTACTTTACCCTAACACTTACCCGGAAACATACTGTAATGTGCTTATGGAGGCTCGAGCTTGTAGAACCCCTTTCATAACAACTGATCTAGGAGCTTTGAGAGAAACAGGCTCTAATGCTGGTTGTTACATTAAAGGATCTGCAAGATCTTCTGAATACCTACCTGATTTTTTAGAAAAATTGGATTTTATTATTGAAAATCCTAATTTGTATAAATCATATCAAAATAGCTGTTATCCTATCAGAACTTTTGAGGATTATAAGAAAGACTTATTAAACGAGATTAATAGATTAAATTAGATTAAATGATTAAGGATTAAAATATTGGATTAAGGGTTAATATATTGGATTTGAAAAATGGAAAAAGAAAACATAAACACGAGGGAATATTGGAACATTAATTATTCTAGCCCTTCAGGATTCTATCAAGATCACAGTTCTTCAGATTGGGAATTAAATCATGATTTTATTAAAAGAGCTTTACCTTTAAAACCTCAACTTATTCTAGAGATTGCTTGTGGTCTTGGACATAATGCAAAGTTTGCTGCAAGTCTAGGTCATAAAGTTATTGCGACTGATTTTTCACAAATTGCTATTGATGAATGTAAAAAAAGGTTTTCTGATCCTAAGATAACCTATAGATGTTTATCTCTTGAAGAAGCCACAAATTGTTTTATAGAGCTTGATGTTATTATGGGATTTGAAATTATTGAACATTTCAAAGATCCCCTAGTTCCACTATTGAAGATTTATAAGTCTTTGAAAGAAGGAGGATTGTTTATTTTTTCAGTTCCAACTGAAACAGGTCGTTATGGAGTTTGGTCACAACATTATTCTTTATGGAATTATCAAAATCTAGGAGAAAGATTATTCAAAGTTGGATTTAAGGAAGTAAAGATTTTTAAGACTATGTTTTCAGACCAAAGTATAATGGGGGTGTGTAAAAAATGATTAGATCAAAGAATTGGAATCAGGCACGATGTGATAACTGTAATAGTTGGCATTTCGCTATTCAACTAGATGAAAATATGAATGTTGTTGAATACAAATGTTGTAAATGTGGTAGATTAGAAAAACCTAGAACATTTATCCCTATTTTAAAAAAAGAAGATAAGGAGAAGGAAGTATGAATAAAATAAAAATTATTGGTATTGTTTCTTCAATAGGAACATGGATAATTATGTTATATACTTTTTTTCTTGCTTATTTTAATGGAAATAAAATTATAGTAGATATAAATTCACTAGGAGAAGCTAATTTTGAAATGATTTTCTTACCTATTTGTTTTATTATTTCAATGATCTATTTTACAAGGGAGTTGAAAAAATGAAAATTTTAATTGCTGCACCGATTGGAGGAACTAAACAGTATTCAATTAATATTTGGTTTGATTGGATTGCAACTCAAACTTTTCCTAAAGAAGATATTGAAGCATGTATCTGTGTAAATGGAGCAGAAAATCAAAAACTAAAGGAAATGATTGATCAAGTTGAGATCTCTTATCCTGATGGTCATAAACAGAAGATAACTACCCTTCTACTGCCTGATAGTGAAAAAATGACAGTAGTTCAGAAAATAACATATTCAAGAGAAATGATTAGAAGATATGCAGTTGAAAAAGGATTTGATTACATTTTCTTTTTAGATACTGATACAATTCCATATCACAAGAACGCTATTCAGATTTTAATGGATCATAAGAAAGATGTTATTTCAGGATTATATTTTTACAAGAATACTAAACAACCTGTAGTTATTGACGCTGAAACAAACACAAATATATCTTTAAAGAAATGTGAAGATCTTGCAACTAAGAGAGAAATTTGTGAAGTATGGGGTTTTGGATTTGGTGTTTTGTTACTTTCAAGAAAAGCTTTTGAAAATAATGTTTTTGACTATGATTTATTTGGAGATGAAAGAACTGATGACTTTGGATATTGTCATGTCCTTGAGCAACAAGGAATCAAGAGATACTTCGATCCATTTGTAATTTGTAAACACTTTAATGATCCTGAAGCAATAAAAGAAAAAGGAACTCAATTACCTTTTTCTATAAAATAGGAAAAGATTAAAAAGATTAAAACCTTAATTCACTTATGGTGAAAAGAATTGGTTAAAACAAGGACAGAAGTTAAGTTAAAAATTGGTCAATGGATAGAAGAACAAACAAAGCCGTTCACAACTCAACAAGTAAAAAACAAAATATCACCAATAGCAACGAATATTAGATTATCTTCCTATAGATTATCAAAATATATTAAAGCAAGTGGAAAAGCAGATTATGATAAAAAATTAAAACAATGGAAGGTTAGACTTAAACCTTTTGAAAGGTTGGTTTAAATTAAGTCAGGATTAAAAATGCCGTTAAAAAATAAAGAAGAATACAATACATATATGAGGAATCATATGAGAAAGAAAAGCAGAGAAAATACTGGAAAACCTCTTTTAAATAATGACTTTGATCCTAGTTCTGCCGCCGAAGGAAAACCTATTCTAGAAATTAGTAAAACAGGAGATTTAATTAAACAAACTCAAGAACTCCTAAAAACTTCAAAAACTGATCCTGAAGCAAAAGAAGATCCAATTATACAAGCTATTGATAAATATGGAAAATATATTCCATTAGTTTTAAATTTTCTTAAAGGTTTTCAAGGATCAGTTGCACAATATAATAAACAAGATAAAACTCCAAAACTACAAGCTCCTGATGGGTGGCTTAATGCTACGCCTATGCAGAAATTAGGATTAAAATATTCTAGATCTGAATGGTATGCAGCAGGAGAAAGATATGATGCTGCTGTAGAATTGGGTCATACAAATCCACAGGTCGATATTTCTCATGTTGATCCAAATTATTCAACTGATTCTTCAAATCCTAAACCTCAAAATCTTAGACAATTAGCTAAGAAATATCCTGAAGCTCCTATTGTTCAGGATTCGCCGTCTCAAACACCTCCTCAAACTCAACAGGTAGATCTTAAAAATGAAAACAATGGTAAGGAGAGTAAAGCCATTGGAAACAAGTCTCTGAAAAAAGAGGATAAGATCGAAACTCTCCCCGTTGAGAATCATGCTGAAGATAAAATAATAACAGAATTACAACAAGATAATGCAAAATATCTAAATCTTGGAGCTGAATATATTAATGGTTTGAAAGATGAAGAATTTAAAAATCATTTAAAAAATATTGATGATCTAATTGAAAAATCAAAACCTTTCATTCCTCTTTTACCTGTTCAAGTTAAGGGCATGATTTTACAAACTTCAAAAAAAGATTTAGAAGCTTTGTTTGAAGAAAAATGTTTGGAAAAATATAAAATAGTTGTTAAGGAAAAATTAATTAAAAAATTATTGGAATTGTTTGAAAAGTTAAAAGATTCAATTAAATAGTAAACTATTTAAAGATTATGTTCTTTGTAAATTAGATTAATATGGATGAAGCACTAAAAAGAAATATAGCAAAGATTGGGCTTTTCTCAAGTTTAGCATGGATAAGTTACAAAATTGTTCAAGGTCTTACTTCAAATAAATCAACTTCTCAAATTGTTAAAGAAACAGTTGCACCTGTTGAAAAAGTTGCTTCAGAAATTAAAAAAACTACAAAGAGATTATTAAAAGGATCACCTGAAGCAAAAGAATACATGGCTAAGATTAGATCAAAGAATAAAACAAAGAGGGGTGAAGGAAAAAGAGCTATGAGAAAAAAGAAACTTAGATTTATGGGAGAAAGTGAATATGAACCAACTAAAGAACAAAAGTCAATGGTGAAAGATGCTCAAGCTTTGATGGATAAAGCAGAAGCAGGAAAGAAAGGCGGAGAAGCAACTGCAGACTTAGGAAAACATAAAGGACACAAAACAAAAAGAGGATTATCACAAGATCAAAAATTAGTTTCTAAAGAAGTGCATGAGAAACATTTTCAAAAATCAAAAGCTAGGAAGGTAAAAATATAATGGCAGACAGAGTTACAATTAAACAATTAAGAAATATTATTAGGACAACACAAACTCACGATTGGCTTAAATTAGCTATTGAAAAAAAAAAGTAAAAATTAATTCTGGGGGTAAAAAATGAAATTAGATTTAAGATCTGATTTTTTTCAAACAATTAGATTAATAGATGTTTTTCTTTTAGCTCCAGTTATGGTTAGAGCAGGAATTAAATCAAAAAATTTATCAGAATTTGAAAAGAATTTTTTAGTTGTTTCTGGAATAGCAACAGCAGTTTTTAATGGTTATAATTTTATCAAAATAAATCAGGAGAAAAAATAATGGATCAAAAAAGAATAGTTAAAGCTTTAATTCTAGGAGCTATTATCGGTGTTACTTTTGAATTTGTTATAAGTCCATTCATAACAAAACCAATCGAAAAGAAAGTTGAGGAAATTATTAAATGAATACCCCCCAATCTTCAAGGATTGCAGGATCTATGACAAGGTCTATTTTTCCTAATGTAGGAGCAGGAGTTATTCCTAAACAAGATTATTCTGCTAGTAAAACATTTACACAAGCAGGAGAGAATGATATTCAAATTAAAAAAAAAGAGAGTGCTAATGTAGGACATTATTTAATTGGTGCTGCACTTGTTGCAGGATTAATTTATTATGCTTCAACACAATTAGATTAAAATGAAAATAGGTTTAGATATAGGTTTACAAGAATTTAAAAGAATGAGAAGCATAGATCGAGATACTTTAATTTATAATAATTTAACATATATCAGAAAAAATATAGTAGATAATAAATTTCATAAAAAAATGACCTATGCTTGGTTACTTGGATTATCTGTTTTTGTTGGATTAAAAAAGTTTATAGGATTTTAAATGGTAGTATCAAAATCAATAAAATTAGAAAAAGAGTTTTTTGGTGAAACCTCAATAATATTAGCTAAGAGAGGTTATGGTAAATCTTACACAGCAAGAGTTATGATAGAAGAAGGTAGAAAGTTGGGAGTTAGTTTTGTTGTTATTGATCCACAGGACGCTTATTTAAATTTGCCTGACTTTGCTTATATAGATGTAACGAAAGTTAAATCAGCCAAAACAATGGCTATAGTAATCGCTGCTTCTCATAAAAATGTTATTATTCAAGTTAAAAGATTAAGTATTCTTGATCAACAGAAATTTGTTAAAACTTTCTTAGAAGAATTTAAATTAAATCTTAATAGAGGAATCCAAACTATTGTTATTGATGAAATGCACAAATACGCACCTGAAGGAGAAAAGACCGACGCTAAAGAAATTGTTAGAGGATTGTATCAGGAAAATAGATCAGATGGTTTAGGTATTATTGGAATTTCACAAAGACCTCAAAGAATAGATAAGACTTGTATTTCTCAAGCAGATCATTTATGTATTGGGAGAGTTACTTCTTATAGAGATAAGGAAGCTGTTAAAAATTATATTGATAACCCTGAAGACCTAACAAAGATTAAATCTCTTGGAAAAGGAGAATTTTATTTCTGTGGATTTGGATTAAATGATCCTATCGTCGAGCAAGTTAGAAAATCAAACTCAGAACATAGCGGAGGATCCCCAAAAGACTTATTAAACGAGGATACTTTTCTGTATCAGCAAAATGTGAAAACATTTTACAAGGAGAACAAAAAAATGACTGAAAATATACCGCAAGGACAAGGAGCTATCGGAAAGATACTTCCTTCTCGTGAAGGTTTCATGACTTTGGCTGCTCTCGGTGCTAAGATGTCTTTAGGAGTTGCTACAGGTGGATTAGTCGGAACATTTGTCGGATCGAAATTCGCTTCGCCATTGCCTGTAATTTCTTCAAGGACTTTGGGAGCTGGAGCTTCTACAGTTGTTCTATACACAGGTTATAGAATGTTACCTAACAATGCCTTCAAAGATGTTGTTAAGTATGCAACTGCTGGATCAACAGTTTTCACAGTTGGATCTTTGATTGGTGACTTGGTCATCGCTTCAAATATACAACTGCCAAACATAGCAAGTTTTGTTTTAGGTCTTGCAACAGGTGCTGCACCGTTACAAGTTACCAAAGAACGAGATGCCGAAAGTGGATCTGGTGTTGATTTGAATACAAACTTTGCTTAATTGTAAAGGTTGTAAACTTTTTATTGGATTTGAGAATTAAATATTAAACACAAGGAGGAAAAAGAAAAAATGCCACAAGGACAAGGATTAGTGAAATCACCTTTCACTATTGACAAGAATTCAACAGGAAGTACTTGGGTATCTGCTGATTTCGCAACTGCTGACAGTTGGACTGCTATATTAACATACGCTGTCCCTCTTGGAATGGCTATCGAAATCACACCAGTTAATTATCACTTCGGTGATTTTAACGCAACAGATGCTTCAACTGCTATAACTGCTGGACAAACAAGAATCTTGAAGCAGAACGCAAACGGAACTGAATCTAGGGAAATTTGGAGTGGAGCAAACGGTATCTTTAAAGATATTGGAGACGAATTCCAAAGACCAAAGATAAGAGTTCCTGTTGTTGTTAATGCCTCACAGAAACTAGTTGTTCAAGTGTATGGAATGGGAGTAACGTTTGATAGCGGATCTTCTAACTATTACATTGAATGTATCCAATATTACGAAGAAATATAAAGTTTCTTTTTAATTAGGATTTGTTGATAGAACAAGGATTAATTTTTATTTTTAAATTTTTATTTTTCAGTTTTATTTCTTTTCAGATTAATTTTTAACTTAGGAAAACTATTTAAAGATTAAAATTTATCTATTAATTGTAAAATGGGGGCTGCAAAGAATATTTTTGGATTATTTTCAACTGCTATAGATAAAACTAAGTCAGGATTAAAGTCTACTTTCAAATCTGCAGATTCCCGAGTGATCAAAACTACTTCTAAAACTTTAGGATCAGACGCAACTTCTATTTCAGGTGGTAGATCTGTTTCTAAAAGTGCTATAGGAAGTTTTGCTTCAGGTGTTGGATCAACTGCAAAAGTAGGTGGAAAGGTTTTTGGTGTTACTGGAATACTTGGGGGTGTTTCATTAGCAGGTGCAAAAGTTTATGATTATGTTGGTGATAAATGGGCTGTAACAACAGCACAAAGAGAATATGAAAATCAAATTAAACTTGCAGGACAAGAAGCTGATGTTACAAAAAAAGCTCAAGATAATCAAATAGATTACATGAACAAAATAGCTGATTTAAGAAATTCAGGAGATCCTAGTGCTATGGGAGCTTCAGGTGGAGCTGGATATGATTTATTTCCTATAGGAGCTGGAGTTGAAGGATCAGAAGGATCATCAAATATTATGTGGTTAGCTTTATTGGGTTTAGCTATTGTTGGATCAGGAACTTATATTTATACTTCAAGAAAAGGAGATAAGAAATAATGGTACAACCAAGATTAGAAAGCACAGAAACTTTAAAAGTTATGAAAGAACAAATTGCCGCTGAAGATGAAACACCTGATAATAGGTATCATCTAGAAGAATACTTCGAGAAAAAAGTAGGAATTAATGCTGATTGTGTAATAGATCCTGATGCTGATAGTGCTGCCGCTTTAGCTGCTACTGCTTCAACTTTGATTTTAAATTACGAAAAGATAAGTCGAGCTTTATTTGAGTAATTATAAAATAACATGGAAGAAGAAGAATATACAATAGGAATAGCTAGTGGTTTCCAAGTTTCAGGGAAGAAATATTATTCCAGAAATTTTACTACTCTAGCTGAAGCTCAAGCTCATAAGAAAATGCTAGAAGAATCACCAAAAGTTGAAAGAACGGAAGTTAGATCTTACCGAAAACCAAAGGATAAAAAATAATGGTAAAAAAGAGTATTTACAATAACAAAACACTTTTGTTAGGTGCTGCTCTTGTTGGTGGTTATTTATTATATGCTAAATCTCAAGAAGCAAGAGAAGCTGACGGAGAAGGATCTCTTGGTGGGACCGATGACCTTTTAGAACATCAAGGTTTTGATGTTGATCCAAATTCTGTACCTGATCAACCAGATGAATATCAAAAAGATACAAGCTTTTATATTATTACACCTGAAGGACAAGTTACTCCTGACAATTCTATAGGTAATAATGTTTCTTCAAACATTCCAATCGCTTCAACAGGATCAGGAACATTATTCCAAGACGCTGCTATAACAGGTGGAGCAATTGGAACTAATTTAATGCTTCCTTCTATTGCAAAAAGAATTAATAAATTATTAGACACAAAATATATAAGTGATGCTCTTTCTTTAGAAAAAACTCCTATTCAAAGTTTTATAAAAGATCCGTATGCAATAAATGATTTAGTTCTTAGTAAATCTGAAAAAACAGGTACTAGAGAAATTGCACAACTTGCTGTTGATAGATCAGGAAAAACAATTCTTAAAACAATTCCTAAATGGGTAAAAAATGTTAAAATATTTGCAAATTTCATACCACTTGCTGATATTCCAATCGGTGCAGGTCTTGATGTTTATTTTACAAGAAATGAAAAAGATCCATCTAGAAAGATTGATTGGAAATCTGCTATAATGGCAAATACAGCAGGAGAACTTGCACAATTATCAGTTATGGCTGGTGGGGCTGCTGCTGGAAGTGTTATTCCTGTTGCTGGAAATATTGCTGGAGGAACTACAGGATTTGTTGTTGGAACAGGTGCAGATATTGCAGCTACAGAACTATATTACAGACAAACAGGTAAATCATCTTTATTCGGATCAAAAAGTTCAGGAAATATTGAAGCTTCAAAAATTAAACAAGCTCTTAATATTGCACCTTCAAAATCTTCAAATGGTTCTTCAAGTGTATCTTCAAGTTCTGCAAGTGGAAATGTTTTTGGAGTTAGTACATCAATCCCTACTCCTTTCAAAAGTTCAAGTTCTTCAGGTTCTTCAGGTTCAAGTAAATCTAGTAAATCTGTTTCAAAAGCTTCAACTCCTAGAACATCACCTAAAACTTCTGTTGTTTCAAGAGTAACTTCAAGAGTTGCTTCAACAGTTTCAAAAGTTAGTTCAAGAACTTCAAAAGTTAAATCTGTAGCTTCAAAAGTAAGATCATGGTTTAGTAGAAGGAAAAAATAATGAATACACAAATAATATCTAACGCAATAAACGGACAAGGATCAGATAAACCTAATTTAAAACCAAGAAATTTAAATAGAGAAAGTGCAAAATCTCCTAATGAAGTTTCTAATTTATCACTTAAAGAAAATCCTAGTTTATATGCTAAAATGATTACTCCTAAAGATATAGAAACAAGCAGGGTAATTTCTCAAGTTACAAAATCAGAAGCTAAACATATTCCTATAAGTTCACAATTAAATCAAGAAATTAATCCTACTATGGAGAATAAATCTGTAAATGGGGGAGATAGAATAACTATTTAAATATAGTTTACATAATAAAAACATGGTAGAATCAGGAAAAGATCAGTATATAGAACAGAAAATAACTCAACAAGTTACTGTAGCTTCTGCAGCAACTGGAACTGTTAGCGTTACAGTCCCAACAAATGGAAAAGCTTTTCTTAAAGGATATGGATATACATGGTTTACTTCAAATGTTTACAGATTGACAGCAGGTAGTCGACAATTACCTACAAGAACTGATCAAGAAGGATCAACTTCTATTCCAGTATTATATGGAAATCCTTATCCAGCAAATAGTGGAGAAACTTTTGAACTTTCAATTACAAATAATGATACTGCTTCACATACTTATGATGTTGTTATGTATGTTGTAACTAACAGAATTATTGAAACAAATTCAGTAGGTGGAGAACTAATTTTAACAACAGGAGCAGGTGGTGGAGCTGTTACAGGTGCTGTTGCTATTTATGATTCAACAATTACAACTTCAGCAGGAGTTACAGCAAAAGGTCTGGCTGTAGATCCACAATCTCCAACAACTCTTTTATGTGGATCAAAAACAGCTTCAACAACTGCTTCAGCCCTAGCTTCAACAACAGCAATTAAAAAAGTTACAATTCAAGTAGCTTCAGGATCACCTAGTGTTTATATTGGAAATGCAACTTCTCAAACAATAGTTTTAGTAGCAACTCAAAGTATAGAAATAGAAATTGATGATATTGCGAAAGTTTTTGTTAAGAAAGTTTCAACTGATGCTACACTACATTACATAGCAAGTTAAAATGAAAAACCATTTGAAAAACCAATGAAAAATAAAATATTTATAATAAGTTTAGTAAGTTTTCTTATATTAGTTTCAACTATTTATTCTGTTACAGCAGGAATTTCTCCCATAACCCCGTCACTGAATTTAGATGGTCAAGATTTGTTTACAATTACAAATTATAATATGTCAGGAAATAATATTAATTGGAGTGATCTTTATGAATTTCCAGTTGCGTGTCCGTCAGGAACTTACTTAACTCAATTAGATGATTCTGTTACTTGTACTTCTATCTCTGCGTCAAGTTATGATAATTTAACTGTAACAAATTTTACTACTTCTAGAATTAATTCTATTCAATATGTTCAAGCAGGGAATTATTCAGATATTTCTGTAACCCAAGATAGATGTTCGGGTTTGTGTAAAGTTATTTTACCAACAGGAACATATACTCACGACAATAACGCTATTACAATAAGACCAAATACAATTTATGAAGGATATGGAGCTGTTATTAATCGAGCAACTAATCCTTCAGTATTTTTTGGAAGTTCTATAGTAAATAATTATAATGTAACCTTTAGAGGAATAAAATTTGTTGATAATGGAATTTCAACATCAACAAAATCAAGTTTTATATATGCTAAATCAGTTAATGTTTCTAATTGGGTTATTGAAAATAATGAATTTTGGAATATGCCTAATGGAACTGCTGCTATTCTTCTTGGTCATGCTTCAACTGAATACTGGGCGACTAATGTTAAAGTAATTAATAATAAATTTATGTATGTTCATTCAGGAATGGGTTATAATGGAGATGGTTTACAATTTATAGGAAATTATTTAGTTGGTGGTCGAGGTTATCCTGCAGGTGAAGGTGAAGGATTAGATTGGAATGGTATGCCTTCAAATGGAAAAGGTGGTATTGTTTCTAATAATATTATTATAAATTTTACAGAACAAAGTCTTGATATTAATGGTCATCATGTTGTTATTTCAAATAATGTTGTTACTCTACGTCATGATGGTGCAACAACTACAGGAATTAACTCTTACGGTAATTCTTATGGAGTTGTATCAGGAAATATAATCAAACTTACAGATGAAACAGCAGATTCAGGTATAAAAATAAGAAATAGTGGAACTTTACAAGGTGGACAGATAATTAGCAATAATATAATTCATAGTAATTCAGGAGTTGGAAAAGGAATCACTTTTGCTGTTAATGCCTCAAATAATATAATAATTGGAAACTCTTTAATTAATCTTTCTTCAGGACTTTGGTTTTCATCAACGGGATCTAATAATAATATGATAAATTCTAATTATTTCAATAATGTAACCGAAAAAATTACTAACAGCAATACTTCTTTAAATATAAATAATGGATTTTATTTTAATGCTCCTATTATGGATCCTTCATATTTAGATAGCAAAATAAATCTTTCATGGAATAATTTAACAGAATATCCTGTTGCTTGTCCTATAGGATCTTATTTAACTCAACTAGATGATTCTGTAACCTGCACAACAATTTCATCAATAACAAATAATCTTAATGTTTCAGGAAATTTCACTAATGATTTAATTCCTCAAACAACAGATACTTATTCTTTAGGAACTACTCTTTTAAAATGGATGAAAGGTTGGTTTGTTGATCTTGATGTTTCAAACAATGTTTCAATAGGTGGAAATTTGAGTGTTGATGGCAACGTAGGAATAGGAACAAGAGTTACAACAGCTCTTCTAAACTTGCTTCAAACAGCAACAACAGGAAATACAATTTGGGCTTATAGGGATTTAGCATCAGATTCAACAGATAGTCCAGTAGCATTTATAGAACAGGACAATGCAGGTGATGACCAAAAGGCTTTAACTGTTCAACAAGACGGAACTGGCGATGGTGTACTAATAGACCAAAATGGAGCAGGTGCAGGACTTAGTGTAGATAGTGAAGCAGGAGCCGGAGAGGATGTTCTAACTCTTACTAATGAGGAAACAGTAACAGCTCAATTAGGAGACCCTACTCAGGCATCAGGAACTTATCACTTCTGGAGAAACTTAGCAAGTGCTACAACTGTATCACCAGTTATGAAGGTTATGCAAACAAACGCAGGAGATGACCAACCTGCTCTAAGTGTTGGAAATGATGGAACAGGAAATGGAATTTATGTTGACCAGAATGGAAACGGAGTTTCAATAAATATAGATAGCGAAGCTACAACTGCAAATGGAATTACTATTAATCTTGCAGGAACAGGAAATGCTATAGAGGTTACAAAAGGAGATGTGGTACTCAGTGATAATTTAGATGTTTCAGGAAACTTTACAGGGAATCAAATCTATGGAGGAATGTTCTATCATAATCATACAGCAACAGAAATAAACTTCGCAGTTGATGGAACATATTATAATTTATTTATGACAAATGCAAGTCACCTTAATGGTTTCACAGCGAATAATCTTGGGTCAGGTTTAAATTCTAGTTTAACAACAAATATAGCTGGACTTTATAAAGCAAGTTTTATGGCATCAGGATCAGGAGAAAATAATGAACTTTATTATACTTCAATTTTTATTAATGAAGATAATCAAGATAATTGTGAACATCATAAAAAACTAGCTGCAGGAGGTGATGTTTTAACTCAATCGGGATCATGTTTAATTAATTTAGCAGTGGGAGAAAATGTTTCAGTTAGAACTGCAAATATCGGAAATACAGGAGTGGGAAATTATTATGGATCAAATTTAAATTTATTGAGGATAGGAAAATAATGGAAACTGATCAAAAAGGAATATACGGAGCGATTGGAATATTAGCTTTAATAGTCGCTACTCTTGGAGGAACTATTTTCCTAACAGAAGACCAACTAGACAATGCCTATATCTGTTCAATTAATCAAAATGTAGTTATTGCAGACCACCTAAGTTCAACTTCAAAGACTGCATATTGGATCAATGAGGACAACGAAACAAAGTCACAGGTCTGCAGAAATGGCTACTGGTTGAATTTAAAACAGTATGCTGAAGATAATAACTTAGATCTCAATATCTTGCTTCAGAATGGCTTAATTGAAGAATTACCACAAGAAATAACTCCTCAAAGTAATTCAGGTTTAATTCAATACAAATGTGATCAACAAAAATGTATGGTACTTTCATAATGTCAAAAACTAAAAAATACAGTTTTAAAGGTTTTAACATAAAACCTTTTCTCAAAGGTAGAAAGAAACTTGTGGTTATGGTTGTTGGTGCATTGATTGGATATGTAACAACTCAAAACCCAATGTTAGCAGGTCTTGCAGGTGCTGGTGGAGAACTTATATTCGCTGCATTTGATTTCTATCTGAAAGCGTAAAAAGAACGTTCTTTTTCTTTCCCTC
>Ga0222673_1000397_pt1 | contig 20747 bp, 12 predicted proteins | sample AntAcemetagen801_FD_179845 | JGI IMG/M metagenome (GOLD analysis project Ga0222673, IMG submission 179845) | Saline water microbial communities from Ace Lake, Antarctica - #801 | ecosystem: Environmental > Aquatic > Non-marine Saline and Alkaline > Saline | place: Antarctica: Ace Lake...
CCTGGTGCGTCACGGCGGTAACTTTGCCTCCTTGTCTTCGACCCAACACCGGTGGGTTCAATTCAAGTGTCACCGTGTCGCCATCAAGCGCAAAACCCAGGTCTTCGCGATTAACGATCAGGTCTTCTTTATAATCCTCATGCTTAACAAAGCCAGTACCTTTCCCGCGGACAAGAATCTGTCCTTCTATAGTTGTGGTCATATGGTTTGCAGTATAGCAGGTGAGGTGAGTGAGGTCGAACCAGCTTACGACTATTGCAATATTAGTAACTTCTGGTAAGATTCGCGCACTATGTTAATGATGCGTTTACAACGAGTTGGTCGCAAGAACGACCCTGCCTACCGAATTGTCGTTACCGACAAGCGAACTGGTGTGAAGAGCGACAAGCATGTCGATCGAATTGGCTCATACAACCCAAAACTGGGTACTATTATTCTTGATACAGACAAAGCCAAACAGTGGCTGTCTCAAGGTGTGCAAGCGTCTGGAACGATGCACAACATCCTTGTGTCCCAAGGAGTGATCGACGCCAAGAAAATCAACGTCCTACCTAAAAAGTCTCCAATCGTAGATGAGGAAGCGATCAAGAAAGCGGAAGAAGCAGCTGCGGCAAAGGTGGAAGCTGAAAAAGCAGCCGCTGAAGAAAAAGCCGCAGCCGACGCTGCACCAGCAGAAGATGACGCTGCTCCAGAAGAATCAGCTGACGAAGCTTCTGCAGAGGAGGTTGAGGCTCCAGTCGAGGAAGCAGTGTCTGTCGAAGAGCCGGCTGCTGAAACCGACGCTCCAGCTGAGGAGACTCCTGAAGAAGATAAGAAGGACTAAGTTTACACACACTCTTTTGCACGTACTGGTGTTGACCGGTGCGTGTTTTGTGCGTATTATTTTAGTAGCAAGGTGCTCAACACACCGCTTGCTTACACATAACGATAAGATCTGATATATGGAACAGCACGAAGATAAGCAATTTTTAGAAACTGTCGTCAAGTCATTGGTTGATTTTCCAGAGTCAGTGCAAATCAACCGCACTGTCGATGAGATGGGAGTCCTACTGACACTCGATGTGCACGCAGACGACATGGGCAAGATCATCGGTCGCAGCGGTAATACCGCCAAAGCCATCCGCACCCTCTTGCGAGTGGTTGGCATGAAGCACGAAGCGCGAGTAAACCTCAAGATTAACGAACCAGAAGGTGGGCAAAAAATGGACGCCGAAACTGCACAAGTGATGCAAGAAGACAACGGTGGATCAGCCGATGCCGAGAAGAGTCTCGATGACGCAATTGCAGATTTGAAGATTTAGGTAGTATTGCAATAAAAAGAAACAGAACAAGCGTGATCCTTCGGATCACGCTTGTTCTGTGATACGCTTCTGGTATGAATTTCTACGTCATCACCCTATTCCCAGACATCTGTCGCGCGTACACTGACGCGAGTGTTTTGGGGCGGGCGCAAAAAACTGATAAAGGGAAAGGGGCTAAGGTGCGAGGGAAGAAGATTTCGGTAGAGTACTACGACCCGCGGAAACATACGACCGACAACCACCGCAAGGTCGACAACAAACCGTACGGCGGTGGACCCGGAATGGTAATGATGGCAGAGCCAGTTTTAAAGGCATGGCAAAAAGCAGTGGGGAGGAAGACTAAAGCGCTAGCTGACAAGAAAGTAAAAACGCTGATCATGTCTCCGCGCGGGACTGTGTTTACCCAAGACCTAGCCAAGCAATACGCCAAGAAATATGACCACTTAGTACTGATCAGTGGTCGCTACGAAGGAATCGATGGTCGAGTGAAAAAGGCACTTAACGCAGAGGAAGTATCCGTCGGTGACTACATCCTCACCGGTGGCGAGCTGCCGGCACTGTCTATCATCGATGCCGTATCGCGCCAGATCCCGGGAGTGCTGGGTGATATCGACTCACTCGAGGATGACCGCAACACTAACGGCGAGACTTATACTAGGCCAGAGACGATCGAATTTAAGAAAAAGAAATACAAAGTCCCGCCAGTTTTCTTGGGAGGAAATCACGCAGAGATAGAAAAGCGAAGGTCAGATAAATAGATAACCTTGCAAAACTTTCTAAATACCGTATACTCCTATCCACAAACGCTACTAGCGATCTCGGATGAGTTCTGATTGGGAGATGGTTCAAAGCGGAGGTATATTCACACGTCAGTGATGTTTTTATTATTCCGATAGAACTAAATAATGTATAAGCGCCGCCAGGCGCCCTTTTGCGTTGTTTACTCTATCTAACTTGTCGCACATATATGACTGAAGTATCCATTGGGCACTTGCCCCAGAAGCGATTTGAAAAAGCGCATGCCCCTCGCATTCCGCTGCCAGACCTGATCGAGCCACAACGTGAGTCGTTCACGTGGTTCGTTGAGACGGCACTGAAGGAAATCTTCAAAGAATTTTCGCCTATTTCAGACTATTCTGAAAAGAAGTTTGAAATGGTTTTCAAAAAGTACGAACTAGGTGAGCCAAAATACACCCCAGAATTTGCCAAGGCCAACAAGCGAACGTACGAAGCGTCACTACGCGCGACTGTAGTGTTGAAAAACAAAACGTTTGAGTCGGAAAAAGAACAGGAAATCTTTATGGCTGACGTGCCAGTGATGACCGCCAACGGAACGTTTATCATCAATGGAGTAGAGCGAGTGATTGTGCCGCAGTTGGCGCGAAGTTACGGTATCTTCTTTACCGCTGCTGACGTCAAGGGCAAAACCATGTTTGGGGCCAAGATCATCCCGGCACGTGGTGCGTGGGTTGAGATCGAATCAGAAGCTGGCGGCATCATTGTCGTCAAGATTGACCGCAAGAAAAAGTTCCCCATCACATCACTCTTACGCGTACTTGGCGTAGAAAAAGACGAAGACATGATCAAGTTGATGAGTGGTGTAGAGCGCGGTGAGGAATACATCAAAGCTACACTCGAAAAAGACCCAGCCAAAACCACTGACGACGCTTATATCGAAATCTACAAACGGCTACGCGATGGTGATTTGGCAACAGTCGACAATGCGCGTGAGTTCGTAAAATCTATTTTTGCACCAGAGCGATACGACTTGTCAGAGATCGGACGACATCACTTTAACGAACGCAACGCACTACCAATCGACGCCAAGGCCACAGCAAAGCGAATCATCTCGATTGAGGATATGCAGTTGATCCTTGAGCACATCATCAAGTCAAACCATGACGTCAACGCTACTCCCGATGACATCGACCACCTAGGGTTCCGACGGGTGCGGTACTTTGGTGAGATGCTTCAGCAACGTGTGCGAGTTGGTATGACCCGCATGAAGCGCAATACCCAAGATCGTATGAGTACGATCGAGGCTGAAACGTCATTGCCAATGGCGATCATCAACCCGCGACCATTACAGGCTGCTATCAAGGAATTCTTCACTACTAACCAGTTGTCACAGTTTTCACAACAGCAGAACATCTTGGCTGAAGTTGAGCACCTGCGAACCCTGTCAGCGCTTGGTCCTGGTGGTCTAACTCGTGAGCGAGCTGGGTTCGAGGTACGCGACGTACACCCATCTCACTACGGACGGCTGTGCCCGATTCATACTCCAGAAGGGCCGAACATCGGTCTGATCCTGCGCCTGGCAATGTACTCTCGTGTGAACCGGTTTGGAATCATCGAGACGCCGTACATGAAGGTAGTTAAGGGTAAGCTGACTGACGAAGTGACGTTCTTTAACGCGCACGAAGAAGAAAAGTTTACCATCGCTCACTCAGCCATTGAGGTTGACGACAAAGGCAAAATCAAACTAGAGTACGTTAACGCTCGACAAAAAGGTGAGCCACGACTGGTGTCTCGCGATGATGTCGAATACATCGACATTGCGACCAACCAGCCATTCTCAGTAGCGACGTCAATGATTCCATTTTTGAACCATGACGACGCCAACCGAACCTTGATGGGTTCAAACATGCAGAAGCAGTCGACACCGTGTGTGATTCAAGAAGCACCAATGGTCGCAACTGGAGTAGAGGGGATGAGTGCGCGAGACGTTGGACGGGTGATTTATGCGCACGAAGCCGGTGAAGTCATCGAAGCTGACGCACAGCAAATCGTTATAAAAGAAAAGACTGGCAAGCCACGGGCTTATGAACTGGCGCAACTACAGCGCACCAACGACTTCTCAGCCTTTCAGCACCGACCATCAGTCTCAGTGGGAGACAAGGTCAAGCGAGGAGACTTGCTGGCTGACACCACTTCAACTGACAACGGTCAGATTGCGGTTGGACAAAACGCGATGGTAGCATTTATGAGTTGGAACGGAGCCAACTACGAAGACGCGATTATTATTTCTGAACGACTAGTAAAGAAAAGTAAGTTTTCAAGTATTCACTTGGACGAGCTTGAAGTGGCGGTTCGTGACACCAAGCTTGGCCCCGAGGTAACTACGCCAGACATTCCAAACGTATCAGAACTAAAACTACGCAACCTCGACGAGACTGGTGTGATCCGCATCGGAGCTGAAGTACGACCAGGGGACATTCTGGTTGGAAAGGTGACACCAAAGGGCGAAACACAGCTGACCCCAGAAGAACGACTATTGCGATCAATCTTTGGTGAAAAAGCCAAAGATGTGAAAGACTCATCGCTGCGGTTAGAAGCCGGTAAGCGTGGTCGGGTGATCGGAGTCAGAATCTTTACACGAGAAAACGGTGACAACCTAGAAAGCGGCGTGATCAAGAAGATTTTGATTACTGTTGCTCAGGTTCGTAACGTGTCCGTGGGTGACAAGTTAGCTGGACGACACGGTAACAAGGGAGTTATCTCACGTATTTTGCCTGAGGAAGATATGCCGTACACCGCTGACGGAACGCCAGTTGACGTACTGCTGACACCACTTGGTGTGCCCTCACGTATGAACTTGGGACAGATCCTGGAGTTGCACTTGGGAATGGCGGCTAACTCGCTTGGGTATCAAGCCATCGTGCCACCCTTTGCTGGGGCAGACGAAAATGACGTTAAGGCAGAGTTGAAAGCAGCCGGTTTTCCAGAAGACGGTAAGATCCAACTGCGAGACGGTCTGACTGGAGAAGAGTTCGGCGAGCGAACAGCAGTTGGGTTTATGTACATCTTGAAGCTGCACCACATGGTAGAAGACAAGATTCACATGCGTTCAATCGGGCCATACTCAATGATTACGCAGCAGCCACTGGGTGGAAAGGCTCAAATTGGTGGGCAGCGATTTGGGGAAATGGAAGTCTGGGCGCTGCTTGGATACGGAGCGGCCTACACCCTGCGCGAGATGTTGACCATCAAGTCTGATGACATTATCGGTCGGTCAGCCGCCTTTGATGCCATCGTGCGCGGCGAAAAGATCAGTCATCCACATACACCAGCCGCGTTCAACGTTCTGTTGAACCAGCTACGAGGACTAGCACTTGACGTCAAACTCGAACGTGAAGAACGACCACGACGCAATTATCAGGAAGCTGAATCAGCCTAAATCCACTGCTTATGGAAGAATCAACATTCAAAAAAACCGAGTTCAAAAAACCACCAATGATCCCGACCAACTACACTAGTGTCGGACTGAAGTTGGCTGATCCAGAAACCATCCTCGAGTGGTCATGGGGTGAGGTGACCAAGCCAGAAACTATCAACTACCGAACCCAGCGTCCTGAAAAACACGGATTGTTCGACGAACGAATCTTTGGTCCGGTCGAAGACTACGAGTGTAGCTGTAAAAAGTACCGTGGTATTCGATACAAAGGCATCATCTGTGAAAAGTGTGGAGTCGAAATCACGCGCGCCATCGTACGTCGCGACCGCATGGGTCACATTGACCTGTGTGTGCCAGTGTCTCACATCTGGTTTTTGCGTGGTGTGCCGTCTCGCATCGCGATGATCCTGGGGATCACGGCGTCGTCAGTTGAAAAGGTGATTTATTTTGCCGGGTATATCATCACCAAAGTAAGTGAAGGTGATCGTGTACGTATCATGGCTGAGCTGGAAACCGAGTACAAAACTAAATTAAAGTCGCTACAAAACGAAGAGGCGCGCGACGCGCTCAAGACCCGCGCCGATGAAACTGCCAAAGAAATCAAGTCAATCCAACAGGGAACGGTGCTTGACGAGGCGACTTTCCACAAGTTCTCAATCAAGTACTCAACCTTGTTTGAAGCCAAGATTGGGGCCGAGTCTATTTATGAATTATTCAAAAACATCGACCTGCCAAAGTTGGTTGACGAACTAGAAGAGCGCTACACCAAAGCCGGCGCAATGGAGCGACTAAAAATCGACAAGCGACTAACACTCATTCGAGGAATGATCAACGCTGGCGTGAAGCCAGAATGGCTGTTTTTGACTCGTATCCCGGTGGTACCGCCCGCAATCCGGCCGATGGTTGCACTTGAGGGTGGGCGACATGCGTCATCTGACCTGAACGACCTGTACCGACGAGTCATCAACCGAAACAACCGACTCAAGAAGCTGATCGACATCCAAGCGCCAGACGTAATCTTGCGTAATGAAAAGCGCATCATGCAGGAGGCGGTCGACGCGTTGATCGACAACTCGATTCGTCACGGTGGTGGTGCGTACTCAGCGATGAGTCAGGCGCAACGCCGACCGCTCAAGTCACTATCTGATTACCTCAAAAGTAAGCAAGGGTACTTCCGACAAAACTTGCTTGGAAAACGAGTGGACTATTCTGGTCGATCGGTGATCGTGATTGGGCCTGACTTGGCGCTTGACCAATGTGGTCTGCCCAAGCACATGGCACTAGAGTTGTTCCGACCGTTTGTCATCGCACAACTGCTCAAACAAGAGTTGGCATACAACATCCGTGGAGCTGGACGATTGATTGAAGACGGAGTGCCAGAAGTGTGGGCAATCCTCGAAGACATCATCAAGGCAAAATACGTACTACTTAACCGTGCGCCAACACTTCACCGTCAGGGTATCCAGGCCTTCCGTCCGGTATTGATCGAAGGTAACGCGATTCAGGTACACCCACTTGTGTGTTCTGCATTCAACGCCGACTTCGATGGTGACCAGATGGCGGTTCACGTACCACTGTCTGATGAAGCTCAGATGGAAGCGCGAGAACTTATTTCTGCAAACCAAAACGTCCTAAAGCCAGGTTCAGGGGAACCGGTTGTGTCTGAGGGATTAAAAGATATCGCTCTTGGAGCGTTCTGGATGACCCGAGAATTACCTGGTGCAAAGGGGGAAGGAAAAGCCTTTTCTTCACCAAACGATGCGATCAACGCCTACGACTACGACGTGGTTGATTTGCGGGCGAAAGTAAAGGTGCTGGCTACTGATACACCAAAGTACGCCCAGTACAACGGTGGAATATTTGAAACTACCGTAGGGCGATTGTTGTTCAACGCCGTGTTACCAAGTGACCATGACTTCGTCAACGAACAGCTCGGTCAGCGAGAATTGTTTGCCATCATCATTGATTTGATTGACGAACAGGGTACTCATATTGTTCCGAAAATGATCGATAAGATCAAGAAGAACGGATTCAAGTTCGCCACAAAGTCAGGAAACACGTGGGGAATTGATGAGGTAGTTGTACCAGCTGAAAAAGCAGACCTAGTCGCCGCTGGACGGGCGCAAGAGTTCGAAGTGTTATCACACTACAACGAGGGCTTGCTGTCACGAGACGAACGAAAGCGACAGATCACTGCCATCTGGCACCAGACTAAAGACTTGATTGAAAAGAAAATCGAAGAACAGATGGATGTCGACGGTTCAGCCTACACGATGTGGAAGTCTGGAGCTCGAGGGTCAATCCGCCAGATCTCACAGATGACCGGTATGAAGGGACTTATCCTGAACACCCGAGGAGAAACAATTGAAGCGCCAGTTATTTCTTCTTTCAAAGAAGGACTGTCACCAATGGAATACTTCAACACGACTCACGGTTCACGAAAGGGTCTGGCCGATACGGCGCTTCAAACCGCCAAAGCCGGATACCTAACCCGGCGACTGTTTGTGGTGGCACAGGATGCGATTGTAACCGAAGCCAACTGTAAGACCAAAGCAGGCACACTGATCAGTCGGGTTTCTGCCTCTGGGATCGAGATTGCGTTTAGTAAGGCGATCAAGGGACGCATCTTGGCTGAAGACGCGGTTGACGCGAAGGGTAACGTGATCTTTAAGAAAGGTCATATGATGACTCGACTCGATGCTCTGGCGGTTGAAGGTTCAACCTGTGAGTCCGTTGCTGTACGGTCACCAATGACCTGCGCGACGTTGCGCGGTGTGTGTCAGCAGTGTTACGGCACTGACCTAACCAAAAACGAATTGATTGACATTGGTGAGGCGGTTGGAACTATCGCCGCCCAAGCCATTGGTGAACCAGGAACGCAGCTAACGATGAACACTAAACACAAGGCTGGTACCGCGACCGCCGAGGGAGACGTGGCGCAGGGTCTGCCTCGAGTAGAGGAGGTATTCGAGAAGCGACAGCCCAAGATCCCAGCTGTGATCAGTAAGTTCGAAGGACTGGTTACTGGCATTCGTACTGAAGGTCGTGAACGATTCATTATTGTTACACCTGACATGACAGCCGAAGGTGCACCAAAGAAAAAAGACGCGGTGGAATACGCGGTTGACTATCGTCGACAAGAAACTGTTTCCAAGGGCGACACTGTCAAACGCGGCCAATTGCTGACCGACGGTTCAGCCTTGCTACCAGAGCTGTTCAAGTTCGGTGGTCAAGAAGCGACACAGGACTACATCATTTCTGAAGTGAACAAGATTTATGAGTTGCAGGGGGTGACTATTTCACGCAAGCACATAGAGCTGATCGTCAAACAAATGATGTCGCGCAAGAAAATCACCGAACGAGGTGAGTCACGCTTCACTCCAGGAGAAGTGGTTGAAGAGTGGGTGATTGAAGAAGAAAACACTGCCCTTAAGGCAGCCGGCAAAGCTATCGCCAAGGGTGACCGACTGATTATGGGAATCACTGAAACATCATTGTCCCGTAAGTCATTCTTGTCTGCGGCGTCATTCCAAAACACTACTCGCGTCTTGATTAACGCAGCGGTGCGCGGAAGTGAGGACAACCTAGCTGGTTTGATGGAGAACGTCATCATCGGTAAGCTGATCCCAGCTGGATCAGGCTTCAAGGGATCCAAAAAATACGACATGATCAAAGAGATGCAGGCGAATCAGGACTAGTGGTTGAATATACAAAGAAAAGCGTACCGACCGGTGCGCTTTTCTTTTGGTTGCGATCAAGGCGGCGGTACCATTTTGAATCCGGGTCCTCGCTCAAGGCATCTTCACCACGAGAGTACTTCCATTTTTATATACGCTTTCAGCTTCTGAAAAATCTGGTCGCGCTGCGGCGTATCCAAAATGGTACCGCCGCCTTTCGCTACAGACTCTCCTTCACTGTCATCACGCGACTATACGCTTCAAACACTCGTTCGCGTGATAGTTCGCCGTTCTCGACTGCTTCAATCACTGCAGCTATGGTACTGCTGGCATACTGTGGCTCGGCCGCTAACATCACCATGTCGGCACCAGCCCGCAGCGACATAATTGCTGCTTCAGCATAGCCCCAGTGGTCGCTGATCGCTTGCATCGCTAGGTCGTCAGTAATAATGACGCCGTCGTAGCCGACTCGCTCTCGCAAGTCAGTTAGTACAGCGGGCGAGACTGTGGCGGGGTGTGTCGGGTCTAGGGCTGGTACTAACACGTGGGCGGTCATAAGCATCTGGACGTTTCCAGTGGTGATCGTGTCGGTAAACTGTTGGGTGTGGTCGATATATTGTTCATAGGTTAGGTCAAGAATTGGCAGTGTGATGTGAGAATCGTCACTGGAGTCTGGGTGACCAGGAAAGTGCTTGGGTGCGGCTATGACTCCATTGTCCTGGTATCCACGTATCATCGCGTCACCCAAGGTCGCAATCATGGTCGGATCACGAAAGACTCGTGGATACATAAACGAATCTGCCAAAACACTCTGGTCCAACACCGGCGCGTAGTTGACGTTGATGCCAAGTCTACGCAACGCGTGACCCCGCTGCTGCGCTACTTCATCGGCTCGCTCTACGGTGGTGATTTGGGGCTGGGCAGTTTGTGAGTGTTCTGGTCCCTTGAGCCGAGAAACTATCCCACCTTCTTGGTCGATACTAATGAGTAAGGGTGTCGTGCTGCTAGCTTGCCAGGTATCAGTCCACTGCGTTACCTCAGTTTCATCTGTGGGTGCCGCCATCACGATGACACTTCCAAGTTGCAAATCATTGACCCGCTGTGTCGTCAGGTCAGTTGGAATACTGGGCCAGTGTCCAATTGCAAACAGTTGCCCAACTTGGATGGCTAAGGGAACTACACCTATCTGATTGGTTTTAGGGGCAATAACTAGCTGATTGTTCGTCAGCTCAACATCACTAAAGAAAAACAAAAGCCCGACCGCTATAGCAAACATAAGCAATAGTCCGACCGTAATTTTGGTATACATAGCTGCCATTGTACCAAGCAAAGCGGCTTTTCGCTCAATTGAGTAATATAAAGTATACTGCTAGCACTATGTCCGACTCCGTTCAGCAAATCAAAGATAAACTCAGTATTGTCGATATCGTTGCGCCGTACGTGGAGCTGCATAAGGCGGGCAAAAACTACAAAGGAAAGTCGCCTTTTTCAGCGGAGAAAACCCCGTCGTTTTACGTGTCGCCAGATCGAGGGATGTACTACTGTTTTTCTACTAGTCAGGGTGGCGATATGTTTAACTTTATCCAAGCGATGGAGGGGGTTGATTTTAAGGGCGCGCTTGAACAGTTAGCTGCCAAGGCGGGGGTTGAGTTAGTGAAAGAAGACCCTAAGAAACGCACGCAGCGTGATCGGTGGTACGCCGCGCTCAACGACGCCACCACGTTTTACCAAGCTGCGCTTGAAAAAGAGCCGGCGAGCATCGAGTACCTTGCCAATCGTGGTGTGACACCACAAACTATTGCGGCTTGGCAGATCGGCTACGCCCCAGGCCCACCCAACCACGGCTGGCGCGAGGTGAAAACTGCGCTTGAGGTACGGCAGTTCACCGCAGACGAGTTGCTCACGGTTGGTCTGATCAAACAAACTGACGGTGGCAAAGAGCCGTTTGACGTCTTTCGGGATCGGATCGTATTTCCCATGAGTGATAGCGGTGGGAAAGTGGTGGCTTTTTCCGGACGAATTTTGCATCCAGACGACAAGGCGCCCAAGTACGTTAACTCTCCAGAGACTCCACTGTATAAAAAGTCTGAACTGCTGTATGGCTACGACAAGGCTAAGGCCGGCATCCGCACGCTAGGTTTTTCACTGATTGTTGAGGGACAATTCGACGTAGTCATGGCTCACCAAGCGGGCTACCACAACACTGTCGCGGTGTCTGGTACCGCGTTGACGCCACATCATGTGCAACTGCTGCAGCGATTGTCAGACAAGGTGGTGCTGGCACTGGATGCTGACCGGGCCGGTATAGCCGCTATGAAAAAGTCTGCACAGCTGATGCTGACTCGTGGTATGGACGTCAAGGTGGTCGAGTTACCCGATGGGCAAGACCCGGCGGATTTGATTCAGTCAGACTTGGCGCAATTCAAAAAGTTGGTAGGGAAGTCGGTCACGATTGTCGACTTTTTGGTCGGCGTCCTACAGCGACAGTACACTGACCAGCGTCAGTGCTTGAGTGCGGTCAAAACGGAAGTCTACCCCTTGGCTAACCTCGCCCCCAGTCACACCGAGCAGTACAGTTACGCCAAAATAATCGCCAGCCGTCTGAGTATCCCGGTTGACGTGGTTTGGCGCGACATGGAGCATTTGCAAGCTGATGCCAAAACCAAGCCAGCTGGACACGAGGTTACAACTGTATCTGCGGTATCCTCAAACCCTCAAACCGACAGTGCTCGTTCGGCCTATGTCTACCTGGAGGTGATCAAAAGCATTGCTAAACCAGCCATGGCGACCGTTGTGCAGCAGCAGTTAGAAAGCTACATTCCTGAGCACGACCTGAAGATAAGCGAAGCGGAGCTGGCCGAGCTTAGTTTTACACTTGAAAACCAAATTGACTCTACACCAGTTTTGGAGCTGCAGTCAGAAATAGTCAGTAAACTTAACTGGCTGCGCAAGAAACTGATCTCTCACCAGCTGTCAGTCTGCAAAGCTAAACAACAGGCAGCGACGCAGGCGGGGGACACAGACAGCGAAATCGCCTTGAGTGGGCAGGTCGCAAAGTTAGCGCAGCTCCAATCGGTACCCGCGCTGACACTAGATATATTCGCAAAAAACAACTAGACAAATCAAGGTTTTTCTGTATAGTAGCGACACACATGGCGACGAAAAAAGCAACAACTAAAGTGGTTAAAAAAGCGGCCTCAAAAGCTGTTCCAAAAAAGAAAACACCGGTCATGAAGAAAGCTCCCATCAAAAAAGCTTCGACCAAATCAGCCCCAGCCCCAAAGCCAGTAGTTAAAAAACCATCAGCTACTGATATTAAAAAAGCCGCTTCTCGTAAAGCGGCTAGTGATGCGGTCAAAGAAACCGCGGCTAAAAAGAAACCTTTGGTACCGATGGTGGCCAAAGTCGACCCCAACAGAAAGCGCAGTAAGGCGGAAAAGATTTTTGACGCCAAGTCCAAAGACTTGATGCAGCTAGGAAAAGAACGTGGTTACGTGACGTACGACGAGCTGCTGCGGTCATTTCCAGAGGTCGAAAACAACGTCGAAATGCTCGATGGTTTGTATGAAAGTTTTGGGATTGCCGGTATCGACGTGCTGCAAAGTGGCGGCATGCTTGGCGACGACCCTAGTACCGAAGTCCTGGCCAAGAAAAATGCGTTCAAGCGCAGCGACAACGGGCACGATTCAATCCAGATGTACCTGCGTGAGATCGGTCAATACCCACTATTGAACGCCCACGAGGAAAAGGTGTTGGCCAAGCGGATCGAAGATGGCGACGACGAGGCTCGCAACTTGCTAGCGCGTGCCAACCTGCGACTGGTGGTTTCAATCGCCAAAAAGTACGTTGGTCGCTCACCAGACCTGACATTGCTCGACCTGATCCAAGAAGGAAACCTTGGGTTGTTCAAGGCAGTAGACAAGTTCGACTTTACCAAAGGCTTCAAGTTTTCAACCTACGCTACCTGGTGGATTAGGCAGGCGATCACTCGCGCACTGGCTGACCAGTCACGCACCATTCGTATCCCTGTGCACATGGTCGAGACTATGGCCAAGTACAAGCAGGTGTCGCGCCGATTGTCGCAAGACCTAGGGCGGGACCCAATGCCTGAAGAAATCGCTACTGAGATGGGGGTCGAAGTCGAAAAGGTATACCAGATCGAAAAGATTTCCCAAGACACTATTTCGCTCGAGCTGCCAGTAGGTGACGACGACGACCGGTCACGCCTGTCCGACTTCATCGCCGACGACAAGATCACGTCACCTGACCAAGAAGTTTCACACAGTATTTTGACCGACCAGATCACCGAAATCCTCGACACGTTGTCAGACAAAGAACGCAAGATTCTAGAAATGCGCCACGGCCTACTTGATGGTACGTATCACACCCTAGAAGAAGTTGGAAAAGAATTTGGAGTGACACGGGAGCGTATCAGGCAGATCGAGGCCAAAGCTTTGGAAAAGATCCGACAACACGAGAAGGCCAGGAGACTGAAGAGCTACTAAAAAATAAAACCACTAGCTTTCCAGCTGGTGGTTTTGTTTGTGGTGGTGCGCCAGCGGCGAGGTTTGGTGAGATTTAGTACGAGGCAAGACCGCGTACTTTTTACGAACATATAAACTATGTCAGCTATTGCGAAACTTCAAAATAACTACAACGGTTGTTTGGAAGCTTTACTCAGCGACCGTAAGGGAGTCGGGTGAACTTGCGAAAAGACCGCCGCACTATTTCTAACCAAACAAACGCAGCTATTTAGTTACACTGGTTCATATTTTGCTATACTGTACCTATGTCAGAAACCCTAACATCGCCCGCTTTTGAAACGGCTTACCAGCAACTTAACAAGGAGCAGAAACTGGCGGTTGATACTATCGACGGGCCGGTGATGGTGATCGCGGGGCCGGGAACCGGCAAGACTCAGATTCTTACCCTGCGGATTGCCAACATCCTGCTACAGACAGACGTGCAACCAGGTAATATTTTAGCGCTGACGTTTACCGAGTCTGGTGCCAAGGCGATGCGCGAGCGCCTGTTGCGCTACGTGGGTTCCGCTGCCTACCGGGTTGAGATCGCCACCTTTCATAGTTTTTGTCAGAAGCTAATTGCCAAGTACCCAGACGCGTACCCGCACGTGGTCGGTGGTCAGCCAGCTACTGACATTGACCGGATCAGTATCCTCGAGGCAATTCTCGAGGACAAAACCGTGGCAACCCTGCGTCCTGGTGGCAACCCGGAATACTACGTCAAACCGTTGATGGGGATGATCAGTGACCTAAAGCGCGAAAACATCGCCCCCGACAACCTGGCTGAGCTGATTGCAGGCCAAGAACGAACACTGCTCGAGATCGAACAGTTCCATGAAAAAGGTGCGCACAAAGGCAAAGAGCGAGGTGAGTACAAAGACGCAACCAAGTCCATCGAGAAAAACCAAGCGCTGCTGCATGTGTATCGACTGTATGAGTCAGGGTTGCGAGCAGCCAAGCTGTATGACTTTGACGACATGATCATGCAAACCGTCGCGGCGTTGCAAGGCGACCAAGACATGCTGCGCGACCTGCAGGAGCAGTACCAGTACCTGCTGGCTGATGAACATCAGGACGTCAACGGCGCACAAAACCGCATCCTGGAACTGTTGGCTGACTATCACGACCAACCAAACGTATTTGTCGTGGGGGATGAAAAGCAGGCGATCTTTCGGTTTCAGGGGGCGTCTTTACAAAACTTTTTATACTTTGAAAGTCACTTCAAAGGCACCAAAGTTATTTCACTGACGGAAAATTATCGTTCAGGGCAGGTGATTCTCGACGCTGGACACAGTTTGATCGAGACCGACGACCAGGATCTGGCCAAGCTACGCATTGCGCTGAATGCCGCGCTAGTTGGACAGTCCGTTGTAACTTCTCGGTCATTCTCGCACCAGGCTATCGAGGACAGCTGGTTGGTTACCGAAGTACAAATGCAGATCGAGGCTGGTGTACCACCTGAAGAAATAGCGGTGATTGTACGCAGTAACCGAGAAGTTGAAGACATCAGCCGCCAGCTGCGGCAGGCAGGTGTCGCAGCGCAAGCCTCGGCTGAGAGCGACATTCTCTATCATCCGGTCACTTTGACTGTCGAGCAGTTGATGCGGGCGGTGGTCGGTACCGACCAAGGCGCGCTGTTTACGGTACTGCAAGGAGCGTACTGGGGAATATCAGTGAGTGATACTACTCGTATTTGTGCCGCGCAAAACTACGCCCAGAATTTACTCGGTATCATACATGATACCGAGACCTTGAAAGACATTGGGGTGGTTGCTGTCGCTGCTGTTACGAATATGTGTACTGTGCTCGATCAGGCGAGAGCGCGCATGAGTGTTGAGGCACCACACGAAGTGCTGGCGTACTTGTTGCAGCACAGTGGGTATCAAGACTACGTATTGCAGCATGACCCGTACGATGGCGCGCGGGTGATCCGTCGCCTGTATGACGAGATCGAAGAACTGGTACAGCGTGACAAGCTGTCCTCGCTACCGGCAGTTTTGGCAGTACTAGCGCAACGTCGGTCATACGGCCTGCCACTGTCCGCGCCATTTATTGGTGTCGAACAGCATGCGGTCCAGGTGATGACCGCCCACAAGTCAAAAGGGCTCGAGTTCCAGGTAGTGTTCGCCCCACACTTAACTGACAACGCCTGGGGTGGAAAAGTAAGGCGAGAGTTGTTCAAGATACCGCGCGGTACTGGCCTGCCGGCCGACGCTGCAGATGACGAGAAGCGGTTGCTGTACGTGCTGATGACCCGAGCCAAGCAAGCGTTGTACATATCTGCCAGTGAACTCAATGCAGATGGGCGACCATTGACACCGTCGCGTTTATTGGCCGAGATCGACAGTGACTTGCTTGATGAAGTCTCGACAGACGACGCTGAACAAGCGTTCTCGCCACTTGACCAAGTACAACCGCGGCTAGAGCATGCTGGTGTCGATACGCCGTTGGTGGCAGAGCTGTTCGCCCAGCGTGGCTTCTCGGCTACTTCACTTAATAATTACCTGCGCAGTCCTTGGGAATTTTACTTCAAGAATATCTTGCGTGTGCCAGCGGTACAGCCACCGCACATGTTGTTTGGAACAGCTGTTCATGCCGTGCTGCAAAGAGCGACCGCGCACCATACCAAGTCAGGCGAGCTGCCAAGCGATGCGCAGCTGATGCAGTGGTTGGAACACAGTTTGGAACGACTACCACTGACCACCGCCGAGTATACTCGTCAGCACGCCAAGGGACTGGAGGTCATACTGCCGTATGTGACCCAGTTACAAACAATGCTGCCAGTAAAAACGGAGGAAGAATTCACCATCAGTGTCGAGCTACCAACGGGTGACGCACGACTACCGACCATCCCGCTCAAGGGAAATCTTGACCGGCTAGACTTCGACGAGGCTGGCAACCTGCTGCAGGTGGTGGACTACAAAACCGGCAAGGCCAAGTCGCGTAACGTAATTGAGGGAAACACTGCCAGCTCTGACGGTGCATACAAACGCCAGCTGACATTCTATGCCTTGCTACTCAAGCTATACGATGATGAGCGGTACCAGTGCCGCACCGGGGTACTGTCGTTTGTTGAATCAGCCGCGGCAGGCGGAATCAAAGAAGAAACTTTTGTCATCACCGATGCCGAAGTGGACGCACTTCAGACTGAAATCCTTGCCGCCGCCACTGACATCTTGGACGGCAAATGGGCCACACTGCCGTGTGACCCAAAGGAATGTGACTATTGTCACTTGTTGTAGTTGTACACTAACTGGCTGTTTCGGCGTCAACTACTGTCTCAACCGCAGCTGGGTCAACATTGCCATCTAGCTGGGCGATCAGGTTGTCGATGATGCCTTTGACCACACTGTACGGCTGTGCCCCAACAATCACCGCTTCTTGAGTGCCGACCTGTACCACTGTGTACGGCGTCCCTTGGGCAGCGCCGGCCGCCAGACCATCGGTCATATCGGCCTTGAGTGCATCCATCATACGGTCGTCAGACATGCAGTCCATAAACGCCATGCGTTCGACGCCAGCGGTTTCGGCAAATTGCCCTAGTTTGGTAATGTTGGTGAACTCGGTTTCTTCTCGACTATCAAACACGGTGTCCGAAAACGTCCAAAAAGCGCTGTTGCCACCCAGGTCGCCGACACACAGTGCCGCTTCTGAGATCTGTGGACTGTTAGGGTGCAGGTCAATCAGAGGGAACTGTCGGTAGACCCACGCAACACGACCACCAACGCCGTACTCGTCCATCACCTGTTGCATGGTCACGTGGAATTGCTTACAAAATGGACAGTCGTAGTCCGAGTATTCGATCATCACAATCGGGGCGTTGGGGTTACCCAACACATAGTCCGACTCACTGATAGGGCGCACGGTGTTGGCACTGGCTTGGCCGGTTCGCTCAGCTGGGGCTTGTACAACGGTGTCAGATTGTCCGCTGGTAAAGAAAATTGCGATAGCGATCATGGCAAAGCCGACAGTGATAGCTAGTGGAATTGCAATAGATGGTTGTTGAGTGTTTGATGGTTCCATAAATATTTACCTGGTTATAGATGCAGTATATCACGGTCAGTAGCGTGCTATACTCGTCTGACATGGAATTAGTGGATGCAATTATTCTTGGGTTGGTGCAAGGGGTGACCGAGTTTTTGCCGATTTCGTCCACCGGGCACCTGGTGCTGGCGCGAGAGTGGCTGGTGATCACTGGTGCCAACGCGTTGGCGTTTGACGCTATTTTGCACTTTGCGACCACAGCCGCCGTGATGCTGTACTTTTGGAATGACCTCTGGCGACTGTTGCAAGTAGCGTTGCGTAAGTTGGGTCGCCTGCCGGTTGACCAAAAGGACATGACGTTGCTGTACTGCCTGATCATCGGTACGATTCCGGCGGTACTGATTGGGGTGGTGCTTGAACCGGTTATATCGGACAACTTGCGCACTCCGGCCTTTGTGGCCGTAGTGCTGCTGGCCGCCTCGCTATTTTTCTTATACGCGGAGTGGCGGTATACGGTGGCTCCACCACAAGGGCAACTGACATTGAAAAAAGGTTTGCAAATTGGGTTGTTTCAGGCGTTGGCCTTGTTGCCTGGCATGTCTCGCTCGGGTGCGACTATTGCCGGCGGTATGTTAGTTGGGCTGACTCGACTGGAGGCTACCCGGTTTTCATTTCTGCTAGCTATCCCCATCACTCTAGGCGTCGGGATCAAGATGACCTTTGACCTGATGCAAACAGAGGGGCAAGTAGAGTGGGGCATGATCATGGTCGGGGCGGCGGTGTCGTTTGTCACCGCCCTGCTGGTTATCCATTTCTTCCTTGGGTTTATCCGTCGCTACACGTTGTGGCCGTTTGTCTGGTACGGGATTAGCTTGTCGGCACTGGTTGGCTACTTGGCATTTATATCGTAAGCACCAGCCAACGCTATGGCGCCAGCTGGTGATCTAGAACAGTAACGAGTGAGTCATTGCGCTTTCTTCTAACACTTCCCAGTGCGCAGTATCAAGCGGTATCTCGCGCTTGCGGTGGCCATCTTTGAACTTGACGTGACTGTGCTTGCGAGCGTAGTCAAAAATATCCTTGGTGACTTTTACGTCTTGTTCGCAGTATTTCATAATTTCCTTTACCTTGCCCTCGCGCCACCACCGGACAGCCTGTAGGCCATCAGCTGACTTTTTGGCCCCGAGGGTCGCCTGAGCGATGCTGTCCAGACGCAGTCGTCGTCCCAGTGACGCCTTGATATCCTCGAGCAAGTCAATACTCTTGATCTGGGTCAGGTCGCCTGGGTAGTATTTGTTTAGCAGCGGGATGTCAAAGTGGTTGGAGTTGTAGCCCACCAGTGCATCAGCAGTCTCGATAATCGGCCACAGGTCGTCCAGGTTATCAATCGACACCGTCGTGTATTTCTCCGTACCGTAGTCGTAGACTGTCCCCACCGAAATGTCTAAGGCGGTTGGGTCGCTTGAACCAACTTCCTGGAAAATATTTTGAGTTTCGAGGTCAAACACTACATAACGCATAGTGTAGCGAGTATACCACAAGCCCCAAGCCCGCCGATAGTCTGGCGGGCTTGGGTTAGTCCAGTCCAGCACCCCCCCAAGCTTTTCCACCCCCCCTATCCCCACCAACCCAACCTAACTACACACCGCAGCTACCTCACCATGATATAATCAACCAAATGAAACTCTCTGTATCAGTGATAGCAACACTCTGCTTTCTCGTGGCCCTGGGGGTCACGTACACCGCGGTCAGCTACCCGGCAGTTTCCAACGCCACCAATCAAACAAATAACCAACTGGCCCAGGCTGACACTGTATTTCCCACCGCAGTCACCACCAACACAGCCGCCCCCAGCACTCCTATTGTCACCGTTAACCAAACCGGTGTCACCAACGAACAGTTGGACAACCGCATTCTAGGTCTGTTGTCACACACCCATTGGCTATTAGCCCAACAAAACAACACTGCTTCCACTAACCGCTCCAGCTCTCGATCTAGTCAAAGCAGCAACCGCAGCAGCACTAATGGCGTCTCCCAAGACATATTCGATCGCCAGGTCGACCGTATCTACGACGTCATGAGTGACAGCAACCAGGCCCAAGAGGAGAGTTTTTCAACTGAAAAACTAACCGTCACCGGCAGCAGCACGCTCTCTGACCTAACCGTCACCGGCCCAGCCACGTTTGCCCAACTACAAAGCAACAGTATCTTCCTGCCCAGTACTACCCCTGCCAACACCGCTGCCCGCCTATATAACACCGCGGGTGATTTGTATTGGAATGGTTCGGTGGTGGCTGGTGCAGCTATAGGCAGCTGGAACAGCGATGGTACCAATGCTTGGCGGGCTACTGGGAATGTCGGGATTGGTACCACCACCCCCTCAGTGACGCTAGCAATCGACGGAACAGACGCCGTCCTTCTTCCAATTGGAACAAACGCCCAACGACCAACAGGAACAGTTGGTCTGATTCGATACAACACAGACACAATACAGTTTGAAGGCTACTCTTCAGGAGCCTGGCAAGGACTGGGTGGTGTTATCGACATCGACCAAGATACGTACGTAGTGGCAGAAGAGTCTGCAGACGAAGACTACATCCGAGTGTATACCGCCGGTACAGAACGGTTTACCGTGAGCAACATAGGCAACGTCGGCATCGGCACCACCACCCCATCCTTCAAGCTAGACGTAAACGGCACCGCCCGATTTGTTGGGGCACTTACTCTCGACTCAGCCCTCGGCGTCACCGGCCTAACCACCCTAGCTACCACCACTGCTAACGGCCTTATCACTGGCTCAGCTGGACTTACCATCGCTGGTGGAGACGTAGCACTACCAACTAACACCATCGATTCAAACGAAATCACGGATGCAACCATCGTCTCAGCTGACATTTCAGCCACAGCGGCCATTACAGACGGTCAAGTCAACAACGATCTCACTATCGACGGCGGAACTATCAACGACACTACTATCGGAGCTGTTACTCCATCAACTGCAGTATTCACTACTGCTACCACCACTGGTGCCTTCACGGTACAGGGGGCTCTTGCTGCACTCTCAGCTACTATCACTAACGCCTTCCAA
>Ga0222673_1000398_pt1 | contig 20716 bp, 17 predicted proteins | sample AntAcemetagen801_FD_179845 | JGI IMG/M metagenome (GOLD analysis project Ga0222673, IMG submission 179845) | Saline water microbial communities from Ace Lake, Antarctica - #801 | ecosystem: Environmental > Aquatic > Non-marine Saline and Alkaline > Saline | place: Antarctica: Ace Lake...
TTCCCACTCTCCGCTAAATCCAGGCAACCGTTTTTTGCCAGTCAATAACTGCTGCATCAGTCCTTTCTTCGCATTTTTCTTTAGCTCAATTTTTCGTTCTAGCTTCTTTATTGCCTTGTCCCATGTTTCAAGTACTTGGACGATGCGGTGTTGCTCGAGGAGGGGTGGGAGGAAAATAGTAAATGTTCTAATGTCGTATAGGGATAAATTAGGTCTTCCGCTACCTGCCCGTGAATCCAATAGTCTCTCGACTGTTTTTGGATTTTGTAAGTATTGTAATACGAAATAGTGCGAAACATCATTATTCAGACGTACTAAACAAACTGCCTGATTAATATTTGCCTCCTCGTATTCCATTTGATACATACAAGATCTTCCTATAGACGCACCAACAATGTTTATGAGAAGATCATTGTTTTTAAGCTGACTCTTTTTTAATTTTTGATGAAACTCAAGTGGTAGGAATTTTTCTGATTTTGTATCAAGATACCCATTTCTTACGTTTTCACTTGTTACAAAAAACATACCTTCAGTTTGATAGTCAAAACCTTGCCATCGAGGAGACGAGCCTTTTGTAATTAGCGATGAGATGTCGCCAAGTGTTATATCTTGCCAATTCTTTAGGAGAGAGAGAGTCATGAGGTTGGTGATTGATTAGGAATATCCATTTTCCTTCTAATCTCAGTAAGATACGCAGATGACTTCGATTCCAGTTCTGTCATGCTGCTATCAGCAAACTCTTCAAATTTTTCAAAGTATGTAAACGCATCTCCAAGATTACATTTTTTGAAATAACTTAAGTAACCGATCCAGAAGTAAAGCTGTGGCTTACTATTATCTGTCTCTAGAATTTTCAAGTTAAATGCAATGACTTCTTCGCAGGTATCCAACTCTCCATCATATGGTTGAGATTTGATTTTATTACAAACACGCATTGCCTTCTGAAAATCACTCATCCAAAAACACAAGAATGCTTTGCTATATCGCCATTCTCCTCGCGATCCTCCATATCTTTCAGCCTTAGTAATACTCTGAAACGCTGAATCAATTTTCCGTTTATTGAAATCCAATCTTGCCTTGAGTAACCATCCACCATAACTGTTGCTGTTTTCAGAAAGTGCTTTTTCAACAAACTTCTCACATTCTGTGAGTCTACCGTGTGCTTCATGCCAACGAGCAATCCAAAACGCCTCTTCTGATAATAAAAGTGGTATTTTATTACGAATATCTTGTAAATGAAGAGGTAAGGGTCGAAACATGTTAAATTGTTGGCGTAGACCATCATGAAATCTAAATGCTAATTTTGGATCTTGTGAAATATATGCTGCTAATCCGATAATATATTTAGCTGCCAAATGCACAATCTGCGCGGATGCTTCAAACCCACGGAATTCACGTTCTGAGAAACTAATTTCATTAGGTAATACTGCAGAAAAGTCCTTACTTAATTCCTGTTGAATTTCATCTGCTACTGGCTTGTGTGTTACATAACCCTGAAAATTTAAGAAGTACTTTTCATTAGGATCTCCGTCAGGTCGCTTCTTTATGTTTCCCCAAACATAGAAGTGCGCATGTATCTTTTGATTCATTCTACCTATATTGTTTATAGGAACATCTGATTCAAAAATCTGCTGTGCAAAATGATTTTTGAGAAAAAGTACTTCGGCAAAGTCTAATATTTTTTCGTCACGTAAACTCTTTCTAAGTTTTGCAATAAAGTCCGCTTTAAGACTCCTTCTTTCCGCCTCATTTTCTGCATAGATCGCGATAACTATTCCTATTCGGTTTTTTTTAACTCGAGGCAAAATAAAACGATTGCGCATCCATATAGCTATCCAACTAGCAACAACTAATAAGTAGATAAAACCACGCATCTGCGTACTACTAATAAACTTCTCAGTAAAACCATCAATTGAGGCAAATAGAGTAATAAATGCCAGTATCCCCAAACACAGTGTTACTGGGCTCACAAATTTTTCTTCTACCCTTTGGAGTAGCGAATTAAAATCCATATCAATTAGGAAATATTGAGAAGTTTTAGATAGCCATCCATCTCCTTTTCGAGCATTTGAATTTGTGGCTCCAGCTCTTTCAGCTCCTTCAGATTGGCTGATATATCTATCTCTTCCTCTTCTTCAAATGTGTCTACATACCTCGTGATGTTGAGGTTATAGTCATTTTCAGCAATTTCATCTGGCTGTACTACCCGAGAGAATTTTTCGATTTCTTTACGTTTTTCATAGGTCTCATAAATCTTATTCGCATTCGCTTCACCTAATGTATTTTGTGCTTTTCCCGGAATAAATTCTTTGCTGGCTTCAATGAAAAGAATATCTTTCTTCTTCTCGTTAGCACCACCTTCTTCCCTTGAACGATCAAGAATGAGAATTGCTACAGGAATACCTGTTGTCTGGAACAGACCAGCAGGTAAGCCTATGACTGCATCTATCAGGTTCTCTTCGAGAAGAGCTTTGCGGATTTTGCCTTCTGCACCACCACGGAACAATACCCCATGTGGAACAATAACTGCAACTCGACCGCTCTTCGGTTTAGCAGTTTCCACCATATGAAGAACAAAAGCGTAGTCACCTTTGTCTTTCGGTGGTATTCCACGCAGAAATCGCTTGTATGGATCTGATTCTGCATTCTCAGCACCCCACTTCTTCAAGCTGAATGGAGGATTGGCAACGACAATGTCGAATTTCATGAGTCTACCATCTTCTACCAAGTGTGGGTTGTTTAGAGTGTCACCCCATTCTAGCCGTGCTGCATCTTGGTCATGTAGAAACATGTTCATTCGTGCCAACTGGTACGTGCTACCAGTTGATTCCTGCCCATAGAGGGCATAGTTCTTTGACCCTTGTTTCTCCACTTCTTCGCCAGTCATCAAGAGAAGACCTCCTGATCCACAAGCGGGGTCACAGATACGTGCACCGTCTTTTGGTTGAGCGAGTCGTGCAAGCAGTCTGGCTACACTGCGAACAGTGAAGAACTCTCCTGCCTTTTTACCTGCATCTGCACCAAATTTCTCAATGAGATACATGTAGGACTCTCCAATGATATCTTCATCAATTTGTGTTAAATCGATTGCGTAGAAGTCATGCATTAAGTGTCGCAGCATTTTGTTTCGCTCTTGTAGTTTGCCTAACTTGTTCTCATCGTTAAAATCCATAGATGTTAAAACTCCTGCAAGTTTTTCTTTGTTGTGCTCTTCAATTTTGTGAAAAGCCTTGTTCAGCTCCTGACCAAGTTCGTCTTTTTCCAGCTTTGTATAAATTTCATCGAATGATGATCCTTCTGGTAGGTAAAATCGATCAAGTTTCATTTTTTGACGAACCCTGTCTTCGTCAGCTCCAAAACGCTGCTTATACTTTTCATGCTGCTCCTTACTTCGATCACTAAGATATTTATAAAATAGCATGGCTAGTACGTAGTCTTTGTAGACTCCGCCATCTAAGTTAGTACGAGACGAATCAGCTGCACTCCAAAGTACTTTATTCAGCTGTTCCTGTGTAAATGTAGTCATAGTGATTAGTGAGTAAGAAGCAGGGAAAGGGCATGGGTTGCCACTCGTTCGTTCAACTCTGTCTTTCGTTCATAGAGAGAAATTCTGGAGTGGTAATTCTTAAATATGCCAATGGCTTGTTTCTGTTTTTCAATCGCAGGTACGGGAATATCAATTTTAAGCAAACTCTGTCGAAGAATTGTTTTGATAATGGTGCCCCTATTGAGACTGTCAAGCATTTTTTGACCCTGTGGCGAATTAAATAACACCATAAGAAACTCAGGCAATACATCGCTTTGTTTCATCCGCAAAATGTAAAGAGAAGAGGCAGCAATGACATTCGTGTCATCACCACGAAAAACTGCGCTGCGAAATGTTCCACGATTAGATAGGAGGACATCACCATCTTGCACAGTGCCTTTTGATCGCATCTTTTCGATCGTTGTTCGCACAAGATCCTCGTTGTCTATGGTTCCGTCCTTATTGATATTTTTTGCTTGTACTACTGCATAATTCCCTTCCTTTTCATGAGGAATAGCCCCACGAAACGTGTGACCGGAAATCACTTCGCCAATAGATGACATATTTGTCGTCATAGGCGCACTCTAGAGTCTCAAGATCTGGATGTCAATATATTTATTACAGTATGTACTATGTGTGTAGTTACAATAAGAATTTTACTCAGTGACTCTTACATTCTCATCAAGTGTTTTCCCTGTCTTATCCTTCCATGCTGTCCATCCGTTGCTAGCCCCTCCTAAAACCATAAATGCTGCAGCTGACGGTGAAGAAAACCCGTAATCTCTTGTAAATACAAAGTGTTCACCACTCTCTTTTAAAACCCCATCTGCAATCAACTGGTTTCTGAGGGCAATTTCCCTTTCTACATGTGCAGCTAATTCTTTGCGTGCTAGAGAACCCCTTTGCACAACGAATCCTTCGTTAGTGTAATAGCCTTTGCCACTGGCGAACTTATTTTCACAAAAATACTGCTTCTGATTTGATATTTTTTCCTCAAGAACTGGAAAGCCTAGCGTGGTTAATAGCACTTTCATATTAATCAGCGTGTGCAGTATTCAAGCTTCCTCCTCTTGCGACAAAGCATACTGCGTGATTCCAATAATCTTTCGTGTCATCAGTCATATGCTGATCTATACGGTTTCGTATATTCGATGACTTACCGATATACAGATCGTATTGTCCATCGTCAGCAGGATTACTCAGCAAGAAGTAGATACCAACATTTTCAATTTCAGATACCTCTGGTTTCCTTTTGGCCTCATTCCACTCTTTACGGGGAATAGCAATTGCCTGTGTGACCGTGTTGCCCATCTCTGCAATACGAACGCCAAGTGGAGATCCATCAACTAGCAAAATGGAGATTGTTTGTGCTGTCATGGATGAAGTTTACACCAATTCAATACGTTTTCTCATCTATTTTCGCTAGTATAGGGGTCATGACCGCCATACGAACACGAAACATCTACGATCCAAAATCAAAAGAGCCTTACAAGTTTAGTCGCTCCAAGATAGATAACTTTCTCAAGTGCCCTCGATGCTTCTATCTCGACCGTCGCTTAGGTGTTGGTCAGGTTTCTGGTCCTGCATTTACATTAAACTCTGCTACAGACACACTTCTCAAGAAGGAATTCGATGTATGCAGAGATAACCGCAAGCCTCATCCTCTTATGAAGAAATACAAGGTCGATGCCGTGCCTTTCCAGCACGAAATGATGAATGAATGGCGAGAAAACTTTAAGGGTGTGCGGTATCTACATGAACCTACCAATTTACTCATTACAGGAGCGATAGATGACATTTGGGTAGATCCTAAGGGTAAGCTCCTAATAGTGGACTACAAGTCCACCAGCACTCGTAAAGAGATTGACCTGAATGATGGGACTCCATGGAAGGAGGCGTACAAAAGACAGATGGAGATCTACCAATGGTTGCTGGAGAAGAATGGTTTCGATGTCTCGGATGTCGGGTACTGGGTGTATGTAAATGCAGACACTGAGCAAGCAGGGTTTGATGCAAAATTAGTGTTCGATGAACAGGTCATCTCTCATAAGGGTGATCGTAGCTGGGTAGAGAAAGCTATTGTCGATGCTCATAAGTGTCTAAAAGCTAAAAAGGCACCAAAGGCAAATGAGGATTGTGAGTGGTGTCAGTATCGAGAGGCTTGCAATTCAGTTATAAAGTAGTGATTTTGCACAGGGCACTGCCTTATTTATAGACATGCATTATTGCCAAAATTAGCAAGCTAACAAGTAATAATTTAGAGCTAGACTTAATGCACTCCATTTTTTTACTAGCAATCACAGAATTTGTATAAATCTGCTCTGTAAGCTGCTTCTTCGCGTCAGCTTCAGAAAGCTTTTCGAAGTTCTTAGTAAAATCAATAAGCTTCATTCCAGCAATGTTTCCAAAATAGAAAAGTGATTTATTGGTATAGTGATTTTTTGTACGAGGAAAAATAGCAAGAACTAGATATACGATGCCAATAAATAGTAGACCGATTACAGAAAAGGCAATTAAATGACTTAACCACAAGCAGTTATCGGAATAAACAGAGATAGTCTCTATAAACTGATCCTTTTGAACAAGTATATAGCTAATTACTGCTGAGTAATATACAGCCAGAAATGCTACTTTTCTATCTGCGAACCGAACCCAATCGCTAACACGATTTAATTCTGAGTGCATAAAATCAAGATTAATTTTAGCCATACTAAGTAGGGTTAAGTTGTAGGATTTTATCACACCAGTCCTTTCCGTGTATTGGACACCAATAGCTTTCAAGAACGTACGCAGTGTTAAAATCAAGATTAGTATCTTCTGTTAGGTCTTTCTCAGTCCATAGGTTAGTTTTTTGCCCAGTCACTTGTCCGTTCGAACATCCGCATGATTGAGACACCAGTTCTTTATTTGCAAATTTTTCATACAATCTATTTGATATCCAAAGCTGATTGTCACCTGACTTAGAAGCGAGCTTAGATGCCATATTAATAGGCTTTCCTGCCCATACTTCATTATTTCTTGTATCTGTATTTTCACTGTTTCTTATTCCAATACGCTTAACTAGAACAGTCTTTTGATCCATGCCCATATGAGAGCCGATATCTATTTCACTTATTTTACCCCTCACCATTGGGATAAAGGATTCTTGTGCAAATGTCTTAAATGTTACCGCTGCAGCAAATGCTCGGAATACTTCGTTTTTATTGAATAGTGCAAACACACCATCACCTTTTACATCTATATAGCTAGGACTGAATGAATTAAAAATTCGAACCGCAGTGCCCGTATATAACTCGTAAACTGATGCAGTACTTTTATCATGGTGAGTAGCACTTAATTGTGTTGAGTTCCGCATGTCTACATAGACACAGACAACATCTGGTACTCTGTACCATTTATTTAATTGATATTCACCATTCGAAGGGATTCTGTCTTTTTGTTCAATTTCTATTGATTGATCAAAGTCTTGCTTACTTTCAGTTATTATTGATTCGATGGTTGGTGAGTATTGAGTCATAAAATATGAAGTAATAAATGAAAATCATACGTTGAAATACCAAGAGGTATAACGTACTTCGTAATTGTTGGCTGTAGATTTCAGATCCATATTTGTTTTGTACCATTTACTTTTTCCATTTCTAGAACAAACATTAAGATATTTTTCTTCTCCTATGGACTTACGCACGTTGTGGCTAATCCAAATGTTATACGGACTGTTCCCAAGCTCCGAAAGTTCAACTGCTACATAAACTGCAACTCCTATCCAAACAAGATCCTGTTTTGTTTGATCATCTCCAGATTTACCACTTTTTGCTACTAACACTTTTCCCTGAGCAATACCAATACCGAAATCTATCGATTTTTTCTCGTTGTTATTTAGTATCTTGTTCATCTCCAATACAAATCCTTTGATTTCCATAGCGGCTCTTACTGCTTTTGAAGCAGCATTATCACCTATAAAAAATGCAAGTAGCCCATCTCCATTAAAGCTGCGAAAATGACCATCTCCTTTTTCTATGCAGTGTATAACTGATCGTAGGAATGCTTTATGAATTTTAATGCTCCAAAAATCAGTTGCGTCATAAAGTATATTCCTAGATTTTCGCATATCGATATACAGAATGACTGCATGCGGAATCTTCTTAACAGTATTTCCGAAAGTCAGGTCATGTTTTTTTGGAACTACGGAGGTGTCACTATTAGTATAGGATTCTGAGAGATATGCCGTTATAAGGTTCAATACTTCTGTATTTGTAGACATATAAATTATACTATTACTTAAGCTTCTTTAGCAGTTGGCTTTGAGACTTCACACCCATTTCTTTCATAAGGTTTCCAAGTTCCATGTCTGACCTGCGACCAGTTTCAACGTCGTACTGCTTCTCAAGGTGCCCTACTGTTTTGTCGCTGCGCACCTTACGCATCGAACCGTTTTCATTGCGTGACCTGCATCCTTTCATATCTGGGTCGTCATTTTTACAACCACCTTTGTGTCCCATAATTTAGTGTTGTTAATGAATAGATTAGCACTCCGTATTATAGAGTGCTAACTCTGAATGTCAAATTTTCTTATGTTTGGTTCAACTAAGTATCAATCTCCCCTCCTTCAGCACCAGCCTCTCCTTAAAACTCCGCAACACATTGCCTTTTTCTAACGTCGAGCCCTCTCGAAAAATACCAATCAAGTATTCTTCGATACTTATTGGCTCATTCTCTGGTCGAAAACGGTTAATCTTGGCAAGATCCTCCTTAATTCTACGGTTCAAGCGTAGATGCTTCTCTTTGGTCTTGGCAATAATAGCTGCTGCCTCTTCAAACAGTGCTTCTTCTCGTATGTACTTACATTTACACACTCTGGTACCACCATACTTGTTACACTTGTAGTACACATAGGTCTTATCGTGACGATTCGTATGTTCAGTTCCACTTATGCCAGATCCACACTCAGCACATTTTAAGATTTGGTTAAAGTAGAAATTCTTCCGACCCCACTTTCCTTTTGCAGTACGTTTTAACTTACTTTGTGCTTTTTGAAATAGTTCTTTGGTGATAATCGGCTTGTGATTTCCTTGATACCGAACACCTCCATACACAAACTCTCCGTAGTAAAAAGGTTCTTGAAGTATGTTGAAAATTCGACTGAACCCTACGGTACCACCGCTAATGTTTCTGAATCCTTCCTGTTGCAGTTTTTCTTTTGCCTCTCTGCCTGACATTCCTTTCTCGGCTATGTAAGTAAAAAGTTTCTTGATGTACGGTGCACGTTCCTCATCTACTACTATGGTACTCGGATCACCAAAACGGTCTGCTCGCACCAGCTTGTAGCCTATAGGACATCGACCTGGTCTGACTCCCATCTCACACTTGGTACGAAGTCCACGCTTCACATTTTTACTACGATTGTCGTTCTCTAGCTTGGCTTGGCTACAGAGGATCATCAGTAAGAACTTCTCATCTGGGGTATTCGTAAAGGTTTGTCCGCTTGTTTGAATCTGCACGAGTACCTCTTGATCCATCAAGTCTACAATCTTACCAAGATCACCTGCATTTCTACTTAAGCGATCTGGTGCCCACGTGAGTACTGCATTAAACCTCCGCTCTTGCAGTCCTATAAGTAAGTTCTGATATCCAATTCTTCCACCAGAGTCTTTTGCAGATTTACTCTCTTGAATCGTCTCAACAACTTTGAGACCCTGCTTATCTGCAATCTTCTGCATTTCTGAAATCTGCGAACCAATGGAAAGGGCTTGTCGTTCGTCTGATTCAGAGGATTTACGAGCATAGAGGCAATAAGTTATCGTTTCCATACACCTCATTGATGACGCAGCGAGACTCTAAAGGCTAGGCAAATAACACCTTAAATCATCAATATTCTCCATGAATGTTATCCCATCCAGTAATACCATCATCTCCAAAAAACCAAATACCGATACAATCCAGTTTTTCTTCAAGAGACTTGATGATCAGCATCGAAAAAGCATCTGCTAAATCATCGTATTTCTCTGTACCAAAATTTACAATCTGACCAATGAGTACCTCTGCACCTTTCCTCGGAAAAAATACTTTACCGGATTGTACTGGATGAGATGCGAGAGCTAGCCGTCCACGTTTATCTTGCCCCTTTACCTTTACTGGTTCTGCATCGTAGCCCTGTGCTTCCAGATGCTCGGCAAGTGATGATTGGTATCCTACATCTTCTACATAGATCTTTGTCTGATCATCTCCATTCTTCGTACAGTCTGCCAGTTGCTTTGCACGCTCCAGTGTTTCGAGTGCTGTAAGTTTTTCGTTCACAGAATTCGGCAAAATATACATGTGATATTCACCATGAACATAATAAACTCTTGCTGCTACCATTGCTGTGTAATCAGCACATTCACTTTGTGATATAGCGAGATCTATACCGACAGCAATACGAAGGAGAGAAACCTTCGTCCCAGTACTTGTATCATCATCCTCTATTGGAAAATCATCATAATACTGAATCCATTCGGGATGTATCACACGCTCATTATCGGAAAGGATATTTAGCAAGTATTCCCTGTGCCATGCTGACTCATCACCGACACGGGTACGTTCTGCAGCAATTGCTTCTTTATCAGGATATTTCTCTTTCCATAAACAATTGCCCTTTTCATCGAGAAGTGGATACGACCGATAGATGCCGTGCTGATCATCACCCTCTTCCATCTGCTCTTTCATTCGCTGTGTAAGCGAATCATCGTGAAGATAATTACCTACAAGGAATAGACGAGTGCTGATATCTCCAGCGGGCAGAAGTTCACTTACTACCCAGTTACGTGTCTTATTTCGGCTCTCTCTTGTTTTTACAGATTCCAAATCCTCAATGTCATCACAAATAATTAAATCAGGGCGATGCTCCTTGTGTCGCAATCCTCGTACGCTCTGATCAACAGACACTGCCATAATCCGTGTCCCGTAGTTGCTGATAACAAGAGATGAATTTCGCCATTCATCTTCTTCCTCACGGAATGGTCCAAGGTCATGACGTAGCAAGTGGTTGTTCTCCAGTTCTGTGCGAATATTTTTCAGCATCTGTCTCGATTGCTCCTGTGTTCGTCCCACTAGCAGGATAAATTTTCGTTGCTCTTTACCCATGATTGCCCACAAGACATAGGACAATGTAATGAGAGTCGATTTCCCTGAACCACGAAATGCCACAATGACTGCTCGAAGAATGTCGGAGTTTTCGGTGATAGAGAACATCTCCTTATGAAGTGCTGCCATGGAGAACTTCATATAGTGAGCAAGATAGAAAACAAAGAACCATACGTGGCTTTCGTGAATCACTGCTTTGCGTACAGCTGGATCTTTAAACATTTGCTCAATCAGATCCTTGTTCTGTTGATTGGGAGATATCTTCATTGGAAGAAGGGGGAAGTGAAATAGATGCAAGACGAATTGCATCGCGAATAATAGATTCCTGTTCAGGGTTAAGAGGATCTTGTTCCGCAAGTTTTGCAGTGACCTCTACTCGATTTGCATAGTCACTATGATGATGTTTCAACCAGAAAATAATGCCTGTCATATGACCGTCACGAATGGCACCGAGCAGTTGAGACTCTGCCATATCGTTTACCAGTGCCTTGCCTTCTTTTAGTGCGATATCAGCTTCGTTCCTGAATCCATCATCTTCTTTCCTCCAACGATAGTACGTGGTTCTACCTATGCCTGTTTTTTCACACGCAATCTGTACGATGGGCGTTTTCTTCAGTTGTTCGAGAAGTAAGACCTTCTCTTCTACCTGCCGTTTCTGGATTGCAGTCTTCTTAGTCATGAGTTGGATTAGAAATTTTCCTCGCTGACTGCTTCGTCAGCTTTTCAAAGCGCTCGATAATCACTTGGCAATATGCAAGATCGATTTCGACCATCACACACCGCCTCTTGGTCTGCTCGCATGCCAAAAGCGTGCTACCTGAACCTCCGAAGGGGTCATACACCACCTGACTTATATTCGTACTATTAAGAATGAGTCTACGAAGTAGCCCTATGGGCTTCATGGTTGGATGGAGAGTGTTGCTTTTAGGTCTGGGGTGTATCAGCACGCTCTTATCTTTCGCTTTATGGAAGGCATGTTTACCAAACCAGCCGTAAGCAATAAGTTCGTGCTGTGGCAGGTAATCCATACGACCCAAAACTGCAGCTGTCTTTGCCCAAATAAGAAGTTGTGAAAAGCGATAGCCTGCATCCAGCATTCCTTCGCGCAGGGCAAAGATCATCTTGTCTGCATTGAAGATGTAGCAACTATTCTTTGGAGCAAGATGAGGCTTAACGGCTTCCAGCCATGCTCTTGAAAAGGCACGATAACTATCTTCGTCTTGAGTGTGATCATTGAGGATTGCTCGGTGTGTATTCTTGCTCTCAGCAAATCCCTGCTTCCCCTCAATGTACGCTACTCCATACGGAGGATCAGTCAGAATGAGATCAATCTTCGTTTTGCCAATGAACTGATGAATGAGTACTGCATCGGTGCAGTCTCCACAGAGAAGCAAGTGAGAGCCGATGGCATAAACGTCTCCAGACTTAACGGAGACGCTTCGCTTTTTGATTGGTGAGGTTTTCATAGCGGTGAATAATAAGGTCGCAAAAAATAGGCTCTTTTTCACAGAGAAATGCTCTGCGTTTCATTTGTTCACATGAGATCAATGTAGATCCTGAGCCACCGAAACTATCAAGTACGGTGTCATTGGGCTTCGTACAACGACGAAGTGGTTTTTCAGCTAAAGATATTGGTTTCTGTGTGGGGTGGCTGTATTCGTTTCCGGGTAAACGTTTTACGAGCCAGATATTGAAGAGATCCAAGATGTCATCGATGCATCGATTACCTGTCTCAATCTCTTTGTTTAGGATTTCGGTTAGATTCTGAACCTTCGGTGAAAGGTATGGCTTATTGCAACGACCATACACACATGGTTCATACGCCTTGTTGAACGCTACCTGCGGTGTAACATTGGCGCCGTTTTTGATCCAAAGACAAACACGTTGTGGATTGATTCCTACTTCACGGTACAAGTCTTGCAAAAGTCCGATGTATCGCTCATCACACCAGTAGAAACAATGAAAGTTTGGTGCAGCTACACTAAGAGCATTCTCGATTGATGTCCTCAGGAACGACCGATACTCAGTATCACTTTTGTTATCGTTGGTCGATCCTCCGTAACTTTGCTTATTGCCTACTCCCTTGTCGTAGCTCAAGTTGATGTTGTAGGGTGGATCGGAGTAGATCATGTCTATTTTGTGTCTCCCGACCAGCTTCTTGATGATGGAAGGATCGGTTGCATCACCACAGATCAATCGGTGCTTACCAAGTTGGAATACATCACCTGACTTGGTTTTCGGTTTCTTGATCTTCTCCAATTCTTTCTCTTCATCGAAATTATCATCCTCTGTTGCCAATGCATCATCCCAGATCGAAGATAGATCAGTGTCGTCAAATCCCACGTCGAGTAGCACGTCCATATCAAAAGACTGCAGCATGTCCATGTCCCACTCGCCCTGATTCTTATTAAGTCTCATATTCAGTTCCTTTTCTTTTTTTAGATTGGGGATATTGAGATACACGACTGGCACAGTCTTATAGCCAAGCTCTTTTGCAATATCCAAACGGAAGTGACCACCAATGACGATATTCTTCCGCTTTGGTGCCTTATTCACAATGATCGGATCGACCAGACCGAAGCGTTTTAAACTTTGCTTCAGATCACTACGCTGCTTATCGCTCCACTTTCGTGGATTGTAAATTGCAGGATTGAGATCAGTAACAGAAGTATCGATAATTTTGAGATTTTGCTGAGTCATAGCGATGGAGAAATGATGGTTATGCTATGTCGGTCACCAGCTTTTTTTGTCAACGGTCAAAACACACTATGACCATAGAGCAGTATAAAATGGCTTTAGTATAGGAAAACTACTGGTTGCTATTCAGATCATTTTTCATTGCACTACTAAATTTCCTACTTTCAAGCTTCTAACTATCCAAGTGACGGTGACCTTTCCAGTGACCTTTGGTGACCTATGACGATTTTAACTCGGGATTATATCGGTATTGTTTGGCTTCTTTGGCAATGATTGGCTTTGCACCATGTGTTTCACAAAGTATATGCAACTCGTTAAGACGATTGGCTATAGATCTAATGCGTACCGCTCTTGTGGTAGCGCGTGATAACTCCTTTGCAAGATCAGTTATTCTAAAGCGCCTCTTTTGAGGATAATGTGCCTGATCTCGTAAATACTGGATGATTCGATATGTTTGTGGTGTGATTCGCTCTCGAACCCACCCTGTCTGTACACGAAAATGTAACCAAACCTCTTTTTCTCTAACCTCAATAGCAATCTTCTTATCGAGCAATTCAGCATCTTCAGGTAGGCAGATTATGCCTTCAAGTACTTTGGGTTCAGCAACTTGTATTTCTATTTCCTCAGTCACAACCGTTGGTTCAGCTTCGGTTGCAGAAGGATTGTGTATAGCTAAGATGGCTGATAATTGTTGATCCCGCATCTTATGAAAGATAGGTGAAGACATGGTCTGTGCTATACGTTCGACAGCACGTTGCACTGTTGGTAAAGATTGTACAATTTGCTCTACTGCCCGTTCCCGTGCTGCGATGATCTTTGGCATATCTCTAAGAAAGCGCTCACGTACTCGCTCTGCATCTTCCTGCATGCGGATCATAGCCTCGATAGTACGTGATGAAATTTGATACTCCATGTCCTGCATTATATACCACTATCCAAAAGGATCGAAATTTTGGAGATCCGATTGGTTATTCGAATATTATGGAACATCCCTTTTTTATAGTGTTCCGTTTGTTCCATTCCGATATACTCTAAAGGGTAGGAGACCCACATGCTCCGCCACGTAAAATTGTGCGCAGCGAAGCGAGCAACTCTTTTACGTGCCCCGTGGTCGCGAAGCGACTTTACGGGGCTGCACACAATCACGTGGCACCGCCAAATGAATAAAATACTATTACACCATTGTTGTAATATTTTACAACACTCAATGTGTAGCGCTACAAGCTCGCTACAGTATCGGGAGTGAGAGCTGTATTGACTATACTTAGCCAAGCTATTGAAATTATTGCTCATTTTTGCTATAATAATATGAATTGCTCGTGTAGCGCTTCAGTATAAACAGTCAAAAAAAACATAAAAATACGTAATGCTACCAACAACACAAACTCTATTGGCACTTCTCAGTAAGGCTCACGCAGATCATGCAGAGCCTGAAGTTATAGAGAGACTCCGTTGGTTTGTATACTTTTCTGACCGTAAGTCTGTATCAGAAACATGCAAAGAGTTTAACATTGCTCGGTCTACCTTCTATAGGTGGCACAAGCGTTTAGACGTTGCTGATCTTTCCGCATTAGAGAATGTACCAAAGAGTGCATTGCTTGTTGAAAAAACTCAAAATAGCGAAAATAAGCCCCATTGCCCTGCTTGTGGCATTTGGCAGTGGATGAAAGAATGGAGAACACATTCAACAAAAAGACCTACAATCTTCTTTGCCATCGTAGCTGCTCTCGTCAATATCACATTTTTCCTCCTTATAGCACTGCCGCAGGTTGTTGGTGCTGCGAGTAGTTGGGCACCGACATTACTGGTAAACACAGAAGCCTTCCAAGTTATTGATGATACCGATAGCACCGCAGACCTGTATTTGCAGTTTGGTGGAACGCTGAACAAACGACTAACCTACGACAGAACAATCGGCACATTTATCTTTAATGATGACTTGGAAGTTGCAGGTAGTATTTCTGGAGTGACGATACATGCACAAGATGCACTGACATCTTCAGGGCAACTGATTGTAGAGATAAATAATACTGAACAAGCAGGAATATTAGTTGATGTAAATGCAGAAACAAAAGACAGTAATGGGGACACACTAAATCCACATATTTTCTTTGGATATAATAATACATTTGATACGAATTTATTCCGTCAAAAGGCAGACACTTTGTATACAGATGATAGTTTGTGGATAGGAGAGACAGCCTCTGGTGCGAGGGTTCATGCACAAGACAGTCTCAGCACCTCTGGTTCTTTGGTCGTAGAAAATAGTATCTCTGGTGCAGGGCTTTCTGACTGTGATGATGCAACGAATAGTAAACTGCTCTGGGATGCATCTACTGGAACCTTTAGCTGTGGAGCAGATACGAATACCGATACTCACTTTACGGGAACTGGCTCTCTGCAAGATTTCTTTGATAATAGATACGTGGAAGTTGGAGGAGATACGATGACAGGGGCGTTAACCATAAGTACTGGAAGTAGCCAACCAGCACTTACGTTATCTGGTTCCAATGTAGCCAGTCGGCTCTACGATGATGGATATTCCGAATGGAGTCGTTCTGCTTCTGGAAATGTTTTGACATTAAAAAATCAAATTGAATATCAATCCTCTGCAACATATGCCACAGAATTTGACGGAAATGATTACATATCTGCTAGCAGTTCTGCAATGACACAAATATTTACAATAGCAGCGTGGATAAAAACAAGTGTATCAAGATATCCAACAATTATTGCCTGTGCTGGCGGGGGATGTCCTCAAATACGTCTATCTGGTGGTAAATTACAACTCTTGAAAGCACAAACAGCAAACATTGGTGCGTCAAATACCTCAGTCAATACAAATACATGGACACACATTGCTGTTACATATGATGTATCTGGTAATTACCAGTTTTACGTAAATGGTTCTGCAGATGGTAATGGTACAAGCTTGCAAACTTTTACCCTAAGCAATGCTGTTACTATTGGGTCAAATGGAACACCTGGTGCTGAAAGTTATACTGGATCCATTGATGATTTACGTGTCTATGACAATGCACTATCTTCTGGTGAGATTGAAGCCATTTATAATGGCGGAAACGGAACACAAGGAGATAGCGCAAGCGGAATTCATGCATGGTGGAAATTTGATGATGGAACAGGCTTCACGGCAGCTGATAGCAGTGGAAATAGCTATGACGGCACTCTTGGTGGAAGCACCACATGGGTAGATGGTAAAGTGTCCGCTGGATTAGTATCAGAAATTTCTACTCTCTTTGAGGCAAGAGATGGAGGATCTGCAACAGTTAAAGACAGGATTACCCTTGGTAATAACTATACTGATGCAAGAATCAAAGGGGCAACTCTTTCCTTCTTTACCAATGGTACAGAGCGTATTCGCCTGACTTCTGGCGGACTACTTGGAATCGGAACTACGACTCCAACAGAAGAACTAGAAGTTGTAGGAACTATTTCTGGTTCTACACTTCAAGTAACAGACAGTTTATACGGTGCAGGACTTTCAGATTGTGATGATGCAACGAATAGTAAACTGCTCTGGGATGCATCTACTGGAACCTTTAGCTGTGGAGCAGATACGAATACCGATACTCACTTTACGGGAACTGGTTCATTGCAAGATTTCTTTGATAATCGCTTTGTCAACAAGAGTGGAGATACGATGACAGGGGCTTTGATCATTGACGAGACGACTCCAAATGCAAATGGAGCTCTCCAAGTACGCGGACTTCTTTCTGGCTTTATTCTTCATGCACAAGACTCCATAACAACATCTGGATCATTGGTCATTACTTCTATAGATGTGCCAAGCACTGCTGGAAATGAAGGAGCGAATAGTGCATCTACATTTACGTCCGATGACACAGTAGGAGCAGGATCTACCCCTGCATGGATCAGTCCGTCCAATGCAAGTGCTAGCGATGGATCATATGCTGAAACAGAGTCTGATTACGGATGGAATGAAAATTCCATAAAATTGTACGTTGGTGGCACTTTTACTGGAGATGATAAATCTACCGGTGATGATCTTCCATATTCACTTACGACAAAAACGTATGGTGGTATTAGTGACACATGGGGACTGACTCTGAGTGCTTCAGACATTAACAGCTCTACATTTGGATTCGGAGTATCATATGCAGGTGGTGCACGAATCAGTGAATACCTTCGTGCAACGAATTTTGGCTTCAGTATCCCAGATGGTTCCACTATTGTTGGTGTCGTTGCAGAAGTTTATGTGCAGCAAGGTGGCGGTGACGCTCAAGGAATAGTAGATCATATGAGTATGACTGTGTATTACGGTGATCCTGCAATACCAGGGACTATTATCAAAGCAGAATCTGGAAAACTGGGAATTGGCACCGCAACTGCAGAGACAGAAATAGAAGTAATCGGTACTATTTCCGGTTCAACAATTTTTGCTCAAGATGGATTATCTTCCTCAGGAACATTGAGCATTGAGGGTGAGTCAGTCTTTGATTCAACAGTAACAATTAATAACCCTGCAATACTAACCAGTACAGGAAACGAGGGTATAAATGATGCATCCTCCTTTGCATCTGATAATAGTATAGGATCTGCCTCATGGAATAATACCGGCAATGCAAGTACCAGTGATTTTTCATATGCTACTTCACCTGGAAATTACGGTGATACAGAAAATTCCATTATGTTGTTTGTAGGCTATACACCGACTGGGGATAATAAATCTACTTCAGCAGCACTTGGCACTATACATTCTGACACGTACGGTTCATCTAGTGATTCATGGGGAGTGTCTTTGACACCATCAGATGTGAATAGTACAGGATTTGGATTCGGTGTTTCGTATAGTGGAGCTGCAGGAGATACACGGTATCTTCGTGCTACAAACTTTGGTTTTAGTATTCCAAGTGATGCAACCATCACCGGAGTTGAAGCAACAGTAGAACATGGACAAGGTGCTGGGGATGATGAAGCACAAGTCGACTACATGGGTATGAAAGTGTATTACAGTATTTATGCTCCTGGATCAGTCATCACTGCGACAGGTGGAAGACTGGGGATTAGAACTGCTACTCCAGAGACAGCGCTGGAAGTTGTCGGAACTGTATCAGGCTCCATCCTTCATGCACAAGATATACTTACCTCTTCGGGAGGACTGGTTGCAGAAGGTGCTGTGACATTTGGCTCTTCCCTTACCGCACTTGGAGATATTACTTTTGATACGACAACATTCTTTGTAGACTCTAGTGAAAACAAAGTCGGTATTGGAACCATTACCCCAGAGACAGAACTAGAAGTCGTTGGAACTATTTCTGGTTCTAGTCTCACAGTCTCTGGATTACAAAACTGTGACACTATAGATACGGATGCTGCAGGTAACTTCTCCTGTGGAACAGACCAAAGTGGAGGTGGAGGAGATGGATTTACAGGGACTGGTTCTCTGCAAGACTTCTTTGATAATAGGTACGTGGAAGTTGGAGGAGATACGATGACGGGGGCACTGACCATAGACCCGGATTCCGACTCCACAACAATGTTCCAAGTAAATGATGCAAATGGCGGAAACCCCGTACTGAACGTAGACAGTACAAATGAACAAGTTGGAATTGGAACATCTTCCCCTGTAGAACAATTGCATATCCAAGCACCAGGTAATACAAATGCCAAAGCTGCAATAGTAGCTGGAAATGAAGGCTATTCTTCAACACTTTATTTAGGAACACCTTATCAAGGAAATGCCAATAATGGATTAAAGGCAGCTATTATTGCTGAAGGGCAAAGTACATATGGACGTTCTAAATTGTACTTTTCATTGGATAATACAGCAGGAAATTCCCGTACATATGACGCCTCTGTTAGCAATGCAAGAATGACAATAACCAGTGCTGGAAACGTTGGTATCGGTACAACAAGTCCAGATGAAGTTCTTGATGTAACAACTGCAGGAGCATCTGCCAGAATATGGAATAGTACTACAATGTCTGGAGATCAAGAGGCAGGTGTGCTAAAAATTGTCCACAGTGCGTCTGCTGAAGCTAATGGCAAATTTGATGAGACAAAACCACATGGTGGAATCGATTTTCAACGCTTTTGGAATACCTCACCAGTTACTTTGGCAAAAATTCATAATTATGGATCTTCTGGAAGTAAAGGCGGATTAATATTTATGACTTCTGACACCCCATGGGTGATGGACCTTACTCCTGCTGGAGATGCACTATTTAATGGAAAAGTTGCAATTGGAACAACTTCACCTACAGTAGAACTCGAAGTCGTTGGAACTATTTCTGGTTCTACTCTTTATTTTGGAGATATGCTTTCAGGTTCTGGATATGCCATATTCAGAAATGTAACTGATAGCATAACGTCTTTCCAGATTTATGATGCAGATGGTGGAACACCTGTCTTTAGTGTCGACACCATCAATGAAAGAGTAGGGATTGGAACAGTAGCACCGACTGCCACATTGGATGTTACCGCTCAGGAATACCAAACAGGTGCATATCTGTATGCATCAGGTGCATCTGTATTGGCTCTTGATAGCTACAGCGGAACAAGTGGTAGTGGAAGTAATGCACACATTATGTTTGGTTACAGAAACGTCTTTGACACAGAACTCTACAGACATGGTGGCAGCGGTAGTGGAGGACTGGTTATTAAAACACAACAAACCAGTACATCAGACAATGCATTCCGTGTTGTGACACAAAACGGATCGACGGATAACACTGTATTTAAAATTCGTGCAGACGGAGCAGTGACCGCTGAAGGAAGCTTTACCGGTGGAGGCGCCGACCTTGCAGAATGGTTCCCTACAGCAGACTCTGGTATGACATCCGGTGATATTGCTTGTCTAGACCCTCAGCGTCCAAAGCATGTGAAGCGTTGTAATCTTACCAGCCTCCAGATGATCGGTATTGTGTCTACAAAACCAGGATTCATCGGTAACTCTCAACAAGGAATCAGTGGACAGGCATCGCTCATTGGTCTTATCGGGCAAGTGCCTGTTAAAGTTATTGGTAATGTTCGCATAGGAGACAGTATTACTCTTTCCAAGTCTGATGCTATTGGTAAGAAGGCTGGTTCATTTGATCCTACCATTTGTATCGCTATGGAAGAGCATAGAGGAAATGAAGTTGGAGTCGTTACGTGTCTGTTGGGCAGAAATACAGGATCTCCTGTAAATAGTGCATCTGTTGCGGACTACTTATTGCAAAACTTCAGAAATAGCATGCGGTCTGAGGATTGGTAGTACATGTATCCACCTCACACCTTAAGCCCCCTCTCCTTCCACGCCACTTGCCCCGCCTCAATGATGAGGCGTGGCTTGCCTACCAGGAGAGGGGGAACTACAGTAATTGCCTTATGCCTATTTCTGATCACAAGATT
>Ga0222673_1000401_pt1 | contig 20613 bp, 28 predicted proteins | sample AntAcemetagen801_FD_179845 | JGI IMG/M metagenome (GOLD analysis project Ga0222673, IMG submission 179845) | Saline water microbial communities from Ace Lake, Antarctica - #801 | ecosystem: Environmental > Aquatic > Non-marine Saline and Alkaline > Saline | place: Antarctica: Ace Lake...
TGTCAATCACTTCACTGAGAGTTATGCTAAGAATAACCCTGGTGCTATCCCTACCGATGCATATAAAGCATGGTCCACAGGTATGATTGATACTATCCTCAGAGTAGCTACTGACGGTCAGCTTGACCTTGCGTTCTCCTCCAGAGTTGGTATTGGTAGGGGTATGGAGCAGTGGGCAAAAGGACTATTGATTGATGATAGAGGTAAGCTTGCCTTAGGTGTTAAGCCAGCCTCTACTGGAGTCTTGGGAGACTTTGTTGGTACCTTGTATGAGGCTTCTAAGGTCTTGGCGTTGGAAGATAGTGGCTCCCTAGTTACTAATGAGCATCTGATAGTGGATATCCTCAACAATGCTTCCAGTATCAAGGGATTTAATAAGGCCAGAGAGATCTGGAAGTATGGTCTGTATCTCTCAAGGAATGGTAAGAGTGACATCGCTGCTACCCGAATGGAAGCCTTAGCTGCCTTCTTCCGTATCCCCCTGAAGAAAGTACAGGACTCTTACCTGATTAAAGAAGGCCTCAGAGATGTTGACAAGTACATTAAAGACAGATCAGGGACTATTGCTGGTATTGTCAGGGAGAGTATTAAGAACCCTGAGAAAGCTAAAGAGTTACTAGATCAGGCTGCTGGATTGATTGCCCTTGAGGAAGATGAGTATATTAAGACTAGACTTCTTAATGCATATAGGGTACAATTACCTCAGGACTCCTATTCACGCTTACTACAGAACCTTGAAGATAGAAAGAAATAAACATGGCAGATTTTACTGGTAACTTATCTAAAGTAGACGACAGAGGTTTTAATACCACCAGTGGGAGGGGTCGTCAGGCCTCAGCAGGTGGTGATAGTGCTCTTGCCAATACGCTTGGGAGTCTGGGGGATGTTGCTATCAAGGCCCTGGTTACTTCTGAGGAGCAGGGTAGGATTCAGACCAGAGAGGTAAGGGCTACTGAGCTACACGCTAATACTCTGGAGGATCGGGTTATCTCTACAGAGTCAAGTGCCTCTGCTAGATCAGTTAGGAGGGATGTTACTAAGTTAGCTGCTGCCCTATCACAGGGTAAGACTACACAGGCTGCTGCATCTGCATCTGCAATGGCTATCATCACTAATGCTCAACAGAATGACCCTAATAACATCAATGACTACATCAGTATTGTTGAGAGGGGTCTTGGTTTTAATCCTGTAAAGGCCACAGCAGTAGAATCAGTAAGAGATGAGACACAGGCAAGATCCCTTGAGGCTGGTATCCTTAATAGGTCTATTGCCAGTGGTGTTTACGATCAATCTAAGTCTAATCAAGAGAACATCATGACTCAGCTGACATGGGACGCTGACTCAGAGAACAGGGCAGACCAGAATAGGGGTGCTGACTACCTAAGAACGCTTGTAGGACCTACCCTGTCCCCATCAGGTCAGGGTTCATGGACTGATGAGGAACTGTTTGCTAACAGAGAAGAAATCTTTGCAGGGCATGAAGAGTATTCTTCTGTTGTTAAGCAGAGACAGACCTTTGCAGCTAACAGTACCCTTGAAGCCACCCCTGATAACTATCAAGAGAGAGTAGAAGATGGTCAGTCAAGAACTAAAGCTTCTCAGGCAGTAACCCTTAACAAGCAAGCTGCTGAGTCTGGTAGGATGTCTGATGAGCAAGCCAGTAACTCTAATAGACTGGTGATTAACAATTACAACAACGAAGCATACGGTAAACAGATTGGGGCTATTGAGACTCAGCTGTCTTTGATGTCTGGTGATAACCTACAGAAGAACAGGTATGATATGTCAAGGGCAGCTAATCAGATGTTCAATGACGCTATCTCTCAGGCCAGTACAGACGCTGATAAGGCTGGTCTAAATACAGCTGATAAGAAAGATGTTATTGATACTGTTATTTCTAAGTTCAAGAGTATGGAGATGTACCGTGATCCAGAGAATGCTGTCTATCAGGCTGGACAGATACGTCTTGATAACCTCACCACTGCTCTGAAGTTAAAAGAAGGTGAGGCCTTTGGTGTATTCTCTATCATCATGGGTAAGCTACCTGCTAACATTGCTTCCTCGTTTGCTACTGAACTTATCAACAACCCAGTACTTAAAGAACAGTTCATGTCTGGTATTAATTCCCTGGCTAAGGATGGTCTCCCACCTGAGAAGGCTGCTGAGAGGATGATGATTGATCTCCTGAAGACTAATGATCCCAGAGACCCTACCAGTATCCTTGATTTTACTAGTAAGCCTGAGCAGTTCAGTGCTATTGTCAATACATCTGCTGAGATGATCAAATCAGAGGTTGAGATGCCATCTGGAGAGACCAGAGGAGCCTTCGATACAGTCAACACGTCTGTTGTAATGTCTGATCTGACTACTGATCAGGTTATGAAGGGTACTGAGATCCTCCTTAGCCCTAAGTTACAGCAGAGTCTTGCCACAGGGACTACTGAGCAAGCTGATAGAACAGCAGACCTCAGTAGAGGTGCCTTGATTAAGTCCTTTGAACTGGCTGGTAACTCTCTTAACTCCATGATTAAGGAGTTTGGTAATGGTTCTACTGTTGAGTTCAATGCCGCTACTGGTAAGCTAGAACTAGGTGGTCGACGGGTACGTAGGGCTGGTGGTAACTACCCAGAACTACAGACTAATAAGGTTACTCAGGAGGCTATCAAGTTAATTGATGGTATCAACAGTAGACTCAGTGTCTTCAAAGGTCTGGTCAAGTATGATGATTCTCTTAGTAAGGTGGGAGACCAGAGAGCTGTAGCTGAGTGGGTTATTAGGTCCACCACAGGTATTAAGACTAAGGATGGGACCTCTATCCTTCATGGTGGTGATCTCCAGACTGAAGGACAGGCAGCTGATATAGCTAAACAGATTGAGATTAGCCAGATTGGCACTAATGTTATCAACCTGATGGGAGCCAGACCCTCTAACCTTGATGCTGTCCTTGTAAGGGGTACTGATGGGTTGCTGAGGAGAGAACCTGAACCTGAGGCTCCTGAGTAATGACAAACCGCTTTAAGAACTTCACAGAGGACGAGTTAGCCTGTCCTCACTGCCTCAGTAGAGGGGTGACTGATGAGGCTGGTAAGTTACTCCAAACTTTAAGGGAAGAACTTGACAGACCCTTGAGGATTAACTCAGCATACAGGTGTCCTATCCATAATGAAGCGGTTGGAGGTGTCTCAGGGTCTAAGCACCTACTGGGTACTGCCTTTGACATCTCTACCAGGGCTAAAGACTGGACAGTGGCTGATAAGGCCCGCCTCTATGAAGTAGCTAAGTCTGTAGGGTTCAAGGGCTTTGGACACTATAGAACATTCTTACATATTGACACAGGCCCTGAGAGGGAGTGGTAGATGGCTTTTGAGTTCCTTGAAGATGATGAAGAGAACGTAATACAGCCTTCGGGGGGTGGAGGTGTATCCTCTATATACTCACCAGTCCAGAGGAGTTCTAGGAACAGACCCCTGAGTACTTCTCAGGGTGGGGCAGCTCCTGCTACCACAACTACACCTATAAGCACCCAAAGGGACTCTGGTGGAGGTGGTAACTTAATTGAAGGTACAGCCTCTCAAGAATTCTTAACCCCTGCCCAACAGTTAAGTCAGACAACCACGATTGGTCAGGCTGTAGGTATCTCTATTGGTGCTCTCCCCCTACCTGGCAGTGGTATACTAGGTAAGGTAGTTAGTACTGGGATTGGCTTAGCAGGGGCCAATACTTACATGGAAAGCTTAGGTCTTGAAGGGAACTTCTCAGCCACAACACCCTTCTCAGAAACAGCTGCGGATGCCCTAGGAGTTTTAAAGTCAATTAAGACTTTCTTCTCTGAAGGTATGGTTATCTCTTCCGATGTTGATACGTTCACACCAGCAGAGGCTCTTGAGCAAGGTGGTATGATTGATACACCTACTGATGAGGACCAAAGAGGGCGTGTTGAAGGAGGTATCCTTGGTCAGGAGGGTATCTATGGAGCTAGGGCTGCTGGTATAGGTGTACTGACTACCAAGGGTGTACTCAGTGACCCTTACCTATCAAGAACAGGTGCTTCTGGTCCACCTATCTCACCTGGGGCTGTCTTCAGAGCCAGATTAGAAGCTACCAAGGTCACTGAAGGTGGTAGATTACAACAGATTAAAGAACAGGCAGCTATTGCAGCAGCTAACAGAGCAGCAGCTACTGAGGCCCAAAGACGTGGTGGTCCTCTGGACTTAACAGTCTCTGATAGAAGGGGTACTGGTGGTCGTAGTCTTGCTGAGCGTAGAGGTGGTAGCTTTACGACCCGTGGTAGAGATGTTGGTGCAGGTAGTGCTGATGTCGGTCCAGCAAGTGACACTGGTTCTAGAGGCGGAATATACTAACAAGACAATAGGAGAACTATGATGATCGGTGCAATAATCGGTGGTATACTAGGGATTGGGAAGACCTTCCTTCAGAACAAAGGAGAGGAGGCTAAGGCAAAGCATGAATCTAAGATTAGGAAGATCAATGCTGATGCTGACTGGGAAGATACTATGGCGAAGGCCTCAGCAGATTCTTGGAAGGATGAATTTTGGACAGTTATCCTAGCTATCCCTCTTATCCTTGTGTTCTTCCCTCAAACCAGACCATGGATCGAAGAGGGCTTCAAAGCACTACAGTCAAGTGTCCCTGACTGGTACCTCTATGCCCTCTCCGTAGCCATTGGTGCTGCGTTTGGTGTTAAGTCTATCATGGGGACTATTAAGACTCTTAAGAAACCTTAATATACTTACGCTTCTTAATCCACCCTTTGGGGATAGTGATAGGGTCAGCTGTATTATACTCACTAGTCGAGTGACCTACTGTTAAGGACTTATCAGTCTCATTGATAAGGTACCCAACAGTCTGGATAGCCATTGTAGTAAACTCATGTTCTAAATCTACCCAGCCTCTGGTAGTACATGCATCTTCCCATTCTACATAGATAACTTTCACTATAGTGTCCCCCTAAGCCTGTTAAGATACCAAAGAGCCTTGTCCAAGTCCTGGGCAGGGTTCTCTTTGTATTTGTACCTCCAGAGATACTTGATAGTATTTCCTTTCAGGTACCCTTGGAGTTCCTCTTTCGACATGGAGGCTTCAATAGCCTGGATACACTCGATGTCTCCAGAGTTGTAGTGAGATGGGGAGTTCACCGAGTCAACCTTCAAAGTACTGGGGAGTACTATCTTACCTCTGATCTTATCAACCTCTGATGCTCCACGAACAAAAGGTTTACTGACAACGTCGTACTCTTTTTTAGTTCCTACCATTCTTTCACAAGTCCTCTCTTTCTACTCACAGGTTCGTTTCCCAGTTTCCCAATCAATAGTACATGCAGCACCTTCTACCACATCCTCTACCTTGGACATGATACCGAAGCGTTTACCTGCCATTCTAAAAGTCGTTATACCCTTTGCCCTACCCTTCCAAGCATCTTCATAGATCTTCTTAAAGTCCTCCCAAAGTACCTCATCACCCACATTACAGGTCTTAGACACAGCAGAATCTACATAGGGTTGACATGCCAAGAGTACATCCAAGTGATCCTGGATAGTAACCTTGTCAGAGGTCTTCCCTTCTACACCGAAATGTCTATATCCGTAGTCTGGGACGTTGACTTCCCTGTCTCCTTCAGCAGTCTTGATGAGTCTCTTGGTGTTGTAGGCAAAGACTGGTTCGATAGAACTACTAACGTTATTAGCAGTAAGACTGATAGTCCCGCAAGGAGCAATACTAATAAGATGAGAATTACGTAGTCCATACTGTTCAATCCCTTCCCAGATCTTCTTAGGCAGACGTTGAATATAGGGTGAGTCTAGGTAGGCCTTACGATATGCTGGGAACTTACCCTTCTCCTTTGCCAACTCAATAGAAGCTTTGTACGACTCATTCCGTAAGGTCTTCATGATCCCTTTCAGTACTGAGATGAACTCAGGAGAACCATAAGGGTGTCCAAGGGCCTCTAATGCGTTGGCTACCCCAGTCACACCCAGTCCCATACGACGCTTTGACTTCGCCTCAGCTTCCTGTTGCGGTAGTGGGTAGATAGTACTACCAATCGCGTTGTCCATGGCCCTGACAACATCTGGGATGTCCTTCTTGAGTTGGTCGAAGTCAAACCATGAAGATCTCTCACCTTTATCGTCTACTTGGTAGTACTGTACATACTTAGTAAGATTGAAGGACCCAAGTAGACAAGCACCATAGGGTGGAAGTGGCTGTTCACCGCACGGATTACTTGTAGCAATTGTTTCACAATACTTAAGGTTGTTCTCCTCATTCATACGGTCAATAAAGAGCACCCCAGGCTCCGCCCAGTCCCATGTAGCCCTCATTAGTTCTTCCCACAGGGGTTTAGGGTCAATAGTCTCTACAACTTCACCCTCCCACATGAGATCGAATGAGTCACCTGTCTGTAGGGCCTCCATGAACTTATCAGTCACCCCAACAGACAGGTTAAAGTGCCTTAGTTCCGTCTGGTTCTGCTTGGCTCTGATGAACTCTTCGATATCGGGGTGGTCCACACGAAGGACACCCATCTGAGCACCACGTCTGTTACCAGCAGAGGAGACAGTACTACAAACAGCATCGTAAATACGCATAAAGCTAAGAGTGCCAGAGGCGGAACTATTAAGAGTACTAATATTACGCCCATTATAGCGTATAGTTGAGAAGTCATAGCCAATACCTCCACCTTGTTTCATAGTCAGTGCTGCTTCAGTCGCCTTGTCCATGATACCCTTCATAGAGTCTTCGATGGTACCTGACACGAAACAATTGAATGCTGTGGTACGTCTAGGTGACCCAATAGCCGACTGAACACGTCCCCCAGGAAGGAACCGCTGATCTAGTAGAATACTCCTGAAGGCACGGCGGTGCTCTTCCGAATCTCCAAGGGTAGCTGCCACTCTGTTCTGTGATTCATAGAAGGACTCTGCTTTTCCACGATATTTCTCCTTATGGATCTGTTCTGAGATCTCCAGAGTTGGGCCTTGTTGACTAGGCTGCATCTTTGGTGTCCTCGTTCAAGGCTTTACGCATAAGATCTTTAATGTCCTCTACAAATACAGGGATACCATCACCTAGTTCTCTTTCAAGATCTAGTCTGTGTCTATCAGCCTCATCTTGTTTACTATAGTAGGCTAGAGGATCTTCAAACCCCATACACCATACAACAAAGATACTCTTCATTCTTTACACCATTCCTTAATGTGATTGAAACTCTTTAACCGTTTGTATTTCTTAATGTCGGGGACTACCCTCTTCCTAAACAAGGGATCTTGTAGTCTGACTGCTATCAGGTTACGCTTCTTCTTCCATTTCATTTCCATTCTCTTCTTCGTCATAGTCTAGCTCCGTTGTGATATCAGGGAAGTCTTCAATGTCCTCCATGATCTTATCTTGGAATGCATCAGCTAACTCAGAAGCATCTAAGGCCAGTATGTTTAGTATATCCTCGATACTGTAGTGGGTCAAGAGTCTTTCTTTGATTGTCTCCCAATCTTGTAGTAGTACTAGGTTCATTCTTTAATCCCCCAATCTATTAAGTCTTCAGGGTAAGTTTTAATTGTTGCGAACTTATACTTATCTGAAGTATATTTAGAATGTAACTCCTCGGTGGATATTAATTCTTTAAAAGGATCTACACTAACAGCTCCTTTATAGTGTTTAATATAAATCTTTTTCATCATCCGAAGTCCTCCATCAGTGAAGAGAGTCTGATAAACGTAGGATCAAAGTCACCATCCTTTACGTTATGTTTATGTACAACACCACGCCAGTGCTTATTACCCTGATAACCTTTATAACCCTCATCATGTAAGTAAGATGAACCACATGTAATAGACCACATCATTCCATCTTTATCCGACCAAGCTGTAGCTATATCCAGAGTGGGTCTATGTCCCTGTGTAACTGACATCTTAGTCTGTTCTAGTGATGCCTTGGCTGAAGCTTTAGGATGTTGACTATTACGGTTTTGGCAGAAGTGTACATACTCTACTCCATCTAGTTGAACGGGTTTGAGGAAGGGATGTACAGTCCACCCAAGATCCTCAAGACCAAAATCATTATAACCAATCGCTCCATCAAGGTGGGGGTTTGCATTAATGTGTCTCTTAATACGCTCCTCATGGTTCCCAATAAGGAAGTGCATCTCAGGTCTGTACTGTTTCTTTCTGAGGGTCGCTCTATGACGATTGAATTCGGTCGTAGGACTAAGAAGCCGTAACATACCTTCACGTCCAGCTTCAATGTCTTCTGAGTATCTTGCTCCTTCGGCATTCTTAGTACCCCGGTCATAAGAGGAGAGACTGTGCATGTCCCAATGGTCCCCAATGTGGATGATCTTCTTAGGTTTATGGTGGACAATGTACTTACCAAGGGCATCCAGGTGTGGGTAGTCCAGTCCAGGCTTACATTGTGTGTCAAAGATTACAAGATGATCCTGATTATTCATTCCAAGTTCTCCCTAATAACACCCTCAGGGTCTACATAGTTGTACTCCATATACTCAGCAGGGGAAAGGAACCAATCCCTCAGTACAATCTTAGCAGCCTTTTGAACATGACACTCAGTACCTGAGTCCTCTATAGTATCTTTCAAGGCCTGAATAGTAATCTGATCTACCTGATCAATTGTTAGGTCAATGTTAGTCATGGTCAGAACTCCTTTGGTATAAATCGTACTGCTGCGATCTGTTTGTTATAGTAAAATCTTCCATCAGCATGAGGCTTCGTAAGTACGTCCCTCTTGTGCTGCTGATTAGCCTCTCCATAAGTGAGACCTCCTCTGGTGAGATAGTTTTTAAGGATTTTGAACTCAAAGTTATGGAGGCCAAGATCTTTGATGTCTCTGTTGAGGTCTTTAGAGCTTCCTGTATAGTGGGTCCAATCATTTTCACCTACCTTCTTCCTCTTACTCCATCGGTGATATTGTTTTTTGCCGAGGTATAACCGCCCAGTTACTGTGTTGGTTACCAGATAGATAAACCCAAAGTACTTATGGGGGTCTGGTTTCCTACCTGTCCAGTGATGTTTAAGCTCACTCATTGAGGTTTCTTTGGGAAGTCTAAGACATTATCATACAGTGAACAGTACTCTGAGTTCTCTGACCCAGGATACATCTCCTCAGCAGCCCTGATCAGTGTCTCATAGGCATTCAAGGCCTCATTAGCTACCAACTCGCCAACACTATCATGGTTACAGGCTGCGATCACATAGTTAAATGTGAAGTTCTTCATCTCAATTTCATTACCTTTGTTCATCTATAGAGGCTCCCTTAAGATCCATAATAGTTTCTCATTCTCATAGTACCGTGTCTTCCAAGCATCTCCAAAGTGGCTCTGGTACATCTCCTTGATCTTAATAAGACGTTCACCAAAGTCCAGACCAACTAAGACCTTCTCAGCTTTCTTAGGACCAACCCCCCTGATACCCTTGATGTTGTCAACAGCGTCACCTGTCAGCATCTGGAGGTGGAATGAGTAATCAGCCTCCTCTTGAGTGACCCAGTACTTCTTACCCTTACGCCAATTATAATGCCAACCCATTATCATGTCAAGATCTTTATCTATAGTACAGATACAGGTCTCTTCTGTTTGGTTAATACCCATAGCATCATCAGCCTCCATACCATCTATGACGATAGCACCCCAGACATTGATAAGATACTCACGGATGGCTGTGTAATGCTCAGGCTTATCAGACTTCCTATTACCCTTGTATGGGTGTGTGATAGCTGCCTTGATACGGTAGTTATCCTTACCTGTGAGGTAGATCTTCCCCTCCTCAGGCTCTCCGCAGACTTCAAAGATACTCCCAAGCATGTGCTTAGCGTTACTCAGGGCATTCTGTACAGGCTGGACGATACCCTTGGTCTGTGCTGCGAACCCTGCAGAGTACACAATGATATCACCATCAATCAAAGGGGTTAGTTGGTCAGGTGCTTTTGGCATCAGTCTTATCCTTCTTCTTAGGTTTCTTCTTAAAGATTAGATCAAAGTTCTTCTTGTACTCTTTAGTAGGTGGCTTTGTTGGTGCAATTGAAGGCCCCATCGTAGGGTAGGACTCATCTCTGTCCCATGGGTCAGTGCTCATTGGTCTTCTCCTTTCAAGGTAGCACTGGCTATTTTTATCATTAGCTGATATGTCTTTATAGGATTGACATCTATTGCTAAGGTGATCCTCTCCAGACCTCTCCTTAGTTTCTCAATCTCATCAGCTGCTTCGTGTTTAATAGTTACGTTAACTTGAGGATGCTTAACAGGTCCACGTAACCGTTCTACTAAGTCATGAAGCTTCATCACATCTACCAAGGCCTGTGTAGGTTCCTCACTCATAGTTCTAGTCCCTTACTCATCAGTCCTTGTGAGATCCGTAGGTTAAACTCAGGGTACTTACGGTGGATTCGGGAGGCATGGTTCATAATACTAATTAGATCATATGAGTCTCTCATACTAGAGATGGTAATGGTCTCCTCTTGAACATCCTTCTGATAAGCGTGGTCATACTCATACATAATACCATCAGTCCAGATCTTACATATGTCAATATCAAAGGAACTCATCAGTCTCTTTGGTGTGACCTTATCCTTTACAATGAACTGGATGGGATAGTCAAGGACACCCTCAACTTCGAAGAGGTCAACAGTATCTACCTCTTCATACTCAGGTAGCTCACCTGTCCTTGAGACAATGTTAGGGTAGACCATCTTGAGATCATCCCATAGGGTAGGGGTATGTTCTAGGAAGAGGTCAATATCCTTAACCACCTTATCATTGTTAAGATCTCTCAAGGCCCCACCAGCCAGGATACATAGTGTACCTGAGGCTGTCTGGATCTTCTCTAGTTCAATGAGCCACTCTCTGGGGATTTCTTTTAGGGCAGGCATCTCTTTAGTCCTTTCAGTTACTTCGTCGTATACGGTCATGTTAGCTGGATGTCCAGAGAACTGTGGAGTAAACTAGGCAGCTACTGGTATGGGGTAAGGTTTAAACATCTGAGTTACTCCTTAGGAATTTGGTGAACACGGTCGGACTTGAACCAACAACATTCGATTTAGAAGATCGACACTCTATCCAGTTGAGTTACGTGTCCAAAAGGTGAGCCTTTTAAGTACATGCTCAGGTACTGCACGATGAACTTAGATAGGAGACTCAACAGTATCTGAGGAGGAACTATCAGCACCACCAACGTCAATGGTAAACCCTTCCTCTTCCACAGACAAGGTACCTGTATCGTAGGGTACCAACTTCAAGACCATGATAGTATTAAGGGACACATTGATGTAGGGTACATTGTTGTACTCAGTCTTGTAAGTCTTATAAGCAATCTTAACTTCAGTACCGTACCCGATACCCATATCATCAGGTAGTTCATTACCCTTAGAGTCAGTGATCTTTGGCTTATAGTTACCCTTGATTGTGGTGTAGTTACCAAGTTCATTACCTTTGTTCTTAAGGTTCACACCTTCAGCCTTCAAGAACTTCACAGTCTCTGCATCGAGGTTACTAAGTTCGAACAAATACTTTCCTTGATCGTTAGTGGTTTTCAGCATTGGGTAGTATACTTCGCCTTTTAGTTCTTTCATAACGTTACTCTCCTTGAGTTGTTTCGGTTTAAGTTTCTTTGGTCTACTACTATATAGTACTACTAAGTCTTCGGGGTGTCAATAGCCAATCGAGTATCTTCTTTAGCTAATCAACTGTAGCATCGTACTTGATCCTGTTAGCTCTTGCTGAGATGTAGACTACGTTACCCTTAGTGTACCCCTTAGAAGGTATGATCCTATCAAGGGCTGGCGAGTAGTCATTAGTCTTATCATGTTTAACAAAGGGCTTATTAAATACTGGACATGTATCGGTCCAGATACTTTCAAGATACTCTTCAGTTAAATCGAATGGAATACCTTTCCTTTTACTTTCACTCTTCTTTAAACGACACGTATGAAGGAACCACTTATCTCTGTAGTCTTCATAGGCTATAGTTTTTCTACATCCTTTACATGTGTACTCCATTCCATCCTTAGTATACTTGTTCTTGTGAAACTCTTCTTCGTCAAGAGCCTCTTTACATACTCGACATGTCTTCATAGTATTCTCCTCCTACTAAGAATAGTATACCAGAATCAAACGTATATGTCAAGTATGATTAGTGAGTATCAGCCCACGATTGTCCTATCTTGTACTCAGCATCAAGGTCACACTTAAGATTCAGTTGAGTACCAGCGTCTATGATAGATTGTTTACAAATCTTACCAAGTTCTTCAGCATGCTCTGGTAAGACCTCCATCTGTATCTCGTCATGGATCCACCCAACCAGCTTCCAATCAAGGTGCTTAGATCTATCAGCTAACAATATCATAGCCCTACGCATGATAACTGTTTCGCCATTCTGTAGTAAGGCTGCTAAGACATAGTAAGAGTCAGATACAGGTACAATTCTACCATCAAGACCTTTAATGTATCCCTTCTTACTAATCTTTTCCCACTTCCTTTTGCATCTACCAAGGGCCTCAATCTTATTAAGGAAGTTATACTTTAGTTGGTTACCAAACTTCTGACCCTTACCATAGATAGCCCCTAGTCTGGCACCACCGGCCCCTAGTAAGAAGGCGTACAGGAAAGTCTTAGCATTATCTCTGGTTCCTATACCAATAACCTCTAAGTGACGAGTGTGTACATCTCCATGAGCAACCTCTTGAGCATAGTCAGAGTCGCCCATATAATTAGCAAGAACCCTAAGCTGAATCCCACTAGCATCGCAACCCAGTAGGACATACCCATCCGCAGAACGCCATAGTCCACGCATCTCTCGACCATACTCTTTGTCGTTGGCTGGTACCTGTGCTTGGTTTGGGTTACTGTGCGAGGCCCGGTGCGTCCATGTACCGATAGGCCATACCTTTGATCCGATTCTTCCATCTTTTCTACTGGCTCCTATCCAGTTCTGCAACATAGCTATACGTCTGTCTACCATGTCCCACTCAACCAACACAGCAGCCTCAGGGATGGTCTTACCTATCTCTTCCATCACCCACTCAGTCAGCTGAGGGTTACCCTTGTTAGTGAACTGCTTAGGTACCCACCCCATCCTTTGCAGGTGTCGGATGATAAAAGGATTAGAGTTGAAGTTAGGTTCAGGCCAAGTTACTTTGCTGAAGTTCCCCACAACATTAGTCCAATGATCATCAAGATACTTAAGACCCACTTTAGAGAGGGTACCATCGGCCTTGTACTTTGGCTCAACTTCTCTTTCAAAAGCAGGTAGTGAAACGAACACACCAAGTAGCTCACTATCAAGTTGTGCCTTACGCTGCGAGAGGGTGACCAGTAAGTCATGCGCTTTCCTTTCGTTAAATGCCCAGCCATTGGTCTGGATCTGGTAGCATAGCTCAGCCACCCGGTGCTCAGTCCTTGATACTTCCTTGGGTACCTTGAACTTTGCCCAGTTCTTAATCAATACTTTGTAGAGTTTATGGTTAAGGTGTACGTCCTCAGTACATCTATGCAGCATCTCTGGAGAATAGAACCCCCACTCATCATGCTCTACCTTTGGATACCCAAGGCGCTCACCCCATGCCTCTAATGAGTGACGCTTATGCGATGAATCTAGGACTTTGGAGACCACCAATGTATCTACAATGTTCTTGAGAGGTACATGGTAGTCAAGGAGGCGGGCAAGGATAGGTACATCAAAGCAGATAAGGTTATGACCAATAAGGATACCTGCTTCTTCTAATGCCCATGCCTTGAAGTCCTTGACCTCCCCATCAATACACCCAGGCCCCCATTGGAACACAGCTTCAGTCTCAATATCCTTACAAACTATACACCAGATTACTGTGGGGTCTAACCCATCACACTCAATGTCAATGATCAGTGACCTCATCAGTCTTCTCCTCAGTTTCTACTGTGTCCTCAGTTAACTCACTCAGTCTGCCTGTGTCTCTGTTGTAGTATACATGACTGGTCGGCCCTGTCAAGCCACTGAAGCGGTTCTTCAGTACCCTGATAAGAGTAGTATTAGCATCAATAGGATCATCCGACTGTCCATTACGCTCAAGACCAAGGACCATATTAGAGAGTTGACCGATACCTGCAGTACCTCTAAGTTCCGACAGTGAAGTCTGTCCACCTTCCTCATGTGGCTTACCTGCTGGGCGCTTAGAGTGAGAGACAAGGATAAGAAGGATACCCAGTTCCATACAAAGTTTCTTAAGTTCAGTAGCAATTTCATCCAGTGCCTTCCTTTCATCACCACCATCCTGCCCCGACACCATGATACTGATGTGATCTAGGAAGATGATCTTACAGTCCAGTCCCTTTGCCATGTACCTGATGTGAGAACAGATACGATCCTTGCTCGACTCACCAAACCCATCGAAGTATGTTACCCGTCCCTTACCAAGTGTCTCATCATACACCCTGTCCCACTCCTGAGGACTGATGACTGTGTCGGGTAGATGCAGGGGTAGGTCAGCCTCAATGGACATCAGACCCTCACCAGAATCCTCTGGAGTCTCCTCAATGAAGAAGCACCCGATGTTATAGTCAGTAGTCTTAAGGAAGTGGTGTTCTAGTTCTCTGAGGATCTGCGTCTTACCCATCCCTGACCCGGCAGTCAGTGTCCACATCTCAGATAGACGGAAGCCATAGGTCTTATCATCCAGTCCCTCCCAAGGACCAGGGATACACTCAACATTCTTCTTGTTCTTGATACGGTCTTTAAGGTCAGCACCATTGACCAGTCCATCAGGTAATCTTACTTCAGCCCTCCACCAGTGATCTGAGAACTCTTTCCACTTCTCACTGAGGAGGTAGTTACATGGGTCGTTCAGTATCTTGTCCAGCTTAACTACCTTGACCTTGGCAGGGAACAGTGCTGCAACTACATCAGCCGCAGCATTACCTGGCTCATCCTGATCGAAGCAGACGATGATGTTGTCGAAGGAGTCTAGCCATTGGTAGTTCAGCTTACATTCTTTCTCAGCGCCACTGGAGGCACGGATGGACACAACAGGGTACTTGGAACCCATCATCTGATACGCAGCCAGGGCATCCAGTTCCCCTTCAGTGATAGTGATATACCTACCCCCTTGACTGAATTTTTTCTGACCAAAAAGCTGTAGTTTCTTAGGGTCTCCCTCATTGTAGAATTCTTTTGAGGAGACAACACGGACCTTGTTAGCTGCCCATACCCCCTCCTGATTAGTGTAAGGGTAGTAGTGTTTACCATCCTTGACTGATACACCATAGAACTTGGCAGTATCTAAGGAGATCTTTCGATCCCCAATAGCCTGAGTAGTACCTACTGTGAGGTCGTGTGACATTATATTCTTTTCCTTCTTGTAATTAGGATCACTCTTTGTCCAATGCCTAGCCTTACAGACATAACAGAAGGTATGATCCTCATAGATTGCCATACCATCAGATGAATCACAGTCAGGGCAGGGCTGATGAGTCTCCAGTGGTGCTTGGTCTTCATAGTCCTTCATCTTGAGAGTCCTTAGCCCGTAGGATAGCTACTACCCATGCTGCTGCTGGATTGTCTGCATCACCCATAGCCGAAGCACCACTAAGCACACGGAACTCCTCTGTGCCGTCTCTGTACTCTGTAGTGTCGCATGTGTAATTACTGGTAAAAACATTAACCATCCCATTGTGTGTTACAGTCCACCACCACCCCGGCAACACAGCATCATGCAGGGCTTTGGCTGCGTCTAGTGAGCCTTCTAGCAGTCTTGGGTCAATCCAAGTCCAGCTATCCACAAGTGCTGTTTCTATATCGTAGTGCAAGCCTTTTGACATATCACCAGCCTCCACACGATCTGCTAACTCTGCTAAGTTACTACTCATTTACTTAACCTCCTCAAAGCCTACCTTCAAAGCAACTCGATAGGAATAATCTATCTCATCATCCTTGACCCTGAAAGAATCATTCATGTCCCTGACCACCACTAGGCAGGTACCACATAGATCAAAGGTACCTATCATGTCTACCCATTTAATCTCACCCGGTTCCATCCGACGATTACATGCTTTACACCGCATCATTAGTTCTCCTCAGAAAGGGAGAGGCCACCTCAGACCCCTCCCTAGTTGCTTAGTTATTCCAACTCACAGTCACCATCAAGATTAAACCCACAGTCGTAGACTTCTGTGAAGTCTGGTTTAACCTCATACTCATAGACAGAGTGTTCAGACAAGGTATCCTTCTCCTGATCCATGTGTTCAGCGATCACCTCATAGCGACAGGCACGTCCCTTTGCGTTGTTGTAGTCAGTAGGGATGCTTACTACATCAGCAGGGTTAATCTTCACAATCATAGTGTGACCACGGTGTCCCCACATACCATTCAAGTACTCAATAGAACAGAAGTGTAGGCCGTGTGAGCAGGTGACGCTTGGGTCATCCTCAACACTGTTGCGTGGCATCTGACACACAGAACCTACTGAGTTGTCAAAGGTACCAGTGCGGTGATCCTTATAGTCACTACTCACATTCTTATAGGCAAGGAAGTGACCATCCGATGTGATAGGTAGACTGTTATGTTCAAGGAAACGATAGAGGTTATCAACACTCAACTTAGATGGATTGTCCATCAGGTTAGAGAGGAAGTTAACCATCGGCTGGATATCAAACCCTTCTGACATCATACTCAGGATACGTGTGGTCATAGAGTTATCCAATGGAGCATCAGCAAACCACACATTACCGTCATGGACAGAGATAAGACCCTGACCCACAAACTTAGACACAGCAGAGGCTAGGTCCATGGTGTCATTGAGTCCTGCAAAGTCCCCAATCTTTAGGTACTCAATAGCATCTGTCCAGTTGGGATTGTTAGAATGTAATACCTTTGTCTCATCTTGGAAGACAACAGTAAGGGTATCTTCAGTTAGGATATATGGAAAGTCATTCATGTCGATGTTCCTCTATGTTAATAGTTATTTCAGTAGCAGTTTAACTTGTGCTTCGTAAGGTGTCAAGTCCCTTGTTAACTTCATGACTGACATAATCAAGGATACTTCTTTACCTAGTTCAACCAACTGAGTCTCTAACATTTGGTTAGTGGTTGGTTCAATGTCCTTATAAGTTATCTCTAAGATACTTAGGTGTTCCTTTAAAGCCTCTTTAAGTTTTATGTAAGAGGAATAATGTTTGAAGGAATCAATGAAGGACTTCTTAGTACTAATTATACTGGTCCCCATGCACCATGTCAATAGCTTTTTAATAGCATCGTACTCATAAGCTTCAAAGGTTGATCTTAATACCTTATATTGTAGGAATTGTTTCTTAAGACACCGTGATTCCTTAGTCCTTTGAGCCTTGAGCTGGGCATGGTAGTCCTCAATACTCACCCAGACTGCTGAGTTTTTTTCAAGTGCCTTGTGGTAGGTACCTGGGACACAGAAGACAGTCAAGGGGTTCTTGTCCAGCTGCTCAATCTCCCTAAATAGATCTGAGTAGTGGTTGATAGACCCATCTACAGGTGAACCCTTCAGTGTCTTAATGGACACACCACCATCCTCAAGATCATGATCAACATCAGTCTGATCAAAGAACCCCTTGTACTCCTTGAGCATTACCTTACTACGGGACTGACCAGTACTTGACTGGGTGATCTGGTACTTGGGTAGGTCTGAGGTCTTCCGATAGTCAGGGTACCCCAGAACCTTAAGCATCTCATCAAAGTCCCCTTGGGTACCATGTACTGTGATGATCGACTTATTCCCAGGATCAATAACGTTCTCAAGGGCCCTCTTCTGCCAAGCTACCTTCTCATCCACATAGATCCACTCATAGTTCTTAAGATTATTACCGTAGATTTCCCTGTCCTCATAGAACTTAGCCCAGGCCTCACCAGGATTTTGACAGGTCTTCAGGGTGATACCTTTAAGTTGACTGGTACTTAACTTACCTCCTCCATAGTATTTGTTACTCCCCAAGATATTTTTATAGAACTCACCAACCTGAACACCCTTGTACTTGGTCCCTGTCTTGATAGCCCTGATGATATCCCCACCAAAGTCCATACTCTCAGTAACCTCAGTCAACTTAAGTAAAGCATTGAACATACTAGACTCTGATGAAATATCTTTCTGGGTCTGTTGAGTAATTTTACCAACAATTTCTTGGAACTTACTGATGATGTTCGACTGTGTTACTTTGTTATATGATAGTTCTTCTCTGTTAGCAGCCACACCTAGTTCACCAATACTAAAGTCAATGAGTAGGTTACTGTTGAATAGACCCTTCATACCATCATCAATCAAGGAGTCTTCAAAGTGTTTAGACATGATAGGGTAGACAACATCACCCATCCGTGCCTTTGAAGTACTGTTGTGGCTACCAAAAGAATTATAGGAACGCTTAGCCTCCTTAAGTAACTTCCAACCCTTACCCTGGAGTACTACCTCATGATCTGTATATTGTAGGGGTACGTTGGTCTCAGGTCTGAGTCGGTAGTGTTGGAACAGAGTAGCAGCCTTCTGAATGAATGAGGCTGTGTCCCCGTGCTTAACAGGTACCTTGATGGTCAGCCCATTACCCTCCATGGTCTGATCAGTTTTCAATAGACCAATCTGCATCTCACCATCTTCATTCTTAAAGCATGAGTATGTACTGATCACACCATTGAACCTGGACTCAATGACAAACTGATCAGTGTATGCAAAGGGACTCTTTGAACCCAGACCCAGCCCACCGATCAGTTCATTGGAGCCTGACTTATCGCTGAGTCCATAGGTAGTGTACAGTTCCATCACTGCATCATGAGATAGACCTGGCCCATAGTCCTTGATCTGTAGTTCTGGTGAGAGCTGAGTGGGTAGGTTGACATGGATAGGCTCAGTACCCTTACCTACCTTGTGGTGGGCATCAGTGGCGTTACATGTAACCTCCCGGAGTACTGCCATGATCTTATCAGAGTACATCTTATCCGATAGGATACTCTGCATGTGTGCAGTGGCAGCAATCTTGAAAGAGTTCTGCTGTTGCACACCAGATGTTTTTAGTAGACGTTGTTCCTGTTCAATGATCATGGTGTTATCCCTTCACACGGATGTTCTGTTTCTCCCAAGGCCACCATGAGGCAGTGATCTGCCACACCTTGACATGTTGGTTGTCTTTATAGGGGAGGTACTCCCACTTCTCCATCTTACCATCTAGACGTTGAGTGTACTCTGTTTTGTTAGTCATTTGATCATACCTTTCTTCGCACCATGTACCGGGAATGCAACTATTGCGTTCCTCTTAGGATTAACACAGATCTTACAAGTCTCACATGAGACCTCATCAGTATACACAGCAGGGCATATAGTAAATGTTTGACCCTTGAATTTCCACGACTTATCACTATAATCCTCAGGTACTACCACACATACAGGTCCTTTGTCAAGGGCCTTGTACTCCACAGCTTGCAGTTGAGTATCTGCTGAGAGGTTGATAGTAAACCCTTCAAGATTTGCTACCTTAATATAGGCACCATTAAGATTGACAAGGGGATCATAGTGTGTATAGGTGAACCCATTCTTACCTAGGTTAGCAGCCACCAACTGAGATAACCCTTGACAATTAATATTTCTACCATCACCGGGTAGATCTCCGGCCTGATTGTGTCTCCATAGTTGTCCTTCGGGGAGGGTCATAATTTTCTTACAGAATTCATCAAGATCAGTACCCCTCTCCCCAGTAGAGACCTTGTTCCAATGCAGACCAAGAGGACCGTACTCAGCATAGCACCCTTGATCTCCCTTGAATGAGCATGAGGCTGGGCAGGTGTCCTTACTGGTAGTAGATACAGGTATCGGCCCAGTCTTAGTGTTGCTGGACTTAGGTGTTAGGTGGTAGTATGTAGTCATTCATTAGTTCCTCCTTAGTTCTTTAGAGTGTCTCGATTGCTAAAGACCATCGGCCTAGCATGTGTCGGTGGTGTACATGCCGTGCTTTTCGTTGGTTGCTCGTTTGTTAGAATGCGGGTGTCAGATTAAAAGTGTAAAAATCTTCATCTGGCGTGTGGTGGTACTCCACCCTCTCAAATATTTTACGTTTCATCGTTACGTTCCTTGCTCCCTATAGAACGCTGTCAGCGTATAATTTAATTGCTTCGTCTTGGGTGTCCCCAAAGAAAGCATCGGACTCTTGAAGGTTTTCAAAATCAGGCCCGACACAGCACCAAGCATTGCCGTCCAGATAGCACTTGAACTCGATTTCTTTGTCGTTGATTTTGGTGAGGCTGTAAATCTTACCTTCCCTTATCATCTTGTCCGCCAATTCCCAGCCCGCGTTACGCTGCCCCCACCGTTCGCCTTGCGGGATACCGTAGAGCGTGTCCAGGCGATCATCTCCAAATAGGCGAGAGTTAAAACCGCCACGGTGTTCGCCTGTTGCGGTTTGGTTTAAGTAATCTTGTGCTGATTTCATCATCTTTCCTCTCTGCCCGAAGGCTCCCTATAGTTCATAGATAGCTTTTAACCGACCTGTCGCTTCGCATAACCCGATGATCTGCTTTTTATGGGCCTTCCAAAACTCAAGCGCGGGCTTTCCGTCCATTTCCAGGATGCGACGATTGGTGAACTCTGCCCATTCCTTGATGGCGTGAAATTCAC
>Ga0222673_1000402_pt1 | contig 20566 bp, 15 predicted proteins | sample AntAcemetagen801_FD_179845 | JGI IMG/M metagenome (GOLD analysis project Ga0222673, IMG submission 179845) | Saline water microbial communities from Ace Lake, Antarctica - #801 | ecosystem: Environmental > Aquatic > Non-marine Saline and Alkaline > Saline | place: Antarctica: Ace Lake...
CAAATCCGTCCGATGCGCCAGCGACGAGCACGTCACCGTCAGGTTGCTTGGCAAGGGCGGGGATCGCTTGACCGGCGCTATTGGCCACCGCGTCGCTGACCTGTTGGGCTTCTGCAGCTGGGATGCCTCGGTCTTCAAGGTGTCCCGCGGTTGAACCAAGACCGATTAAGAGTGTTGTCCCAATAATCGCGGTACCGATTGCAGCGCCTACCTGGCGTGAGGTCGACTGAATAGCGCTCGCCGAACCGGATTCGGCCACGGGAACTTCAGAGAGAATCACGCCGGTGAGTTGCGCGGTGGCGAAACCAACACCTAGGCCATAGATAAACAACCAAGGCGCCATGCCCCAACCGGTGACGGTGTCAGAAATTATTATTCCAAGTCCAATGATTCCAATCACTTCAAGCACCATGCCGAGTTGCAAGACTCGGACCGGTCCAAAGCGTTGGGAGAGCGGGGCGCCTGCGCCCGAGGCTGCAAAGGAGCCAACGGCTAGGGCGAGCAAGATGACACCGGTTTCCAGGGCGTTGTAGCCGCGGGTTGCCTGTAGGAACAGTGGAATTGCGAACAGTAGTCCGAACTCACCAAGGCTCACAACCAAGGCGACACCGTTGCCGGCACCGAAACTCTTGATTCGGAAAAGCCGAAGGTCAAGGATCACGACTTTGTCGGCGGCGAGCCGGCGTTTTTCAACGAAGATCATCAAGATAAGAGCAAAGATTCCGAATAGGCCAGCAACCAAAACAATGGAAATTGATTCAAGGGGCCAAGTAAACCCTCCCGCTGAGAAGTCTGCGATCGGTCTGATCCAGCCGTAGCGTTGTCCTTCGATCACGGCGAAGACTATTCCGACCAGGCCGAGTGTGATCAACAAAGTGCCAGGAATGTCAAAGCCCTTGCGTGCATGAAGATCGCGGGTTTCAGGAACGACCACGATCACACCGATCACGACAATGATTCCAATTGGGACGTTGATCAAAAACGCCCAGTGCCACGAGGCGTAGGTGGTGAGGTAACCGCCGACCAATGGCCCAAGGGCGGCCATGCCACCGATCGTTCCGCCCCACACCGCGAATGCGACAGCGCGTGACTTACCAACAAAGACGGCGTTAATTACCGCGAGCGATGCGGGCAAAATCATCGCGCCACCAACTCCCTGCAGGGAACGGGCCGTGATCAAAGTGGAGGAGGAATCTGAAGCGGCAACAAGCGCACTCGCGAGCACGAAGGTGATCACACCGATTATGAAAAGGAGTTTGCGACCAAAGCGGTCACCCAGGCGACCAAAGAAAATTAAGAGCGATGCAAATGTCAGGGAGTACGCGGCGTTAATCCACTCGGCGTCATTGGTTGTTAGGTCAAGGTCGGTGACCATGGTGGGAATTGCAACGTTCACCACGGTGGCATCGAGAATAATCATTGCGACACCAAGTGCTAGGAAAACCAGCGCAACCCAACGTTTCTTCCCGTCTAACACCACAGTGTGAGTCGGTGGGGTGATTGGATTCGCCATGTGTCTCCTCAAGTGATCGGGTTCGTAAACACGCAGCCCGTAAGTCCACGTTGCAGTCTGCCCTATGCCGTGAAAATTATGGAACCAGACATGCGAAACTTGCTCAATGTCCGCGCAGCTCGCAATTGGATCTTATGTAGTTGATCCACCCGTTGTCCTTGCCCCAATGGCAGGAATCACCAACAGAGCATTTCGACGGTTGTGCCGCGAAGAAGGCGCCGGACTCTATGTTTCCGAGATGGTCACCTCGCGGGCACTCGTGGAACGCAATGCGGCAACCATGGACTTGGTGACTTTCGCAGCAGATGAATCTCCACGGTCAGTGCAGCTTTATGGCGTGGACCCGCATGTCATGGCTAAAGCAGTCTCAATAATTGTGGACGAAGACCGAGCTGACCATATCGATATGAATTTTGGTTGCCCAGTTCCCAAAGTCACCCGTAAAGGTGGGGGCAGTGCGCTCCCTTGGAAGCGTGATCTGTTCAAAGAAATCGTGGAACGGGCGGTCCAAGCAGCGAACGGGAAAGTGCCCGTCTCGGTGAAAATGCGCAAGGGGATCGACGACGACCACTTGACCTACCTGCAAGCGGGGGAAAGTGCTGCTCGGGCCGGGGTTGCCTGGGTTGCCCTGCACGGTCGAACCGCCGCGCAAATGTACGGCGGCCAGGCTGACTGGGAAGCAATCAAAAACCTGAAAGACCACCTGCGCCAATTCGATACCCCGGTATTGGGTAACGGCGATATTTGGACTGGCTCTGATGCCCTGCGCATGATGCAACAAACCGGAGCGGACGGTGTGGTCGTTGGTCGGGGTTGCCTTGGTCGGCCGTGGCTGTTCTCCCAGTTAACCGCGGCCTTTGCAGGGGAAGAGTTACCCACCGAGCCGCGACTTGATCGAGTACTTCAGATTCTGCGCAGACACGCAGAGTTGCTCTGCCTTGACTACGGCGAGTCAAAAGGAATGCGCGATATGCGCAAACACATGGCCTGGTACCTCAAAGGCTTCAGCGTCCCCCACACTGTCCGCCAGCCGCTGGGCACGGTTGAAACACTCGCCGAGCTCGACGCGCTGCTTTCCCAGATCTACACCGACCAGCCCTTTAACGCCGAAGTCGGGTCGGGTCCGCGCGGTCGTACCTCCGGTGGTCGCAAGCCTTCACTACCTGATCGCTGGTTAGAAACCTGTGAGCTCACCTTCGAAGACCGAGCCAATGTTTCCTTGGCTGAGCTCTCTGTCAGCGGTGGGTAAAAGATCACATTTAAAAAGCAGTAAATCAGAGCGTGACCTGACAGACTCTTGGCTATGACCAAATTTGTCTACTCCTTTTCTGAGGGTGACCGTTCCATGAGTGAGCTTCTTGGCGGCAAAGGCGCAAACCTGGCCGAGATGGTCTCAATGGGTCTGCCCGTGCCGCCAGGGTTCACTATTACAACCCGTGCGTGTCAGGTGTATTTGCGAACGGGCGCGCAACCTGATGAATTGCAAGGACAAATTGATCGCTCACTGATTGAACTTGAAGAGTCCATGGGACGCGTTTTGGGGGACCCTGGTGACCCGCTCTTAGTGTCGGTGCGATCGGGTGCGAAATTTTCGATGCCCGGCATGATGGAAACGGTGCTCAATATCGGACTCAATGACCTCAGCGTTGTGGGTTTGGCACGGGTGTCCAATAACGAACACTTTGCGTGGGACTCCTACCGCCGGCTAGTGCAAATGTTTGGCAAGACCGTGTTGGGTATTTCCGGTGAACCATTTGAGGAACGGATTGACGCTGCAAAAGAAAGTCAAGGGGCCGCCGCTGACGTTGACCTCAGTGTTGCCGCCATGCAAACACTCGTCACCGAGTTCAAAGAAATTATTGAACAAGAAACCGGCACTCAATTCCCCCAAGACCCTAAAGAGCAACTCGCAGGGGCAATCCACGCGGTGTTTGATTCGTGGAACACCGAGCGGGCCAGGATCTACCGCCGCCGCGAACACATTCCCCACGACCTAGGAACCGCAGTCAATGTGCAGGCCATGGTGTTCGGCAACGCCGGTGCTAGCGCGGCAGGCTTGGGTTCGGGTTCGGGGGTTGCATTCACACGAGACCCGGCAACCGGTGAACGAGGGGTGTACGGGGACTACCTCTCCGACGCACAAGGTGAAGACGTCGTCTCGGGTGTGCGAAACGCCCTGCCATTGAATTCACTCGACGAGATCGACCCTGACTCGTACGTGCAACTCATGGGTCACATGAAAAACTTGGAGGCCCACTACCGAGATTTATGTGACATTGAATTCACCGTAGAGCGCGGAAAACTCTGGATGCTACAAACTCGAGTTGGTAAGAGAACCGCTGCCGCCGCATTTCGAATCGCAAAGTCCCTGGTAGACGAAGGCATGATTTCCCTCGACGAAGCTTTGCTGCGCGTGACCGGTGAACAGCTAGCGCAACTGCTCTTCCCACGCTTTGACGTTGACGCGGAGTCAACCCTGATCGGGCAGGGCACTAACGCTTCCCCGGGTGCTGCCGTTGGCGAAATTGTTTTTTCATCGGAAGCCGCGGTGGCGAAAGCGGCCCAAGGAACTTCGGTGATTTTGGTGCGGCGTGAAACAACGCCCGAGGATCTTGCCGGCATGGTTGCCGCAACGGGGATCCTCACCAGCCGCGGCGGCAAAACTTCACACGCCGCAGTTGTTGCGCGAGGAATGGGTAAGACGGCTGTGTGTGGGGCGGAATCACTACGCATTGACGTGAAAAAAGGCGAGATGACAACCAGCCAAGGTCAAACCCTTCGCGCGGGTGACGTCGTGTCAATTGACGGCAGTACCGGCGAGGTTTTCCTAGGCTCGGTACCCGTAACTGCAAGTCCGGTCGTCACTCTCTTTGAATCCGGTGTGCGCAAAGCACTCGAAGGTGCAGACGAAGAAACGGCAGAACTTATTGCCGCGGTAGATCGCTTAATGGCCCACGCCGACAGTAAAAGACGCATGGGTGTTCGCGCCAATGCTGACACCGCACCAGATGCAGCGCGCGCTCGCCGCATGGGTGCCAGTGGGATCGGGCTTTTGCGCACCGAGCACATGTTCCTTGGGGAGCGGCGGCAACTCATTGAAGACTTGATTTTGGCAAGTGAAGACTCCGAACGTGAAACCGCGTTACAAGCCCTCATGCCGTTGCAGCGCAGTGACTTCACTGAAATCCTCACCGCGATGGACGCCCTGCCCGTCACAATAAGGTTGATCGACCCACCACTGCACGAGTTCCTGCCCGACCGAGTGGAACTCGCGGTCAAGGTCGCGGTGGACGCCGAGCGTGGAACAGCGAACGAATCTGACATCAAACTTCTTAACGCGGTGAACAGGCTCAGCGAACAAAACCCCATGTTGGGCCTGCGTGGTGTGCGCCTGGGTTTGGTTCTTCCGGGGCTATTCGCCATGCAGGTTCAAGCACTCACCGAGGCTGCATGTGACCTGTTGAAAAAGGGTGGCAACCCCAAACCTGAAGTGATGATCCCGCTGGTGGGTTCAATTGCCGAACTCTCAGTGATCACAACCGAAGTGCAGCGGGTGATTGACCGGGTATTAGGGGAGCGAGGGATTAACCTGAAAATCCCCGTGGGCACCATGATCGAGTTGCCGCGTGCCGCACTCATTGCCGGTGACCTGGCTGAACTTGCCGAGTTCTTCTCATTTGGCACCAACGACCTGACCCAAACGGTGTGGGGATTTAGTCGCGACGACGTAGAGGCAGCATTTTTCAGTCGCTACTTGGATCTTGGGATCTTTCCCGTGTCTCCTTTTGAGTCAATTGACGTGGAGGGCGTTGGCCAGATGGTCAAGCGTGGGGTCAAAAAAGGTCGGGCCGCGCGCCCGGGCCTTTCTTGCGGGGTTTGCGGTGAGCACGGCGGCGACCCAGCGTCGATTCACTTCTTCGACTCGATCGGGCTGGACTACGTCTCGTGCTCACCTTTTAGGGTCCCCGTGGCTCGCCTTGAAGCCGGCCGGGCAAGTGTCGCACCTGCGAACTCGCATCTAAACATGTGAACATGGGGCAGTGGCTCTGGAACCGGTAACTTCACCAGCGCGCATTTTTACCTTCGTTCTCACAATCGGCGTCAGTCTGCTGCTATTAATTCCGATCGGTGCCGTGGTTCAAATTGTTCTCACCTCGCAGATTGAAGACGAAACCCCCACGCAGGTAATCGTGGTCATGGACCCCACCGGAGCATGGAATAACCAGAAAGCCGCAAAAAACGAGCGACTTGAGCGGGCCGCGCAGTTATATAAGAGTGGCGTGGCCCCGGTGATCATGGTGACCGGCCCGCAACGAGCATTTGAACGATCCCAATCCGAACTTGAAAAGCTGGGAGTTCCGGCCAACGACGTGATCTACCAACCCACCGGCACCGACACTCTCGGATCCCTGGCGGTTGTAGCAACTTTGCTGAAGGACTTGGGCTGGACTTCCGCCACCATCGTGACCGACCCGGCCCACTCGGCTCGGGCACAGGTCACCGCGGGCAAATATGGAATCGATGCCCACATGGCGCCTTCCTCCGGGGAAGGGTCTTCCACGCTGACCTCGGAATACGTTGCACGCGAGGCAATCGCGTTGGTGCGCTACTACCTCTACAACCAATGGCAGGTCCCCGAGATCCTCAACGGACAGTAAAGTCACACTCGTGGCGATTCCAACGGGTTACAACGAGCACGACGTCGCGCGACCCGTTACCGAACCGGTCAAAGAAAATATTCGCAGTGCATTTGCCCGTGACCGCGCCCGTGTGTTGCACTCCGCAGCACTTCGTCGTCTTGCAGCCAAAACCCAGGTGCAACTCGCCGGTGTCGCAGACTTTCCGCGCACCCGACTGACCCACACCCTTGAAGTCGCCCAAATCTCCCGCGAACTCGGTGAAGCACTCGGTTGTGATGCGGACCTGGTCGAAGTTGCCGGTCTCGCCCACGACCTTGGTCACCCGCCGTTCGGTCACAACGGCGAAGAGGAGCTTAATACTCTCGCCGACTCAATTGGTGGTTTCGAGGGCAACGCTCAAACCCTGCGGGTTGTTAGTCGGTTGGAAGCGAAAGTCTTTACCGAGAGTGGCGAGTCGGCCGGCCTGAACCTCACCCGTGGTTCACTTGACGCTTCGTGCAAGTACCCGTGGGCCAGGACTCCCGGTAACCCAAAATTTGGTTACTACGAGGACGACGCCGAAGTTTTCGTTTGGTTGCGCGAAGGTGCCCCCGGAACCACCACCTGCCTTGAAGAACAGGTCATGGACTGGTCGGACGACGTCGCCTATTCCGTTCACGACTTTGAAGACGCCGTTCATTCAGGTTTGGTTTCGATCCTTGAATTTGGTGACATAAATATTACCGATGAACTCTGCGAAATCGCCCAACACCGTTACCTCCCCGACATCTCGATCCCACAGTTGCAGGAAGCAGTGCTGCGCCTTCGCAACTTGGATTACTTCCCGAGTTCATTCGACGGTTCCATGCGAAGCATGGTGATGCTCAAAAAATTCACCAGCCACCTGATCGGTCGGTTCAGTGTGTCAGCCCAAATTGCAACCCAGCAGCAATTTGGAGACCAGCCTTTAACACGTTATGACGCAAGCTTGATTGTTCCCCAAGAAGTACGCGACGAAGTCGCGGTTATGAAATCCGTTGCGGTCAAATGGGTCATGAACCGCCCGGGTGCTGACCGCGCGTATGCGCGTCAAAGAGAAGTAATCGCCGAACTCGTGCACTCACTCGTGTTGGACGAGGGTCGCAGCCTTGAGCGTTGGCTCAAGCCGACATTCGAGGAAGCAACCACTGACGCAGAACGCTTCCGCGTGATCATTGACCAGGTGGCAAGCTTGACCGACGTCAGTATTGAGCAGTGGCACTCCCAGTTCTGCCGCTAACAATCTCAACGCATCGTTCTAGTTCCTCAATCGTGTTGAACACGTGCGGGGAGACGCGAACGAGTGAACTCACGCCGTGCGCAATGTAGTCAACTTGCGAGTACTCCGGGGTGCCCACTGACACGTTGATCCCAGCATTCTTCAATGCAGCAACAATTTCCGCCGCCTCAACACTCTCGTGGTTGAACGTGACGATCCCGCTCTTATCAACCCCTCGGTCCAGGACCGCAACCCCAGGGACTTCAGCGAGCATTGATCGCAGCGCACCAGAAAGGAATTCAATGCGCGTGGAGATCGCATCCATGCCGAGAGCGAGTGAGTAGTCAACCGCGGCGCCAAGACCCAGAATCGCCGCGTAACTTTTTTCCCACGCTTCAAATCGTTGCGCATCACCGCGCATGGTGTACCCATCAGGATTCCAATGTGCCCCGTGCAGATCAGCGGGGAAAGGCTCAAGCTCGGATAGTGCTCGCGGGGAGCAATACATGAACCCGGTGCCACGTGGTCCGCGAACAAACTTACGGCCCGTCACACTCAAAAAATCAGCGCCAACCGCGACGGCATCCACGGGCAACTGCCCAACCGACTGGCAGGCGTCAACCAGATACCAAGCATTTGACTGCGCCCGCGCGAGTGCATGACCGATCGCGGCCACCGGGTTAATCAATCCGTTTTGGCTGGGGCAGTGATTGATCAAGACCGCGGCAACGTTGTCGTCCAGCATCGATTCAAGGGCCCCGACGTCGGTCACCCCTGTTTCGTCATCGGGAATAAATTCGAGTTGCACCCCAAGGTGACGGGAGAGTTGCATGACGGGCAACACATTGGACGCGTACTCCGAGGAGGAAGCCAGGATTCTTGTGTCGGGTCCGTAATCACTGGCGAACTTGATCGCAACGAATGCCCGATCCCACGAGTCCGTCGCAGAGGTACTCAAAGCAATATTTGATCCACTCGTGTCCAGCAATGCACCGATCGAGTCACGTACCGTATTGATCCGGTCCCCAGCGCGAGCATGTGCCTCGTACCCACCGATCATCTCTTCAAGCCGCAGGTGCTCGACCATGGTGTCGACAACAACGGAGGGGGGCAACGCGCTCCCGGCATTATTCAGGTGCACAACTTCAGTGCACCCGCGAGTGTCAGCGCGAAGCTGAGCAACATCAAGTCCGGATTTGTCCTGCTGGTGTGTGTCGAGAGCCATGGGAGCATTCAACCTTGGATCAGCGGACCTGCTCACACCGGACGTGGACGACCCTCACCGGACGTAGACTGCCCACATGGCAGGCCGGATCAGAGACGAGGACATTGCACTTGTCCGCGAACGCGCCCGGATTGACCAGGTGGTCTCCGAGTACGTCACCTTGAAGTCCGCCGGAGGGGGATCCCTCAAAGGTTTGTGTCCCTTCCATGAAGAACGCTCACCCAGCTTCCATGTCACTCCAAGTCGCGGTATGTGGTACTGCTTTGGTTGTGGTGAAGGTGGAGACCTGCTCAGTTTCGTGCAAAAGATCGACCACCTCAGTTTCGCGGAAACGGTGGAGAAACTCGCGGACAAAGCCGGTGTGCAACTTCAATACGTCGACGGTGGCGTCACCCCCAATAAACAACAGGGTCAGCGCAAACGTCTCGTTGAAGCCCATAAAAAAGCAACCGAGTTCTATGAAGCGCAACTCCTCACTCCAGAGGCCGAAACCGGCCGCGAGTTCCTCACCCAACGCGGATTCGAGTCAGAAATCTGTGCCACCTTCAGTGTGGGTTACGCCCCTAAAGGTTGGGATGCACTGACAAAACACCTACGCCAAGCAGGTTTCACCGACCAGGAACTACTCGCCGGCGGACTCGTCTCCCAGGGAAACCGGGGGATCTACGACCGTTTCCGCGGCAGACTGGTGTGGCCTATTCGTGAACTCGGTGGTGAAGTAATCGGGTTCGGTGCCCGCAAGCTCTATGACGACGACGAAGGACCCAAATACCTCAACACGCCTGAAACACCGATATATAAGAAGAGTCACGTGCTCTACGGACTCGACGTTGCCAAACGTCTGGTCTCCAAAGAACAGCAAGCGGTAATCGTTGAGGGATACACCGATGTCATGGCGGCCCACCTCGCCGGAGTTGGCACGGCGGTTGCAACCTGCGGCACGGCATTTGGCGCCGACCACATCCGGGTATTGCGCAGGCTCCTCATGGATGACGACAGAATGCGCGGACAAGTGATTTTCACTTTCGACGGTGACGCTGCCGGCCAAAAGGCCGCGTTGCGAGCATTTGGAGAGGATCAAAAGTTTGTCTCCCAAACCTTTGTCGCGGTTGAACCAAATGGACTAGACCCGTGTGACCTAAGGCTCCAACACGGTGACGCCGCTGTCCGAGCATTAATTGAAAACCGAGTCCCACTTTTCGAGTTTGCCATTAAATCGGTGCTCGCCTCCCACGACCTGAACACGAGTGAAGGACGGATCGCAGCACTGCAGGAAGCCACCCCAATTATTCGCAAAATTCGCGACACCGCCTTACGCCCGGAGTACTCCCGCAGGCTCGCCGGTTGGCTCGGCATGGACACCGCAACGGTTGCTAAAGCAATCGGTGGTAGCGCACCTGCAGGCAAAGTCACTAAGCAGTCAACAATCGGTTCAAGTGTTGAACGCGAGTCACTCAAAGCAGCACTTCAACTTCCGGGTGCGGTGAGTGATTGGTACGCATCCGTTGACGAGTCCACCTTCATTCACCCTAAGGCCGCATCCGTTCACATTGCGATCGAGAAAGCCGGCGGACCAACGAAAGACCTTGACGGCATGGCCTGGATTGACGCGGTGCTCAAAAACGCTGAGAACGACGAAGTGCGTTCAACAATCCGTGAGCTAGCGGTGGAACCAATGCCGACAGAAACCGGTACCGAAACCCGATACGCGGTCGGCATGATCGCGCGATTGCTGGAAATTGACTCCTCGAAAAAGATTGAGGAACTCAAGGGCCAACTCACCAGATCAGAAGAAAGTGGAGACCCAACTCAATTGTTAAATCAACTTGTTGACATGGAAACCTACCGCCGCTCGCTGCGTGAAATCTCTTTCGGGGAAGCTTGATGTTCGGGCGCAATGAATTCCAAAAGCAACTGGAAGTAGATGCAGCCCTACTCGGTGTTCCTAAATCCGAGCGAATCATGGCCACAGCCCTTGGGCCCAAGGCTTATGAACCACCGGTTGTGATCGCAACCGATAAAGCGCTCTATTTCGCGACCAACGCCGAGCCAAGCCGAATCGAATGGCCCGAGATCGCCAAAGCGACCTGGGAGGACCCGTGGCTGGAGGTCACTACCAACCAGAACGTCCTGATCAAGCTTCACCTTGACCCATGTGGGGACGTCCCCCCAACAGTCCGAGACCGAGTTACCGCCAGCGTGCTCTTCCGCGAGAAGCTCGAACTCGATACCGGCGGCAGCATCACCGCTGTCGGTCGGCGTGAGCCCGAGAGCACCGCGATTTCCTGGTTGATCGAATTCCACGGAGATCTTGACCCCAGCGACCCATTGACCGCTGCCAGTGCCGATCGGGCTTTGGGTGAACTACGAAATACCCTCGGCGTGTAGCGCATGGCCGGTCACTTGATAGTGTTCGGCGGTCATTCCCCCATAGCTCAATTGGCAGAGCATTCGACTGTTAATCGAAGGGTTATTGGTTCGAGTCCAATTGGGGGAGCGTTGGGGCTGTAGCACTTAATTGTGTTGCAGCCCCATTTTTTATGACCAGCTACCAATTCCCGTAGCGGCAAAAGGAACTGACCAAAGTGTCGAACGTGGTGTACTCTTCAAGTAATGCTGTGGGCCTCGCGTGGCCACGGAAGTGAGCCTCGGGAGTTCCTGTCGGATGGCAGGGCCCGGGGTTTCGCGCTTTTCTGGCCCGAAGTTATTTGCCACGGCAGTGAGCCTTTCGCAGAAATGTTTCCGTGAGACAGAATTCCTGCTTGTGAAACAAGAGTATTTTTAATGAAGAGATCGCAGACATATCAAGTGTGCGATATACCAAACTTGATATGTTGCGAATCTGTGACGAAGTCCAAGCCAGAGTGTGCCCAGCTGAGATAACTCTCGTGGTGGACCACAGGTGCTTGACCTTGCATCACCCTCACCCCCGATCTCCCCGCGGATTGCCCGCGCACCAGATCGGGCTGCGAGATCAAGGGCGGGAATCACGAGGGCGGACCAGCTCAAACATGTGAATCACGTACCTGTGAATCTAGGTTGGCGTGGGTCCAGAAGCAATGCGCAATGAGAACTTGTGGATAACAGTGAAGTGATGCGAAACCGTGTGATCAAGAATCGAGGGCTAGTTAGCGGTTGCGGCCAAGCTGTTCGTGGCCGGTAACCCAGTCGCCGGCAAGGACAGCCGAAGCCAGGGAGATTTCACCGGCGAGAACTGTTGCCGCTGCGATTTCGGCGAGTTTTTTGGCAGAGCCAACACCCGTGCACCCCAGGAGTTCAAGGCACTCGCGCTGGGTGGCAAGGCCGGTTCCGCCACCGTAAGTCGCAAGGATGAGGGATGGAAGCGTGATCGACCAGTAGTAGTCACCATTGTCGAGTAGTTGCGTGTAGAGCAGGCCGCTATGGGATTCGGCGACATTTGCCACGTCTTGACCGGTTGCAATAAAAAGTGCCGTGAGACCGTTGGCCGCGTGTGCCCCGTTGTTCGCGGATCCGGCGAGGAACGCCCCGGCCTGTGAGATTTGGCGGGCTTTAAACAAGTCCTTGGGTGAAACACCAACGAGCCGCTGCAATGTCTCCGCACTTGTTGTCACTTCGGCGACAACGCGTTTACCGCGGCTTAACAGCGTGTTGATGTGGGAATGTTTCTTGTCGGTGTCAATGTTGCCCGAGAGGATGAAGTCACAAGTTAAGGAGTAATTCGTCTTGATCCACTGGCACGCTGCAAGGGTTGCCTTGCTCACCATGTTTTGCCCGGCGGCATCCCCCGTTGAATAGTCAAAGCGGCAGTACAGATTTGGTCCAACGGCGAATTGCGTGATCCCTTCCAGCATTCCCACACTCGTTGTACTTTCAGCGACCTCGCGGATCTTCTCAAGTGACTGGTCTACCCAGATACCAAAGTCACGTGCCTCGCGGGCGCTGGAGAAAAGGAATGCGGGGGAGCGCTGCATGTGGTCCTGGGAAATCGTGACTGTTGCGCCACCGGACTCGTGAATCACGCGCATGCCTCGGTTGTAGCTTGCGACAAGCGCGCCTTCGGTTGTGGCAAGGGGAACGTAGAACTCGCCAGTGGCATGTTCGCCGTTGACGAGCAATGGGCCCGCAATACCGATCGGGACTTGGGCTGCGCCGATCAGGTTTTCAATATTGCCGCGGGTGCTCTCAGCGTCGAAACTAAATGAACCAACATGATCCAGGGATGAACCTGCCTGCTCGCGCAGGAACTCACGACGAGTGGCGGCGGCTTCGGGTGAATGATCATTTTCGCGATCGCGTGGAATTGAATTGCGGGTCATGTGCGGCTACTCCAGATGTGATCAAGCAATGTCTTTGTTGAAAGTTGTGCCGGGGCAGAGCTGGCGGAAAAAGCCGTTATAAGTGGTGTGTATTCACTCTCTGTGACACCAATTGCCGCGGCCATGCGTTCTAAAGTTTCTGGTGTGAGTTCAACGTGCGGTTGAATGCCCCAGGCGTTACCCCAATGGAAAATCATGAGGGCTTCGTCGACGCGCGAGTCGACAACTGCTCCTGGGGCGCGGGTTATAAAGTCTTCCTGCCAACGCACCCACGGTCCTTGGCTACCCAGGTCCGCGCAGTCCACACTTTCAATTGCCCTGTGAACGAAGGGTTGGCGCTGCACTTCACCACCCAATGCAATGGCGAGAACCTGAGCACCGAAACACAGCCCGACGTAATTGTGGCCAGCAGAAATCCAGCGACCAACGGCGTCAATTTCATGTTGTGAGGTGGGCGATACGTAACCGGTGGCAACTGAACTTAATGAACCCATATTCACGAAAAGGTCTGCGGCGGGGAATTCGAAGTTGTCGGTGAGCTCATCACGGTAAATCCGTTGGACGCTGAAGTTGTTGAAGTTCAACCAGTCCCCGACATAACCCAATTCGTGGGCAAGGTTTCTCTCGGAAAGAACAATGGCGGTTGGCACATGCCGAGCATAGGTGGTGCGCGCAATTGCGGGCGGGTGAATCGCAGCAAATTAGACTGCGGCCGTGACTCCAACACCACAGACCATCATGTTTACCCGGCACGGTGAAAAGCCGAGTGAGAGCGGTACCCCCTTCGGTGTTGACCAACACGGGGAGAAAGACGAACACGCGCTCAGTGTTCGAGGCTGGCAGCGGGCCGGCGCGCTGGCCGGGTTGTTCCAGATGAACGCCAGTGCAAAATACCCGGGGGTGGTCAAGCCCGGAGTGATTTATGCGACCGCGCCGAGTTCGCAATCACACAGCACCCGCGAGTTCAACACGGCAGAACCATTGGCAAAGGCGTTGGGTCTTGCGGTGAATACTGATTTTGAGCATGGACATGAACATAAACTCGTAAAACACGTGCTGGAGCAAAATGAAAACGCGCTCGTGGTGTGGCATCACGGTGAGATCCCAGCGGCGTTGAGCTCTTTTGCGATTTCAAACGCGTCCGAGGTCCCGGACGAATGGCCAGAGGAAAGATTCGACTTGATCTGGGTCTTGACCAACGTGGACAAGGGAACCTCCTACCGATTTACCAGCGTGAATCAGCAGTTGCTATCGGGGGATTTCCCCGCGTAAAGCGATAGGTTTGTCCGGTGAGCAAATTTGCAATCCACCGCCCAAAACTCGCGCTACTTATCTGGCTTCTAGTAATAGTCGGGCTCGGTGTGTTTGCCACGAGTTTGAATTCCAAGTTCAATGACAGTTTTTCCTTGCCTGGGGCTCAGTCGACCAAAGCCCAGGAACTCCTAGAAAAATTAAATGCTGGTGAGAGCAATGACGTCAGTATCAAGGTGATTTGGTCGCCTACAAAAGGGAAAGTGACCGACGAGGCCACCAAAAAGGCTGTTGAACCGGTCTTGAAAGAAATCTCAGGGCTCAAGCAAGTGACGTGCGTGAGTAACCCATATGGAGACAACTTCGGAGCCAAGTGCGACTCAAAGGTCAACGTTTCCGCTGAAAAAGCGCTCATGCACACGATTCATAAAGAGCTGCGAAAAGTTACCGGACTCACCAACAAGGAACTCGATCAAGCATCAGAGATCCTGGCCCAGATCGCTCCAATCGCCGACGCAAATGGCTCTGATCTTGCAAAAGTCGCTAAGGCACTTCCGGCCATTGCTCAGCTATCCCAACTGCCACCCGACGTGATCGCGGGCCTGCGCAGTGTCGATCAAGCAGTTGCCGACGCTAGTACGGGACTCACTAAGAAACAGCTGGAGGAAGTTGATCAAGCCCTTGGTGGTTTGCAAGAGTTTGCGAAGATCCCCAGTGACATTCGCGGGGAATTGGCAGAAGCTGACCCCAAAGAACTCGCAGCGATTGCTAAGGCTCTACCAAGCGCAGTGGGCGAACTCAATAAACTCGAAAAAGAATTCAACACCGAAGTCACTACGCTGCAAGACGCCGCCAAAGCAACAGATGCTGCTCTGAGTCCAATAGGACCTAAAGGCGAGGTTGCTTTTTCTACGGTCACATTTGACGCTGCAACGTTGACACCTGCGGAGGCCACTCGGATCACGAACACGATTGAGAGAGCAAACTCACCAGCACTGCAGGTGGGCGCAAGTGGAGCGGTCTTAGAAGGAGCCGGAGCAGGAGGGGATAACAGCGAAGCAATCGGTTTGCTCGCTGCGGTAGTCATTCTCCTGATCGGTTTCGGTTCGGTTGTAGCTGCCGGACTCCCAATTTTTGTAGCCATGACCGGCCTTGTTGCGGGGCAATTGCTCGTACTCGTCGTGGCCAAGTTCACTACGGTGGCGAGTTTCGCGCCAACACTGGCCGCCATGATCGGGCTTGGGGTTGGAATCGACTACGCGCTGTTCATCACTAATCGTTACCGTCAAGGCCTGCAAGACGGACTCTCACCAAAAGAGGCGGCACTCAAATCGGTTGGCACAGCCGGCCGTGCGGTTCTTTTTGCCGGCAGCACGGTGATTCTTGCTCTGCTGGGCATGTTTGTTTTGGGTATTCAATTCTTCAACGGCCTCGCAATTGCAGCAGGTGCCGCGGTTCTCATGGTCATGATCTCCGCACTGTTCATGTTGCCCGCGCTACTGAGTCTGTTAGGCACCAAAGCTTTCAAGCTGCGCCTACCTTGGGGTAAGGACCCGGTGACCACCCCGGACAACCCAAAGCGCTGGAGCTCATTCGCGCACCTGATTCAACGCAAACCGCTCATCCCATTAATCCTTAGCCTTGTCTTGGTTGGCGGGTTGGCAGTTCCCGCGCTCTCGCTGCAACTGGGTTTCCCCGACGACGGAAGTCAGGCAGAAGGCACACCACTACGTACTGGTTACGACCTGCTCGCCGAGGGTTTCGGACCCGGTGTGAGTGGCCCATTCTTTGTTGCGGTGGAAACCGAAAAAGAAAATGACTTTGAAGCACTCAAAGAAACTATTCGCGCGCTTAATAAGACAGATGGTGTTGAAAGCACGTTACCCAGTATTGACATGTTGCCACTAGTTGAATTGAACAAGGACACATTTGGTTCCGGAGGAAAAATCACTTCGGTGCTGGTGCAACCAACAACCTCACCCCAAGACGAAGCAACAGGAACACTGCTGGAACGAATCAGGTCAACTACCGCGCAAGAAATAAAGGAAAAAGACGGAACAATAATTCTGGTCGGGGGAAGTCAAGCAGTATCCACAGACTTTACCGATGTCCTGATAAAAGTCCTTCCAATCTTCCTCTTGCTCGTTGTCGGTATGGGCTTCCTCGCATTGACCTTGCTATTCCACTCATTCTTGATCCCGTTGACAGCTGCAATAACTAGCCTGCTGAGTTTTGGTGCCGCGATGGGTGTCACCGTCGCCGTATTCCAGTGGGGTTTCGCAGATTCAATACTTGGCGTCAGCGGAACTGGCCCGATCTTGCCGTTCCTACCCGTCATGGTGTTTGCGATTCTTTTCGGACTGTCCATGGACTACCAAGTGTTCTTGGTCTCGCGCATGAAGGAGGAGTGGGAGCATTCCCATGACAACCGCAAAGCAGTGCTTGATGGGCTCGCGGGTAGCGGCAAGGTAGTTGTAATCGCCGCAACAATCATGACGTGTGTGTTCCTGTCGTTCGTTCCAACACCGAATGACACCATCAAGCTTTTTGGAGTTGCCCTTGCTGCTTCGGTCATAATCGACGCTTTTATTGTGCGACTTGTACTTGTCCCATCGATTATGACGCTGTTTGGAAAAGCCAACTGGTGGCTGCCGAAATGGCTGGACAAGGCATTACCAAAAATCACGCTTGAGTAGAAATTTACCTGGAGTAGATGTGTGCGCCGGCGTGTCACGGGGCCTCAGAGGGAGTTAACCCCGATACATTAAGAAAGGCCCCTCAAAGTATGAGTTTGAGGGGCCTTTCATTTGGTTGGTGCGTTCACCATCTAGTTTCCCAGGGCCTTCGCGTACCTTGCTGTTCCGCGATGCTCGCCTAGTGTTGCCACCAGACCGGCTTGTCTTCCAACCTCAGATCTATCTACTCTGCCAACCCCACCAGCATGTGGTGTCTCCGGATCTACCCCGGACCAGCTTTCGTTTCCTTACCTGACCTTCGCATTGCTGCTCAGTGGTGTATTTCTACACCCATAGCAAGTCGGCGCGCAAGTGTTTTCCGAAATTATTTTATTTATTTTTTCTGACTATGTATCACAGGTAACACCAGTCACACCAGTACTTTTTCGTCACAGTAAATGGACGTTGTTGCACGATGAATCCTCACTCGTTGACCTGGTGTGAGTCCAACAAGCAGGTGAACGCGCAACTAAGATTTACGAAGTTCAACTACTTGCTTATTTGAAACAGCCTTCGGGAAGGGATCGAAATGTCAGTTCACGTGCAAGGAGTTATTGCCAGGTCCAAAGGTGCTCCGGTCACCCTTGAAACAATCGTCGTTCCCGATCCAGGGCCCGGTGAAGTGCGTGTGAAGGTTCTCGCATGCGGGGTGTGTCACACCGACCTGCACTACCGAGACGGAGCGATCAACGACGAGTACCCATTCCTGCTTGGACACGAAGCTGCGGGAACAGTTGAGTCAATCGGCCCAGACGTGAGCGAGGTTGCCGTTGGTGACTACGTGATTCTGAACTGGCGGGCAGTGTGCGGCAAGTGTCGTGCTTGCCTTCGTGGACGCCCCTGGTATTGCTTTGACACTCACACTGCGACCCAGAAAATGACCCTGCTCGACGGCACCGAATTGAGCCCGGCCCTAGGAATCGGTGCATTCGCCGAGATGACCCTCGTGGCCGCAGGGCAGTGCACGAAGGTTGACCCGGCCGCACCACCAGAGGTAGCAGGGCTCTTGGGCTGTGGCCTGATGGCAGGAATTGGCGCCGCGATTAACACCGGTGAGGTTTCGCGAGGTGACACCGTTGCCGTTATTGGTTGTGGCGGAGTGGGAGATGCCGCAATCGCAGGTGCACACCTTGCCGGTGCGAGCACGATCGTTGCAGTGGACATTGACGACCGCAAACTCGAACTGGCACGCAAATTCGGTGCCACCCACCTGGTGAACTCAAAGAACACTGACCCCGTTGAAGCGATTCGCGCCGCAACCGGTGGCTTCGGTGCTGACGTAGTGATCGAAGCTATTGGCCGACCAGAAACATATGAGCAAGCGTTCTACGCCCGTGACCTCGCCGGGACCGTGGTCCTTGTGGGTGTGCCTTCACCCGAGATGCGACTAGACCTGCCTCTTATTGAGTATTTCGGTCGCGGTGGCTCCCTGAAATCGAGTTGGTATGGAGACTGCCTTCCCTCCAGAGACTTCCCAATGCTGATTGACCTGTACCTCCAAGGTCGCCTTCCATTAGAAGACTTTGTGTCAGAAAAAATAGGCATCGCAGACGTCGAGGCGGCTTTTGAAAAAATGCACCACGGTGACGTCCTTCGCAGCGTTGTGGTCTTCAACTGATGTCCGCGCGTATTGACCACGTTGTCACAAGCGGAGTATTTAGTCTCGATGGTCAGGACTTCGACGTTGACAACAACGTGTGGCTGCTGGGTGACGACCACGAAGTAATTGTTGTTGACGCCGCCCACAACGCTGATGCAATTCTTGCGGCGGTCGCTGGGCGCAAAGTCGTGGCGATTGTCTGCACCCATGCTCACAACGACCACGTAAACGCGGTCGCCGAGCTAGTGGCAGCCACGGGCGCACCCGTTCGGCTTCACCCCGACGACACCATGCTGTGGGAAGTCGTGAATAGCGGCATTGACTTTGTCCCGCTCCACGAAGGTGAAGAAATCAGTGTTGGGGGAGTCGGCGCCACGGTCATTCACACACCCGGGCATTCACCCGGGGGAGTCTGCCTCTACGTCCCAGACTTGAGCGCGGTTTTCAGCGGTGACACGCTATTTCACGGTGGACCAGGGGCAACGGGTCGATCATTTAGCGACTTCCCAACAATCCTGGACTCAATCCGTGAGCGGCTCCTTACCCTGCCTGCTGCAACTACCGTATTCACCGGGCACGGCGATTCCACAACAATTGGAAGTGAAGCCAGTGCCTATGAAGAATGGGTTGCGCGCGGGCACTAGTCGAAAGCCCTAACTAGAAAAGCTATTGGCTCCGCAAAACCAGTCGTCTTGCGTTGCCAACACGCCCTTGACCGTGGTGCTGAATCCTTTATTTGCTTGTTGGGTGGGCGCTGCCCAAGCGATTGGGGTTTTAACGCTCTTGTTCATGAGTCCCTTGAGCCGCACGCTGCGAACATTGATGTTTAAGGTGGCCGTAGCCTCTGTTGTCCCCGACCAACAGGGTGATGCGTGGGAAGTGTTGCGTGCGATCTTGCGAGGAACAGAGGCCCCGGGGTCAGCACCCGCGTATTGCATGACGATCAGTGGGAGGGCATTGATAGATCCAATCGAACTGTCGTAAAGCGAGAAATACATCTCGTTTGTTTTATCAGTGGGCACGGTGAACGTCACCGTGCCGTTTTTGACCTTAACTTCCTTGCTCTCATAGCCATCAAATTTCGCTGGATTTCGGGTGCCGTCATTGTGTGCCTGCGCGGTGCACCCTTCGCACCCATTACCCGTGAAGTTCATGGTGACCGTTGTCATGTCGTCCTCCGCACCAACTGCTGCCGGCGCGATGGGAACGATCAGTGCGCTAGCTACCAGAGCAAGGGGAGTAATGAGTGCGGCCGTGAATTTTCTTTTCATAGCCACACCCTGTCACAAAGTTTGCGTAAAGAAGGGACCTATTTGTAGGGATCCGGTTAGAATCATTATTCAGGTCACTTTGTAAAGGAAGTTCCACATGGATGTCACAACGAACGCCCAAGAATTCCTCAACACCGACATCGAAGCTGCCGGCATTTTTGCCTCCGAAGGCCAACTTGCTGCTATGTGCCTTGGTGCACTTGGTGGTGCAACAGTCGGCGAGGCCGTCGCAAGCAACATCGCTGAGGGTGCGGCATCTTTTTTTCTGGGCAACTTTGCAGGTGAAATGATCAGTGCCACCAGCGCCGCAATGGGCATGAAAGGCGCTGAACACGCGACCGCAGAAAAGCACGGAACCACTCCAGCGGTTCTCGTTGCGGTCACAAAAGATCGCATCTCAATCATGGACTGGAATGGCAACGCCGGTCACGGCACCGGACCGACGCGCGAAATCATTGGCTTTGACCGCGACCAGGTGGAGTGCAAAGTAACCAACTTGGGCGCCACCGAAAAAGTGCACCTCACCCAAGGTGAGTTGGAATCCACCTTCAGCGGAGGCATCGGCGCCCTGAGCTCAGGACACGAAGGCAAGAAAGCCGTGCTCAAAGCATTGGGAGAATCAGCACCCAATAAGCACTGAGGTCCGCTTGTGTAGTGTTGCCCCGCACGTAGGAATCCAAACTCCTATGGGGCGGTAGCTCAGCTGGTTAGAGCCCCGAACTCATAATTCGGTCGTCGTCGGTTCGAGCCCGACCCGCCCTACAAGCAAAAACAGTTGGTATTAAACAGGTTTTTA
>Ga0222673_1000406_pt1 | contig 20373 bp, 39 predicted proteins | sample AntAcemetagen801_FD_179845 | JGI IMG/M metagenome (GOLD analysis project Ga0222673, IMG submission 179845) | Saline water microbial communities from Ace Lake, Antarctica - #801 | ecosystem: Environmental > Aquatic > Non-marine Saline and Alkaline > Saline | place: Antarctica: Ace Lake...
ACCTCTACGTAGCGAAAGCTATGTCACTTGATGTAAGGAATATAACTGGCTGGAACACGACCGCATTTAGCGATCTGGTTAATGATGGAGGGTATACTAGGAACTCTACTATCGATACTAGTGCTGAACTGATTACTTTAATAACTGATGAAACTGGTACAGGTGCTTTATGTTTCGCTACAAGTCCTACTATGGTAACGCCTGTTCTAGGTGTGGCCGCTGCTACCACTCTGAACACAGGCCAGGGTGATAATGATTTATGGGACATGGATCAGAATGTTTTGAAAACTAGTGAAGTAGAGTTTGCTAAATTAGATATTAAAGCTACAACTAATCAACTTAGAATAACTGATACTGATGCTCCCAATGCTTACTGGGGTTTTCAGACATTTTCTAATACTTTTTTAGGTATTTATCAAAATACCACACAAATTATAAGAATTGCAGATACAGGAGAATTTAGATTAACTCCATTAGGTGGTAATGGTGCAGGTTATGTTTGTGTTGATGACCAAGGTGATTTGTATTGGGGTGCTACCTGTACTGATTTTGATATTATTGATGATAATTACCCAACTATTTTAAAAGATGACCAATATAAAATTATTGACATTACTGAATCTAAGAGTTTGGATGAAGTTCATAAAGGTAAACTTATTAATTATCAATATAAAATAGCTTTTGGGACTACTACAACAACTAAATTAGGTTGGATTACTGTACCTATTAGTTTAGATGATTATGATATTCAACATTATCTTAGACAAAAGATTAATGATTATAAAGGTACTACTTTTGAAATTGTTAATAGTGATTCTGAATTAATAGGTCAAACTTATAGCTTATCTGATTTCAGTGATAGAGCAGTAGTATATGCAGAGAATAAAAATGTTGAAATAGTAACTGAAGAACATACTGTCAATTACATTGATGAAAATGAAACAATAGTAAACACAGAAATACAAAATGTTACTAGAAAAGTTAGACCGGCTGATATTAAGAAGAAAGATAATAAATGGCAATTAGTTAGACCTGATATAACTTACACTGGTGAAGAAGTAATTAAGGTTAAAGAACCTATTGAAAATGAATTAGAACAGGTTGAACAAGAACCTAGTTTTTGGGATGGGTTGATTGATAATTTGTGGGAGGACTAGGTTATAATGCGGTTCCTTTATATTTTATTAATAACTGTATTGTTAATGAGTGGGTTAGCGTCGGCCACGTTGATCACTAACAACACAGAGATTAATATATCTAATGTTAACCTGAACTATCTAGTTAATCGTACGTTCGCTTTTGAGAACATAACCGCGAATGATAATACTTTGTTCATAGATAACATGACGTTTAATTATACTTATTCTAACCTGGGTGAGTATAACAATGACACGGGTAACATAACTAACTACTGGCCATTGGACAATAATCGTACTGATATAATCCATAACACTAGTACAATGGGAACGTCGGGCCTGGTTAATTGTAGTTTTACAGCTAACTATAAACAAGGTTGTTTAATATCTGACGGTGTTGGGTTAGATTATATTAACTTTCTAGGTAGTAGTTCTGGTGTGGAACCGTTGGAAGATAATTTCACGTTATCGTTATGGTTTAAAAGTAATAGTTCTAGTTCGTACGACTTACTAAGTATTTATCCCTGGACTTCTTTAGTACAAGATGATTATTTGAAGATATATTACGATAGTGTGCTAGGTGAGATAAGAGGGCGTAGTACATTGGGCGCCCATGTGTTCGGTGGTGGTAGTGGGCCTGAAACTTCTGTCACGTTCGGTATATATAAACCGACAGGTACAGAAACATCATGGCACCATTTGTTGATTATGCAGAACGCCAGTAGTAACTCTGGTAACCTAACTTTTTATGTTGACGGTGTGTTCGCTAACTATTCTACTAACGAGAGTGATATATTCCGTGATACTGATAGTTATGTTATAGCGTTAGGTGACATGGTACCTAACGCGCCTGATGATAAAGGAGGGTTTGAAGGGTTCTTTGATGATGTTAGGTTATGGGGTAGGACTTTATCACCTGAACGGATCAGTAACTTATCTAACAGGACAGAACTATCGCCCGATCTAACTCAAGAGTTGTTTAATATAACTTACAGGTTCCAGGATGTAACTGGTACTGATAACATATCTACTAACTTCTCGTTAATAGGTAACAACGGTTATTCAACTTACAACTTCACGACTAACAAAGACTTAGGTAAGACTATTGTGTTAGCGCCTGGCGTATGGGATATAACAGCTAGGAGTAACTCGTTCAATGTGTTCACTAACTCTACTTTATTGAACACTACTAATCAAACTATTATATATTATATGACGCCGTTGTTAGAAGTGGATAACTGTTCAGGGTTCTCAACACCGTTAATCAATTTCAGTATTAGGAACGGTTCGGATGGTGCTTTAGTGGACAACGCCTCCGCGGCTGCTGCTGGTTATTTCGAGATACGACCTAGCGTGTTATCAACACCCATACCGATTAACATAACTTGGGTAGGGAACAATTTTCAGATGTGTGTTAAGAATAGTACCGAGAATTATACGATTGATCTAGGTCAAATGGAATATATGTCGACTGATTTCACTACGTCTACTTACTACTTCGATTCATTAAGCATATACAACACAACGTTAAACGTGGACTTGTTGTTGCAAGAGAACACGACATCTATCACATTCAACGTGGTCGATACGAGTGATAATGCGGTTAGTGATGTTATAATAACTGTCATGGAATATAACTTATCGACTAATAGCGCTGAAACTGTTAGCGTTATTAGGACTGATTCGCAAGGTCAAGCTATCGGTAGGGTTACTAAATATACTAAACGGTATAAGTTCTTGTTGACTAAAGACGATCAGGTGTTGTTAGAAACGACCGATATAATCCTGACATTAGATTCGTACTCGTTCCAGGTTAATCTAAGGCAGAATTACTGGGTTGATTATGATGAAGTGTTAAACGTGACCTGTTCGATTGTTTATAATAACGCTAGTAAATCATTCTCTTACTCGTACTATGATCCGAGTGATACGTTAACCGAGAGTTGTTTGACTGTAACTAAAAATCATCAGTTCGCTAAATTGTTGATGGGGAAAGAGTGTTCACCTGACAACGTAGGTATAATAACCGTTAATATAACAGATCCGCCTGGCAATAATTCATACTACGCCCAGGGAACTATCAAGTTAAACGGTAATGATTATGTGTTGTGTGAGGCTGAGGAAGATTTCAGGGAGGATTATAAGGTATACGGCACGGGCGGTATCTTAATATCATTCTTTATAGTACTAACTATGGTCCTGGCAGGGTTATGGAACCCAGTCGCGGCTATCTTGTTCATGATGTTCGGTGTTGGTATTGTTAATATGTTAGGGTTGTTCCATCTTAATTACCCTTACTTAATAGGATTCTTCATAATGGGATTACTAACATGGTGGAAGGTGGCTAGGAAATGAGGCCTGAACAGATATTTATAGGGTTGGTTATCTTTTCGATATTCCTAACGACAGGTGTGTTGATCATATCAGACGTGAACAATAGTTATAATGTGGATATATCAACGGATGGGTTTAATAACACTTTCAAGATAATAAACGAAACATATAACATCAGTCGGGATATAGAAAGTAAGACTTACGACCAGAACTTAGGTGATGAAGATAGTTTGGATTCTATGGCGGCAGGTGCCTTTGGCGCGGTTCGTTTCATACCGCAATCTTACAAACTAATAAACGGTATACTAACAGATTTATCTACCACGTTACGGATACCTGTTATGTATGTTCAAGGGTTTATGATAATAGTATTGATAACGATAACATGGTTCGCGGTGTACTTCGTTCGAGGGTTTAAACCTTCTAAAGACTGAGGATAATAATAATAATAATGGCATACAATCTAACAGCAATCGGGGAAAACAGTTCGACCGTATTAGGTTTTATACAGGGTGTTGATAACATATTACTATTCAACTGGTTAGGTGTTATGTTATTACTCGGTATATCTATTATCATATTCACATCTTTACTATTCAGGACCAATGATATGACAGCGTCACTAGGCGCGACCGCGTTTATATCATTCGGGTTAAGTATCATGTTAGCTGCCATGCAGTTATTATCAGCTGAATATTTAATAATCAGTCTAGTAATATCAGGCGCGATAGTAGCGTTCAGCGCTGCAAAGAAATAGATTTAGTAACGACGACTACTAGGAGGTTTTTATAGTGACTATGAAAGACAAAGGGTTTAAGATATTATTATTTATATTCGTATTATTATTCTTGGGCGATATGATAACTACTTTAATGTTATCCGAATTCTTAGATGTGTTAGAATTGAACTGGGCGTATCCGTACATAGGGATCATGGGGATAGTCATATTAAACATAATACTAATCTGGTGTATCTGGTTCTTATATAATGGTTGTACCGTCGGTCAACGGTTCGCTGTTATGAATTTCATGATATCGTTATGTTTCTTGAGGGTTGTCGCGATATACAACGCTTCAACTTGGATAAGGAACAGACCTACGTTAGAATACCTCGAACAAACAATAACCGAATCGGTCAAGGCAGAAGCTACGTTCATGTATAGTGCAATATATATAATACCGTTGTTAGTTTGTATGTTTACTTATATATTTTGGAGGTTAGACCATGAAGTTACCCGAAAAGTTTAAAGATATGATCGATTGGCAGCAGGTTAATAAGATGATCTTATCTTACCAGGATAATATAGGGTGGGTGTACGAGAAACCGCATAGGAAATGGATATTTAATATATTATTGTTTGGTGGTGCTATGTGTTTGTTAGTAATACTTAGGTGGTTGATATTTTAGATTATAAAGAGGTTGTCGGTAGCCAGTTTAATTCTGGGTTAGCTACTATCTATCGGTTAGACGAGATTCAGAAAGGTTTGGATCATGCTACTGTTAAACAGGACATAGATTTACATTATAAACTATTGTTAGTGTATTGGAAAGAGTTATACCCGATAGCTGACAAGAAAGATCGTCGGATGCACATGGATATGTGGAAAGCTGTATCTAATAACTATAAAGAGATCAAACGGGAGATTAAAAAGAATAGTAACAAGATCAATATAGAATTAATGAACTCGTTCCATTACTGGGAGATGGAACTACGAGATTTACAACAGAAACACGGCTTAGGTATGCCTAAGAAAGACGATCCTCGTCATAGTATGTAAAATGGTAGATAATAAACCTAATTGGGAATACGTTTTAAAGAACGGTTGTAGTATCAAGATGGATAGATGGTTAGTGTATCAGTTGGATAGTATTATCCATAACGCTAAGAACGATTGGGACTTTGTGATCCTGATAACAGGCGACGGCATGGTTCGGACAGGTAAATCGGTCCTCGGTTTGAATGTGTGCGCGTACTTAGCGGACAAACTAGATACACCGTTCGACATAAATAACATATACTACGATTCTGATACAATGATCAACGGCGCTTACAACAACCCGCCTAACTCGATCATGATGTTAGACGAAGCTAGTCGTAGTATGTCAACAAGCAAAAGATTTAAAGACACTTACATGAACCTTAATGATTTCTTTACCGAGTGTGGCCAGTTAAACCATATATTCGTACTAATCTCGCCAGACTTCTTCTCTTTAAACTGGGAACTGGCCACTAATCGGTCGGAGTTTTTACTTAATGTGTATCGGAAGGAAGTTAAGAAAGAGAAATACCTGTACGGTGATAAAAGTATTAAGAAACCAATAACCGATCTGAAACGAGGACAGTTTGAGTTTTATAACCGTGCTAAGAAGGGAGATTTGTATTGGAAAGGGAAAAGGACAGGCGCCCGTAGGTATAATCTGGTCAAACCGAACTTCTTTGGAGTGTACGGTAACTGTTATCCTTTCGAGGAGGAAATTTATCGGGCTAAAAAGCTAGAGGCATTGATGGCGTTCAAAAGGGAGAAGGAAACCGATAAAGTCAAGAAGTTAACCGTAACTGAGAAGGAATTTATCACTTATTGGCAGTCGGTAGATCCTGAAGAGCGTAAAATATATAGTAAGTGGGTTGGAACTACAACACACGGTATTGATATGCGATTAAAGAAGATGATACAACGCCTATAAGGGTACAGGCCAGATTTAAACCGAAACTGGCAACTAATGATTATTTAAACCAATATAGGAAAATGACATTCTATATATAATGGAGGAGGTTTAGTTTCTTACTATATATAGTATATAGTTACTGTTTAGTTACGATTTAACCTAATATATAGCTAATTATGATCAATTTATACCATTAGAAACCAAACTTTATGCTTTTTTAAAGTCATTATAAAACACATATCACAACATACAGGTTAAACCATAGTAACCTTTATATAGGTGGATAATATTAAAACTATATTAATAATATATTATAATTAATATGGAGGAACAATAAAAATGCCGATAGTTAATATTGATGATGGATTGTATGAAACAATTAGAGATGTCATAAAAGATGACAAAGTAGTATATCCTTCAATAAAGAACTTTGTTGATAAAGCAATTATGGAGTTAATAAAGAAGGTTAGAGAAGATGGTTAAATGCAGGAAATGTGGTTCTAGTGAAAGATTACAAGAACACCATTTATTTCCTAAAGCTCGCGCAATAATGAACAATATTAATCCTGATCTGAAAGGGAGAGTTATGTTATGTTTTAGATGTCATAAACTACTTCACTTGATGTTAGGAAATACTGACAAGATTATTGGATTATTATGGATAGATAAATCAGAGGGTAAAAAAGATGATTCCACGACAACTGTTGAAGAAAGAATTTCGGTTTTGTTTAATACGACCAAAGAGTAAGATTCCGTTTGAAAGATCATGGCAACGGGATAATAATTATAAGTTTGATGATGATAGATTATTGACCCATATAAAAGACGGTGGGAACTATGGTGTGTTAGGTGGTTTCTCTAATCTATTAATAATAGATTTTGATGAAGAAGAAATACAAAACGAAACTGAAGCTAACCTACCCACAACCTTTACAGTGAAAACTGGTGGTGGTTTATTACACAAATATTTTTTCTGTGATAATCGTGATTCTTTCAAAATATTGGATGGAAATAAAGACACATTAGTAGATGCACAAGGAATAGGTAAACAAGTGATCGGTGCTGGTTCTACCCATCCAAACGGTAATAAGTATGTTGTTGTTGATGAAAGTGATATTGCGACCATAACATCTAGCAATCTAAAAGCTGTGTTTGGTAAATGGTTAATAAAAGATAAAGACATACCTGATAGGAAAGATTTAGATAAACCCACTCTTACCCCCATTTTATCTAGGTTTGGGGTAGATGTGACAAAAAACCCTACTAAATGCCCGTGGCACAATAGTAAAGGTGGTTCGTGTTTCTCTTTTGATGATTCAAAAGGATTATGGCATTGTTTCCATTGTGATAAAGGTGGTGATGTAATCTCTTTTGTTATGGAAAACAACAGTTGTGATTTTAAAACTGCTTGTAAAGAAATAGATATAAAAATAACACCAGATATACAACAAGTTGAATATAAAACTGAATTGAAAGATGATGAAGATATACACACATTCATACTTGAGTTATTAGTTGATAAAAAACGGAATGAAGCAAGTGAACATATTGCACAGATCATTAACAATAAATATTATATTTATACGATCCGACACGATGAAAAAAGCGAAGTGTGGATATACGATCAAGGTATTTATATTCCTCAAGGACGCACTTTTATAAGAGAGTATTGCAGGAAAATATTGAAGAAAGCGTACACAACACCTTTTACTAATGAGATCATATCTAAGATTGAAGCTGATACATACATTGAATCGAAAGAGTTTTTTAACGCTAATAAAGTAGGTGAGATAGCTGTATTAAACGGCATACTTAATGTCCTTACTAAAGAACTATTACCGTTCAATCCGAACAAGATATATTTTAATAAATTACCCGTTAGTTACGATGATAGTAAAGATTGTCCTAACATAAAGAAATTTTTAAACTCAACATTAAAAAAAGGTGATGTTTCTATAATAAAAGAAGTGTTCGGTTATTGTTTATATAAAGATTATTTCTTAGAAAAAGCTATTATGTTCAACGGAGGTGGCCGTAACGGTAAGAGTAAAACTATCGAATTGTTGAAACGGTTTTTGGGTGCTGAGAATTGTACTAGTATAGGGTTAGATAAATTATCAGGTGATAGTTTTGCTGCCGCGGAGTTATTGAACAAACTGGCTAATTTAGCTGGTGATATTAGTTCTAAAGAAATTGTTGATAGTTCGTGGTTTAAAGGGTTGACAGGAAGGGATTATATAGGTGCATCACGTAAATTCTTACCGATGGTATATTTCACCAATTACGCTAAAATGATATTCAGTGCCAACCAGTTGCCTATAACAACAGACAACAGTTTAGCATTTTGGGAAAGGTGGGTATTGGTTGATTTCCCATTCACTTTCATCAATGAAGAAGAATATAACAAAAAAAGTGAAGAAGAGAAGTTAAAGTTTAAGATTAAAGACCCTTATATAATAGAAAACATAACTACAAACGACGAAATGTCAGGGTTATTAAACTGGGCTTTGATAGGACTATCTAACATAATAAAAAATAAAGATTTCACTTACAGTAAAAGTTCTAGTCAAGTACAGTTAGAATGGAATAGGAAGAGTAATAGTTTCAGTTCATTCTTGATAGATTGTATTGAAGAAGATTTCAATAGTAAGATCAGTAAGGGTGAGTTAAGACGAGCTTACTCAAAATATTGTCAAGAACATAAATTAAGAGTATTCAGCGATAAACTAATTAGATCGACCATTTATAATTCATTACCAGTAATGGAAGATAGATATAGGGATGAAGGGTTACAGATAGCATATTGGGGCGGAATTAAATTTAAAGGTGGCATCGAAAGTATAGATAATTTTGGATTTTCAATTTACACAAAATAAAAAAACAATGATTAAGCCTCACCAACCATACCATAAAAAAGTGTTTATACACAATAAAAGTTGTGGTAAGGGTAGGTACACTTGGTAAGGTGTTTTATACCTATAGGGTTTAAAAAAATAAAGGGTATAGGGGTCAAACACTATGCCAAGCAGACCGAGGGTTACCGAATAGAGGAGAAAATAAAATGACGCATGAAATGAAGGCAGCTATATTGTATATTAGTGAACGAGATTTAACAACTATACTACACAATCTACCATTAGAAGAAGATAGGTTACGTGGTTATTTGCAAAGAGCTGGTAAGAACATATTCCAATGGACAGACGACAAACCATAAATAACGAAAGTTTTATATAGTATTACAATTATTGTAATGAATATGAGGAGGAAACAAATATGCCGACAGTAACATTTGGAGTATACATTAATGATCCTGAATACCTGCGATTTATGGATGATAAAGACGCGATCAGGAAGAAAGTAACCGCTTTAGTTAAATATCAAGTTAGTAAGGAGGAATAAAAAATGAATTATGAAAAGGAATTTGAAACATTGAACAAAGGATCTAACACCTTTAAACCTGGAACTGGAATAAGTGAATTTGTTATCATGACAGAACCAGACGGTACCACGTTTGAAGATAACAAAGGTAAAGTAACTGAACAGATTGTAATGGAAATATCTTTAAGTGCAGATACAGAAAATCAGAGATGGTTTGTTAGTAAAGGTAAGACTACTGTTAGTGTGTACGGTCAGTTAATGGCTATCGGAAGATGTAAAGGCAAATTATTAGGTGAAAGAATTCAACTAATAGTAAACGAATCTAAAGATAAGTATGGGGAAATTAAACGAACTTATACCATACCCGAAGCGATCAAACACATAGCACAACTAGAGAAAGATAGTAAATTTGCGATCCCTAAAGGGGTTAACACAGTTGATTTTGAAGAAGTAAAAATAAAATGAAAGAGATAGAATCAGTAATCGCGTTCTTATTAACGGGCGCGTTATTGGTTGTTTTTGTTTGTATATCTATGTTAGATTACAACAATATACACATAATATTATTAAACATATTCGTCACGGGCGGCGTGTTAGCGATCATAATAATATCGTTTGATTTGTTATTATCAGGCGATCTGATTAAAAAGGAGGGAGAACATGAAACAAGAAACGGTACAACAACAGATAAATCATCCACAAACTGGAAACCATACAACGAAGAGTATTGAGAATGTGTTTTTCGAGATTATTAAGAAGCAAACTTTAGACAATTAATTATTTTTTAAGGGAAACTGATTAAGATGTTACCTCGGATATTGGTTTATACACCTCTTCCAATAAATTCGCTATTCTTGATTGGCCCTTAATAAAAACAATGAGTTACGTGAATAGAATGGATAAAATAAAACTAAGCATTACTAAGTATGAACGATTAAAACGCGATTGTGTAGCACCTGATCGGATCGGTTACATTATAACCGCGTTACACGACGAACTTATCAGGTTACAATCATTGAACGAGAAACAAACGAGGTTAAGAATATGAAAAAAATACAATATAACAATTTATGTAATTTATGGTTGACAATCTTTGGATGTTTTGTTTATATGACATGGTGCACTTTTGATTTTATGACTTTTGACATGGGAATATTCCTTATATTATTTACTGGAACATACGTTAGTTTAACAATACTTGATAAAATTCTAGAGTTAAAAAAACTATTAAAATGACAACTGACCACGACGAAACGATTGATGCCGCTAAGGTTAAACGGTTCTTACGAACTTTCAATAAGAAAGAATATATCTTTTATGTTGTTGTCGGTATGGCGTTTATGTTATTGGTTATAATATATATCCAATCTAAGAATTATCAGTATTTATACTAGTTATATTTAGATTGTCAACACCAGATAAATCAAACCTGTATATTGAGGTATCCACAATGATAGATAAAGTAATGGTTAAAGTAAAATGTAATTTTTGTCAGGCTATATTTACACAGTTAGTGGGGGAGATAGGTAGTAATAGTCCTGAGGGTAAAGGACTAACCAGACCGCACTTAGTATGTCATAATTCCGGTAATTTTGTATCACGATCATGTATCATAACATGAGGCCAGGAGATAGTACAGCACCGACGACAATCTGAAATGATTATAGCGATTACTTTCCTGGTTTATATTTAATGCGAGGTAATAAGAATGAAACTAATAACATACCACGGGATTTGTGCAGCACGCCAATCTTGCAGCAACGCTAACAAAAAAGGTAAATGTGACATGAAACCACAAGACGACGGTTTTGTTCATTGTGATTATTATATGTATCGGGGGAAAGAATGAGAATGGATGTAAGTGATAGGTTAAAAGAAATGAATCATTATCAGTTGATAGCTGATGATGCTGGGATTGAGTGTAATGTTATTATGATGTATCAGGCGTTGTATACCCAACATAAAGAAAAGTTTGGTACTAATAAAAAATATATAAATACAGTTCAGTATGATAAGAAAATGCAAGAACGGTATGATTGGGTGTTTGAACAGATTAATGACACTATTGAAAGTAAATTAATGTATGAATGAAAATGGAGATAAGATAAAAATGATGACAGGAACAATTTTAGAAATGATTGGTTTATTTAGTATATGGTTTTGTGGATTTGGGTTATTATTTTGGTTAGTATGGATTACTATTTCAATACATACTTTAGATAAAGAAGTATTTAAAAATAATGATTAATTTGCTGATATAGAAAATAAAAAATGATTTCACCTAACAACAATAGACATGAAATAAAATGACATTTGAAGCTGAAGAATTAATTAAACAAGCCATTGAACGATATGGTGAACATATTGTTGTAGCTTGTAGTTTCGGGAAAGATAGTATAGTTGTGTTACACATGGCATTAAAGTATGATCCTAATATTAAAGTAATGTTTAATAATACTGGTGTTGAGTTTCCTGAAACGATTAAGTATAAAAATAAGATTGTTAAAGAATGGGATTTGAATATTATAGAAACTAAACCGATCAAAACCTTTTGGGAATGTATAGATCAGTATGGTGTGCCTGGTATAAGAGTTAAGAATAAAGGTTCTAATGTACCTATGTGTTGTACTTATTGTAAAGAAAAACCTGCAATTAATTATTATAAAAAACATAAAACTATTGCAGTTATGACAGGGATAACAGCAGAAGAATCCAGACAACGTAGTTTATTGATTAAAAGATATGATAATCATATTGAATTTTGTGGTCAACGTTATTATGCTAAAACACAGAGCTTATGGAAATTACATCCGTTAGCTTATTGGACTGAAAAAGAAGTATGGTCATATATTAAAAATAATAATATACCGATCAACCCAGTATATACTAAATGGAATGGATTGTATAAAAGATGTGGTTGTTTACCATGCACAGCTTATTTAGATTGGGAAAAGAAACTATCTAAATCGCATAAGAAACTCTATTTAAAACTTAAAAGTATTCAAGAACCAACACAGAGGAGGTTAAAATGTACCTAACGGCACTGTTTAAGAACCCTGCATTTAACTTGTCTAGCTCTGGATTGAGCTTTACCCATTGTGGAAAAAGTATTAGGTCGGCCAACAGGTACACCATTGACACTATTTACAACCCTAAAATTCTTTCCAACTCTTATAACTTTGGCCATAAAATAATCCTTATGATCCAAACTATAACTAATTTACTATTAAAGAACATTTCATATAAGTAACAAGTTCACGAAATACAATATACATGAAGGAAAGACAATGATAAATGCAATATTGGCAACTATAATGTCTTATGTGCTTATAATTATTGCAATATTATTCAGTGAAACAGAGTTTAAGTTTGAAATGATAACTATATTTGGGTTATATAGTTTAATGTTTTTAGTATTTTATTGGATTGGTAAAGATAGATTGATAATTTCGCCTAAGAACAAAATACATGAAATGGAGGAATAAGAAAAGTGGTAAAAGAAAAGACAATAGAAGTATCACAACTAATACGTAAAGATGTTACAGAAGAACATATTAGAAATGTTGGGTGTTTTATGCAAGGGTGTAATGGAAAATCAAGGTATGTTAAATTTTTAGATGTAGGACATAATGGTTTTCCTATTGGTAGAAGGGTATACCATTGTAAATTCCATAAAACAGTCGAACATAAAAGAATAGTATTTAAATAAATAAATAAACTAATTTCACCTAAGTAACAAAACTCTGTAATATATACAAAATGATACTCGATAAAACATTTGATACTGGGATTGTTTCATGTCCCAAGGAGGAAAAGAACTAAAAATGATTTTATTGAGGAATTGTTACTTATTAGACGGAATTGTAAAGCAGGGGTTACAATAACAGATAAGAAGAAAGGAGTTAAGACCATTGAAGGTATTTATGTAATATCCGAGCAACATTTAAACAGATTAATAAACAAAGCACATTTCATGTAAGGAACAAAGACCTGAAACAAAATGAAATTACCAACACATAAACAAATTAAATATCAATGTGATTTATGTAAAGGTATGTTCAAACATATTGATATGGATAATGAGAAATTTTGTTATGATTGTTCACCTAAGAGTAAAGTTCACGAAATAAAATGACAATAGAGCAAGAACCGTTTAGAGCATACAACGAGGAGAAGAAAGTAGACAGTTTCACGGTCAGATTGAATAACGAAGAAAGAAAACAGCTAGAAAAGGATAAAAAGGTTATAGAACAATCAAAAGATAGTACGGCCATAAAACAGTTAGCGACGATAGGTAGAATTGTAATACATGACCAAAAAATAGCTGCCATTTTAAGCACGTTGTTTAAAAACAAACGTAATAACAAGCGGTTAGGTATAGTAGATTTTGATTAAAACATTTACAAATGTGTTACAAATGTTAGGAATTTGTGACACTTTTGTATTTATCCAATATGATTGATGAAAACGGAAAATAAAACTAGGAGGTTGTTAGGATGATATTATACCATCCATTTTATGAAATTAACCCTGTTGTAGATGGGGTAATAATATTAATTGTATTTTGTTTATATTATATATGTTATGGTATAAAAGTAAAATAAAACTAGGTGGTTTTAATGGAAGAACTAAATATAAAAGAAGTTATGTCGCCCGATATTAATTTTAAGAACATACCGTATTGCCATAGCCAGGCTAACGACGGGTACGACGGCCGAGGTCGGGCTGGGTTGATCAGGTGTTCTAAAGAGAACTGTGATATTAGAACACAATGCGGTTTCACTAAATCACACATGAAAAAATGACAGGGATAAGACATTTAATCATATTCATATCGGGTTGTCTAGGGTTTTTATCAACTGTGTTAATAGATTTAGACCATATAGGATCATGGGGTTGTAAATGGCGTATGTTTTGGTCCTGGTCTTTCACGGGTTGTAAAGAAGGGGTGTTAAAGGCAGGTATCTTACACGATCCTACTATAATGTTATCTTTAGCCGCGTTCTTTATAATGCTAGGATTCGGCCTTATAATGCACTTTAACGCTGACATGACTAATTATTTGATTAATAGGTGAATAATGAATAAGAAATTAGTATTAGATCTGGCATCGTTATTATTTCTTACTATACCTATGGCCGCGTGGTTAGTTCTTTTAATGGCCGCGTTACAGGGTGCGCCTTATGATAATTTTGAGGTTATATTAAACTTTAATCGCTATAACGAAGCTATATTAGAAGTAGTTTTAATGATAGTGGTTATAATAATATACCCGTTTACCCTGATTAGGGTTCGGGATATTATACATAGAAGTAATTAGTTTATTTCTTTTTAGGGTTTCGTCTACGCACTTTAGCACGTTGACCTTTAACCTTCATCAAATGAAAATTTCGTTTAGGTTTCTTTAACATATATACCACCTGTTTATTTTTTGTTGAGTATAAAATAAAAAATGCCATGACCGAAGCCATAGCAAAAAAAACCAGTTTATTGGCCCATTTTTCTAAACATAGCCACTAGTCCGATAAGCACAGCACCGATAGAAGCGATTACTATAATTGGCACCCAAGCAGGGATGTCATCCATAGCGTTTGCTAATGTAACGGTGGCGTTGTAACCGACAGTTTTCTGACTGTCATTCGTTTCGTCTAGTATACCGTCGATCGTCACGATTTGGTTCTGACCTTCAGCAACTATCAAAAAACCTACAACCATAATAATAGCGAAAGCTACTATTCCCATTGCTATCTTACCTAGTTCTGCAAGAGCTTGTCCTTTTTTGGAGTTAAACATTATTCCAATCTTAGGACATCTCTATGCTCTGTTTCTAAAAACAGCTACTAACCCGATCAATAATCCACCAATTACTGCTATTACAACGATAGGCACCCATGTAGGGATGTCATCTGCTGCACCTTGTAGAATACCCATTGCGTAAGTCGCATTAGGATCAGCTGCAACAGTTGTATTAGAAGCGGTTTGAGATAGAATTACAAACACTACTACCAAAGTAATAGCAAGAGCAACGATACCGATACCGAGCTGAGATAAACTGGAAAAGATTCCTTTCTTATCCATTTTTCGCATAGTCCTTTTTCCTCCCAAAATTACGATTTGAACCGTTAATATAATAATGGGCCGTGTAACTTTATATATTATGGTTAACAACTAGTATAATTAGTTAACAAAAACACAAATTAGTTATAATATGACTTCCATGATATAATACAACGTATCAACTTATATATACTATCGTCTACAAAAAATGGATTTAGCTGAAATAATTAGGAAAGCGAGAGGTTCGACAGGTACTGTTTCTAGGATAGATACGTCAAAAGGTGTTTCTAAAGTTATACGCGGTGAAGAGGTTGAAGTAGGGGAAGTGACTACACCGTTACAATCAGTTAAACCGAGTGGTTCGTCTTCTAGTGTTAGACAAAGTATTGTGCAAGAAGCTAAACCTATATTCTCGCCTGAGAACTTTCGGATAAGCCAGGGTATTAGTATAGATCGGCCTAAAGCGCAAGAGGTTAAAGTTATTCAAGATAAAGGCCGTGTGTTAGGGTTTGAAGATACTAAAGGTCAGGTATCCGTATCTGTACCTAGCGGTACTACTGCTAAACAGATTAAAGACGCAGCCAATCAACGTGATATATTTATCGAACCTACTAAACCTGATCCTGTTCCATTATTAAATAAACAAGTACCATTATCAGATCAACAGCGTAAGAATTTGTTAGAACGGATAGGCGGCCGTGAATCCAGGCCTAGTGATATAACACAGAAAGCGCAACAGAAAGCTAGTAAAAGCGCGACTAAAGTTGTTAAAAGTGTTAGTAGTATTCTATTTTCTAAAGAGTTTTTAAGAGGTGGTGGTAGCGGTTTCACTAGTGAAGGTAAGACGTTTGTTAAACCTATTACTGATGTTGGCCGCGGTATTGTTAAAGAAGTAGAACAGAAACCTATCCAGACAGTCGGTACTTTTTTAGTTGGTGCTGGGTTAGGTACGGCTACTGTTGCTGGTAGTCGGTTGTTACAGGGTTCTAAGTTTTTAAAAGCTATTCCTAAGAGTGTAGTTAGTAAAACCCCTAAAGTTATAGGTGGATTGGCTACTGGTTTGTATGCAGGGGTGACAGGGTTAAACATATTAAACGCGCCTAAAGGTAAGAAAACTGAACAAGTAGGTCGAGAGATTACTAAAGGTGTAGCCTTCTTCGGTGGCGCTGCAACAGCCATTAAAGGTATTCAAAAGATAGATAGTACCAGGATATTAACTAAAACAACAGTCGAACAGGGTAGCGTTTCCAGGATCAAACTTAAAAAGGGTGCTATTGATATATCAGATTTTAAACTGTCAGCGTCTATAACACAGAAACCATTGTTCAGTAAACCGATCACTACTATATATAGAGGTGTTGGGAAAGATATATCTGTATTAAGGAAAGGCGGTTCTTTAACAACAAGGCCGGGTATCAGTATAGAACGATCAGGTCTTAAATTTGATACTTTAAAAGGGGTTAGTAAGGTACAACTTACTTCGCCTAAAGGTAAAACTATCATGATAGAAGGTGCTTTTAGCGGTCGAGGTGCGGACATAACCCATAATTTATACGGTTCTAGCGCTAAATTCCGTACTGTTTCTAAGATAGGTAACAAAATAAGTAAACAGACAGGACTAGTCCAGAGTGTTACTACTAAAAAACCTATTGTAAAGGTGGGCGTTGAAGAAACTAGACCTGTGTTCGGTCGGACCATTGTTAAAGGTAAAGAGGTTGATCTGTTCGCTTCACTAGTTAAAAGGATAGGCACCGTTAAAGAACAGGGTGGTTTGAATAAAGAGTTCTTCAAGTTTGTCGGGAAACGAGAGGGTGGTAAGGTTAAACTCGGTAATATAAGGAAACAATTCAGTAGCAAGATAATAAAACCTGGTAAGGGTAGATTACCGTCTAACAAACAACTAAACAAACTGTTCGATTTGAAGGGGTTAGGTAAGAAAGGCCAGGTATCATCAAGCGGATCAGGTCAGTTCACTTTAACTAAAACAGAACTAAGCGGTAAAGTGACAGGGTTCGGTGGTCAAATATCAAAACAGATCGGTCGGACCATTGTAAAAGGTATCACACCACCTAAACCAATCAAACTAACTAGTGTTATACCTGTCAACTTGATCAGGTTAGGCGGTTCAAGAAGTAAAACTAAAAGTAAAGTTAAACAGATTCAAGTATCTAAGATAGTATCATCTATAAAACCAATACAACCTATCAAGTTCACACCGCCTAAAACAATCGCAGCGGTTAAACAGATAGATATAGTCAAACAAATACAAATACCAGGTCAATCTACTAAAAGCAAACAACGGCAACGTACTAAACAAGCGCAAAAACCACGGTTAATACAATCACCTAGAACAATAACACCGCCTAGTAAGATAACTTCACCATTTTTATCAACACCTAGAACACTTATTCCTGGTTTCATCCCGCCTAAGTTACCTATCTTTTTGGGGGGTGGTGGTGGCGGTACTTTAATGGGTAAACCTGCTAAAAAGAATAAACGATTACTAGGTTATAAACCCTCGTTAGTAGGGTTAGAGTTTAAATTACCACGGGTTAAAAGTAAGATTTTAACTGGTATAGAGGTTAGGGGAATATGAAACTAATGGATGTTATCTCGGAGAAGGTTAAAAAGAAGATAAACGATATTATTGAAGATAACAAACGTAACAAGATCATAAAAGATAAGGGTAAATTTATTGAGGATGAAGCGTACTGGAAAGAGAAAGAATCATTTCATCTGTTGGAAGCTGAGAAGAAGGGGAAAGCCAGGGCTAGAAAGACAAGTTCTAACTCGCTAGGTTTAGATTTCAGTAAGAAGAATTGTGATGATTTTGTTAAGAAAATTATAGGGTGATAGTCATGGCTAAAAAGAAACGATCTAAAAAGAGTAAAGGTAGTAGAAAGAAACCAGTTAAAGGCATTAAAAAGTATATCAAGATCAAACCAGGTACTAGTTTACAAAATATATTCAGGTGATTGACATGGGGAAAAAATTATATTTTGTTAGTGGTGATGTTTTATTATATGAAACACCATTATCTATAATAAAATCAGGGTTAAAAGGTCTTAAAAAGTTTAATACAAAATCGGCAGCTATGAAATACCAAGACATAAAGTTTAATACTTATGGTGGGAGGAAGAATTAATATGGAATACAGCGAAGGAAAAGAGTTTGAACGGATAATAAACGAAGGGTTCGAGAAGATCGAAGCTAACCAGATAGAGTTGGCTAGTGGTATTAAAGCTATCATGACTAAGTTGGAAGATAAGAACGAGGTTAAAAAATAATGGGATTGTTCGATAATTTTGTTCCTAGTAAGGAAGATAAACAAATGAAAGAGATGGCTAAAAGTAATCAGGAAGCCGCTTTAGAATCTTCCACTTACGAAGCTGCTAACGACGTTAACCAAGAATATTCTAGCGAGAATAACCAGGCTAAGATGGACTTATTAAGATGGCAGCAAGATATGACACAAGATGAGAAAGGGTTATATATGGATTTGTTAGACCTGGTAGAGGTTGATAACAAACTTAGACCTAGAACTAACTCACAACCATTATGTAACGAGAAGTTTATCACTCAAGTAGTTAAACCTACTATCAGACCGTTCTTATCTAAGAACATGATCAATACCACGTTTGACGGTAAAGGTATTAAAAGTATGTTACATTATACTTTTGACACTATGGCAGACACTATCGCCGACGGGTATCATATAGATGATGATAAAGGGTTCGGTATAGAGTTTTGTAATTATGATGAAGTTATTAGACTACTAAAAAACTTCTGTGTTAGTTCAGCTAACCGTAGTTTAGGTGGGTTTACTAAGAAGCATGATAGTAGTATTATTAAAGTTGTTGAAGGTCGGACTATGATCGACCGAGGACAAGAACCCAGAAAGGGTATTTTTGGGTTTGGTACATAAAAAGACATATAGTAATAACGTAGTGAGGTAATAGTAATGACAATAATGTCGATAGATTGGATGCCGATAGTAGGCCAGATAGTGTATTGGATAATGGTTACATTGTTCGGGTTAGGGTTTTCGGTTGCAGGTTGGGTAGTGTACCATTTTATGTCGTTCCCGTACAAGATGACGATTTGGTCTTTATACGGTTCGGGCAAGGATGGTGTGTTTTCGTTCAGTAAACCTAAAAAGAACAGGGTAAAATGGAACAAGCATAAGAACGCTTGGATCAAGTTATACCCGTTGTTCAATAAGAAAGAAGTAGAACCGTTTGATTCGGAGTATATATATCCAGTTAAACAGATATACGCTTTTGAACTGAACGAGGAACTTATGCCGTGCAGGATCAATGTTAACCAATCTGAGAAAGAGATTAGGTGCGAGATTAATCCTGTACCTCACGCTGTTAGAAACTGGCAATCATTACAACATAAGAAGAACGCTGACGAGTACGCTGATGAAGGTTGGTGGGATCAGAACAAAGCTTATGTATATATGTTGTTAGCGATCATATTCAGTTTAGCTTTGTGCGGTGTGACTGTTTGGTTAACTTACCAGTTCGCGTCGTTAGGTCGAGATGATGTATCGGCTTTAACAGCCGCTATAAAAGGAGTGGGTAACATCCCAGGGGTATAATAAAACAATGAACAGAATGTTTAACATAATGATTGTATTGATGTTGTTAGTTATACCGATCGGGTTAGCTGTTAAACCTGTCACACAGTTATCGATAAGTAACGGTCAAGAGATTGAATACCCTAAAATAACACATTTCCCGTATGGCGCTGACATAAAACTACATTTCCATGTTTATAATGGTTCGGGGTTTTTAAA
>Ga0222673_1000411_pt1 | contig 20208 bp, 21 predicted proteins | sample AntAcemetagen801_FD_179845 | JGI IMG/M metagenome (GOLD analysis project Ga0222673, IMG submission 179845) | Saline water microbial communities from Ace Lake, Antarctica - #801 | ecosystem: Environmental > Aquatic > Non-marine Saline and Alkaline > Saline | place: Antarctica: Ace Lake...
GTTTTGATCCTACCGGCCCCACTGCTTTAACTTCCAGGTTTACTACATTTGAGTTAAATGAAAGTGCATTTATCTCCGGTGCATAATAGTAACTTAAATCGTCCCACTCCCATCCTCTTGGATAGGGTACTTGATCGTACAGACCATCAAATCCAATGATATCTCCATCTACTCTAGTTATACCCCTCGATATTAAGGTATCTACCCACTTCTCAAACACATGGAACGGATCATCATTATAAAAATTTCCATCTATACTGGGGTCACCATCCCCCTCAATGACCAAATCACCAACCCAAATGTGATCTGCCTGTGCTCCTCTGCCATACAGTGTTGTCTCAAAATAGAAATCAGGTCCCAATCGCGACAGAAGGGCACCACTTGTCAAAAGCTTCAAATTGGATGCAGGGCGAATTAATTTATCTCCGTTCAGATTTTCAATCAAATTACCCTTACTATCAATAATCTGAACAGCCCAAAATGCATTTGAAGCTTGACTGTTTTTTATGATAGAATCAATCTCTTCCGAAACTTGAGCATGGTTTGTGATCGGAAAAGAAAAATAAAATGTGAATACAAATAAAGGTAGTAAGTAGAATCGGTTTATTCTCATATTGCCGGTTTTAGTTACCGAAATACCGCTTCTCTTCCAGTTCAAAAACGTCATAAACATCCTGTTCAGTTTTACAATCTGAAAGTGATTCCCTGAATGAACTATTATTCATCAATCTGGAAATTCGACTCAGTAATTTGATATGTGCACTATTCTTTTTTTCAGGTCCTATAAGTAAAAAAGCCATGTTTACAGGATTACCATCTATGGATTCAAAATCTATTGGATCTTTCAACAGAGCAAAACTTGCCAGATGTTCATCAATAGAAGTAACTTTTCCGTGTGGAATTGCAAGGTTTTTTCCAACCCCTGTCGACATTATTTTTTCTCTCTCAAAAACTGCAGATCGAATCTCTTCGAGTTGAGCTTCAGTGACACGATTTTTTAACGTGTCAATCATTTGATTCAGAAGTTCTACTTTTCCGGAAAATTCCTGATTGACAATAATTGTGGAGGTTTCAAGCAATGAGTAGATATTCATATAAATAATTTATTCACATTTATTTTTTAGCTCCAAATGTGCTCTTCAAAAAGCATCTGTACCAAAGGTAACGAACCATTCACAAAAATACTTATATCAACCAATGTTTATAGCAATCAATACTCCTTCAATTCAGCTAATGTAAATAGTTTTTAGAAATTTGACTGATTTTGACATCATATGTTGCCCCCTTTTTTGTACCTTAAGAGTTCTCAATTTCCCTAATTTTAATCATGGTAAAACCTGCACTCGCAATATTTGTAAAAGAAGTACGACAGGAACTTCGAACTAAATATGCACTGAATACTCTGTTGGCATTCACCGGAGCTTCTCTATTATTAGTTCTTTTTACACTTCGGGCAAACCAAATGGATCCAACTCCTAAAAGTGGATTGATTTGGATCATTATTTTATTTGCTGCAATGTCCGGTATGATGAGATCTTTTTTGCAAGAAACGGATAAAAAAACATGGGTACTACTTCAACTTCATTCAGCAGCTACAGATGTATTTTTGGGTAAATTGGTCTTTAATTTTTTATTTCTGCTTCTCCTGCACATATTCACCTTCTTTTTTTACATGCTGATGATGGATCTGCCCATTATTAGTCCATTCTACCTGATCTGTTCTCTATTTTTTGGAGCAGCAGGGTTAGCTTCCGTTACTACATTGACATCAGCCATGATTTCTCAAGCTGATCGGAAAGGAGCCCTATTTTCTGTGCTATGTATCCCTCTGCTTGTACCACTGCTTCTGATATTAACACGTACCACAAAGTTTGCTCTCATTGAAGGCCCTGACGGTGGCGCTTTAAATGATCTTTTTGCGCTGATTGGATTTTGTGGGGTTACTATTACAACCGGAATCATACTTTTTGATTTTATATGGGAGGAATAATGGATATAAAAAACCTAAATATTTCATTTGGAGATAGAAGGCTGGTCGGACAAAAAAAGGCCATCTCACAAGTTGAAAAAATTCTTCAGTCCGGCAGATTGAGTCACTCTTATCTGATCACCGGACCGGAAGGTTCCGGGAAAACAGCTTTAGCTTTAGCTTTAGCTGAAATCATCAATGGGGTCGATCATTTTACTAATTTAAAGGGTACAGCCCTATCCAAAAAATCGAGCTGGTATACACATCCGGATATTCACGTATTCATCCCATTACCATCAAAAGTGGGCCATGAAGAGCTTATGGCAAGACTTAAACTGCTCTCCGAAGATCCATATGAAATTGTAGATTTCTCATTAAGGCCCGTCCTAACGGAAACAGAATCATCAAAAAATCTACTGGCATTCTACTCCATTGATTACTATCACGAAGAAATACGACCCAGAACCGTCTATAAACCCAATGAGGGGGATCGGACCGTAATCGTGATTACCGGGATCGATACCATGAAAAAAGAATCCGCAAACGCTTTTCTTAAACTTCTGGAAGAACCATCAGATAATATTCTGTTTATTCTTACTGCTTCTAAAACGGATCAACTGCTTCCCACAGTTACTTCTCGTTGCCAGCAGATCCGACTTCAATCCCTATCCATTGAAGAGATATCTGCAGGACTCATAAAGTATGATCAACATGATAAAGATACTGCCCACTTCCTTGCCAGATTATCCGGAGGTAACTACGCACTATCAAGATTTTTGAACCCAGAGTCTCTTCAAAAAAGCAGAAAAGAACTCATCGACTTCCTTCGTTATTCATACACTCAGGATGTACCTGAAATCCTTGCAATTATTCAACATTGGAATAGTTCGTTAAGTCGCGAAAATCAAATTGCACTCTGTAATTCACTGGAGCATTTTTTAAGAGATTTGATGGTCTATAGAGATACAAAATCTGAAGGATTGGTCATTAATATTGATCAAATTGAAGTCATCAAGAGCTTTTGCTCTTCGATGAAAGAGGCTCGAATCATTGATATGATCGAACACCTGCAACATCTGAAAGGCTTATTTTACCAAAATGTACAGTTAAAATATATTTTCACAGCTCTCTCCATTCGATACTCTCACCTTATGAGAGGAATGGATCCACCCATTCCAAAAGATAAACGCTGGCAACATATGCCGGCCTATTCCGACCTGTAGCCATGAACGACACAAACTCTCTTCCATTCATTAAAATGCATGGTGCCGGCAATGATTTCATTCTGTTTGATAACCGAAATTTAAAATTCAGTAGTGAAAAGTTATCACAACTTGCACCAACTATTTGTGACAGAAAATTTGGAGTAGGCAGTGATGGAATTATTGCTTTACAATTTGATGAAACAAAAAAAGCCGATTTGGTAATGTCCTATAAAAATCCGGATGGAAGTGATGCCGGAATGTGTGGAAATGGTGCACGGTGTTTCGCTGCCTATGCTATGACATTGGGATCTCCTAATAGATTTACCTTTAGGGTTCATGATAAAGTCTATGAAGCTGAAATAGATGGAGATCAGGTGATTATCAGTTTTCCTTTAACCACTAAAGTGACAGAAAAAAGTATCTCTAATGAACCCATTTTAGATATTTATACGAATACAGAACATATTGTATGCCCGGTGATTGTCGATGAATTGGAAAACTCTGAACAACTGATAAAAAAAGGGCGCCTCCTTCGAAAGCATAAAGAGTTTTACCCCAAAGGAACCAATGTAAATTTTATATCAGGTATTGAGAACAATAAACTCTGCCTGCAAACTTATGAAAGAGGCGTTGAAAATTTAACCCTTGCATGTGGAACCGGTGCCATCGCTTCCGCAATAGGATGGCATTTTTTGCAACAGGAAAAAGCCGGAAGCTTTCACTATGAAGTAAAGGTTAAAGGGGGCACGCTTTATGTCCATTTTTCGTTTGATAAAGAGAAAGATGAATATCATACCATAAAACTTGAAGGACCTGTCTCATTTGTTTACACAGGAGAATATTATTACTGATTTAATGATTCACACTAAAAAAAAGTGCATATCCTCCTTACTATCTCTTTTTTTGATATCAATTGTTATGACAGGATGCAGTTTGTATGAATATCAACGTGAAACTAATTTGCTCACAAACAAAAATAGTTCTCAAAACCACAATCAATTCACACCACCCGGTCATCAAATTCAGAGTGAACTTATTCGTTCACTACAATTGAATCGATCCGGCAATCCTTCAACTGCACCAATCCTTGAGTTAAACCGCTCCCAACAGCTGCATCTCTCATTTGAAATTCTTGATTTTGAGTCACGACAGTTTCGAATCACCTTTAGTCATCATAATCCGGATTGGTCTCTATCTTCTCTTCCGCCGGAATTTTTTATCGATGGAAACTACACACAATACCTTGATGCCGGACAAGTAAGCAGTGTACAGAGACCCAGTTACCGACAATTCAGTTTCCAATTTCCAAATAATCAAATGAAATTTACAAGAAGCGGAAATTATCAGCTTCAATTATGGGATCAGGACAACGGTGAATTGATCCTCCAACTTCCATTTTTTGTTACCGAAAATCAGGGGGGAACTCGTTCATCAATCGAAAGTTTCCCGGTTCCAAGACAAAATATGAGGATTACACACCGACCCATTAGCTGGTATTCACTCCCTGATTTTGTAGATCAGCCACTGTTTGATTTAGAGTTTTACTTTGCACAAAATCAATTCTGGGGCAATCTCAAAAAAGCAGATGAACTCGACTTTTCTGACCCCAATGAAGTAAAATTTGAACTGAGCAATCAATTCTCATTTATTGGAGACTATGAGTTTTTAAATCTCTCACTAAATAATTTATCTCAATCAAATCCACAAATCGTTGAATCCAGTCCCGCTGACAATCCACCCACTCTTTATCTATCCGATGACGCCTCAGGTTTTTCATCAAACCGATCACCTCAATCCGGAAGATATGGTCGGCCAAACAACGATTTATCAGCCCGATATGCAAATGTAGTTTTTACTTTTGATCCCGGAAAAGAGATTAAACCCGGACAAAGAATCTATCTCGTCGGAGATTTTAATAATTGGATGATAGAACCAAATACTGAACTCAAAAGAAATGATGGCTTGAGTCGATGGCAAACCAGTACTATCATCAAAGAAGGATCCTACAGTTATAAATATGTTCTTATGGAGGGCAATCAGATTGATGATCTCTATTTTGACGATCTCTTCTCAAATACAAGACAAGAGTATCACTCTTTTGTATATATGAGAGATTCTAATCAATTTTACTATCGCCTATTACAGGTTAATCGTTTTTATTCAGACTCTTAAATGATAAGATTATTTAAATTTATTGGAGTATTTTTTTTAACCGCCATCATCATATTTGGCATTGTGATCGGTTGGAACTGGAAAACATTTTCGGTGTTCCTGGATAACCGGGAGGCCATTCTTGAAGGCAATGAGTGGATTATAAAAACAAGCTCATTAAAGGGTCTGTCAGAATATATTGCCGAAAATCCGGATCACTCCTCCATTACCAGTATTGTTTTAGATCAACCGGACTCCCTTATTTATTACCGAGGCAATCAAGAAAGAACACAAGGAACAACTGCAAATTTTTTCATCTTATTGGCTTATGCCATTGAGATAGATCGCGGCAATTTAACGGCTGATGAATGGATTGAATGGGATCAAGTAGATAGATACCAACTACCCGATGTGGAAGATTCCAACCACTCAGAAACCTATCAAACAGCTGTGGAGCGTGGATGGATTATTGATGACACGATAACAGTTGAAAATTCTCTATCTCTGTTAGCTCAATATAATGATCTTGCACTGGCAGACTATCTCTGGTGGAACCTAGATCCTGATATATGGAATACCATCAAAAATGATCTGAATATAATGAAAACCGATATGCCTCTCCCCTTTTCAGGACTCTATTTATCTATTTCTCCTGAAATACAATCCATAAATTCCGAAGAAATATCTGAAATATTTGACGAAAATTCCCGGGAATTATGGAGAGATCATGTCATTCAACAGTCAAATCTATATGCCACAATCGGTGCTGAAAGAGACCAAATAGTGGACTATTTGAGTCGAAATCGGCTCGGTATTACATTTATGCAGGAAAGGGATGGCATGACATTTTTTCCAAAAACGACATCCGACGAGATGACAAACATACTTCAAAAATTAGTTCGTCATGAATTGATGAATCAAAATGTAAGTGAGATGGTTCTAAATTTTATGCGTTGGCCAATGAAATATCAGTCCGGAATAGAGTCAGATTTTAATGATTACGGCGCGTTATATGATAACCGAATGGGCCTGATGAATGGGATTGATTTTGGGACCTCGGCATACACCGGCGATACAACAGTACAAGCTTTTTATCTGGATATGTTGCCTATTGGATTTTGGTTTCATGCTTCCGGTGGACATATGCACCAAGATTTTATGCAAAGAATGATTTATGATCCCGCTTTGATTCATCAAATAAATTCAGTTCTGAATAATTAGACCTCCATATTGCACCTATTATTACATCATGAATAAATACGTTTTCATATTTCTGATCTGGCTTCTGCCCATTTACTTTTTTGCACAAGGAGGGTATCAAGTGCTTACTTATTATGGCATTACCAATACATTCGATCATGGGGAGAGTTATATCTCATCTGTTACAGATTTTGATGTAAAACAGATTGCAGCCCAAACGAATGGTTATGTCGTTTTAAAATTTACTACTTCAGAAGGTTTGACTGTCGAAGAAAAACTTGCCTTACCGGTTCAATTTGCTCAGATAATCATGCAGTCTGAGTTAATTCCAATCCGCTATTTAGAGAACTCTTTTAATCCTATAGTTATCATGCCTGTGTATGAACTTCAGCAGAGTGTGATTAAGGTCAATATCAGTGTCACATCTATTGGATTGATTGCTACACTTCTTGTCTCATTTTTTGCTTCGAAATTTGCAATTCGTAGAATTAGAGAAGGTGAGGAAAATCTTGAAATTGAAAGAGTAGATTAATAGAAAAACGTCACTGAATTTAATTCAGTTTATTAAGTATTCAATTCTGTTTTCTATAGACAGGTACATTTGAACAAGCCTCTCCATACATCAGTTTCTTGACGTGTGGAAGCAGTTTTTGAGTTGCATACATATACGTATCAGCAGGAATATCAACCTTACTGCACCCTTTTAAAAGCACGAATTTATCTTTGTACGTATCCCAACTCAGTTCATCAATCTTTTTTTTAAAAAGTTGGCTTAATGCCTCCGTTTTTGACCCAAAAAAGAGATCCTTTACATATGGATTGGCATATTGAACAACAAGCATATATGCCCACTTAGGTATAATTGCATCTGTAGAGCAAAAAACCGTTAGATAACCATTTTCGTACATTTCCCAATTGTGGGAATCCATTTTTTCACGAAACTCTTTCTCTTTTAATATCATCCCTTGAAAAAGAAAGTCCTTTAGATCCAGTTCCACTATCTCCTGGCCGTTAATCAGCTTTTCCAGATCTACTGTAACCAATTTTGATAATTTCACTTTGTTAACAATCTCACTCATATCTTGAAACTAAATTGGAAGGAATTCAGGTAATTACTTAATTGAACTTAATCTTAAAGTGAAAATGATTCGCCGCATGAACAGCTTCTTGCAGCATTTGGATTATTGAAATGAAAACCTTGACCGGTTAGCCCATCTGTGTAGTCAAGTTTGGTTCCTGCCAGATAGAGAAAACTTCTCATATCAACAATCACCTTGATTCCATGATCTTCAAATAGTTTATCACTATCACTTTCAGCTTGTTTATCGTCGAATTCTAAATTGTAGGTGAGTCCCGAACAACCGCCACTAACAACGGCAACACGCAAAGGTGCCTCAGCAGAGATATTCTGCTCTTTACGTATCTCAAAAATACGCTTTGCTGCTCGTTCACTGATTGAAATAGACATACTTACGTTCTTATATAATTGAATTGACTATCATTTGCCGTCATCTGCATCCAAATTGATCACTTTTGTTTAAGCTCTCTTATACAGAAATCACCTGAATCTCAGGATCAATTCGTTTAACCATGCTTTCTATAGCGTACAATGTTCCGGAGGTGGCAGTCGGACATGTACCGCACGCGCCTTGATAATGGACTTTTAATCTGTTTCCATCCAAGCCAATAATTTTTAATCCACCCCCATCAGCAAGTAAGTAGGGACGAACCTGCTCATCAAGGAGTTGATTGATCTGTATGAGTCTTGGATCATCTGAATCCTGAACCTCACGTGATGCATGTACTTCTGAATCATCCTCTACGTCTAATTTTGGAACGGCTTCCCGAATGGGTGGTGCCAATTTCCTCAATAACTCTGACCATACTGCTTTACCATCTTGTGTAACAGTCAAATATTTATCGACATAATAAACGTTAATCACATGATCGACATCAAAAAGTGATTTAGCTAAATCATCATGATCTGCTTCACCTATATTCTCAAATGATCGTGTTACACCATTTGTGAGTGGCTCTGCCAATACAAATCGCATTGCATCAGGATTCGGTGTTCTTTCTATTTCTTTAATTTTAGGCATAATCTATTCTCTTTTTTATTGAAAAAATGATTTTACTGTTTTAATTCCTTCTATCAATCGGTCAATATCTTCTTTCGTATTATAGAATGATAACGAAGCTCTGGTGGTTGAAGGTACATCAAATCGTCTGAGTATCGGTTGTGCACAATGATGACCGGTACGAATTGCAACACCCTGTTTGTCAAGAATCATACCCACGTCTGAAGCATGAATATCACCTATGACAAATGAAGCGAGTGACGCTCTCTCTTTTGCTTCACCTATCAATCGTAAACCATCAATATTCATCAATCGGTCCAACATATATTCAACAAGTTGATTTTCTCGTTCCTCAATAACACTCATGCCAATTTTATTGAGATAATCGATTGCACTGCTGAGCCCTATTGATGCAGCAATCGGAGGAGTACCCGCTTCAAATCTAAATGGAACTCGATTATAGGTCGTCTCTTCAAAACTTACTTTATCAATCATGTCACCACCTCCCCGATATGGGGGCATTCCCTCCAACAGTTCCATCTTACCATATAAAATACCAAACCCTGTAGGGCCACACATTTTGTGAGCTGAAAAAGTGATAAAATCAGCGCCTATATCCTGAACATCAATCTTTTTATGTGGCACCGATTGCGCCGCATCTATGAGGACGACAGCTCCGGATTCATGAGCTAACTCAGTTATTTTCTTAACAGGATTCACGGTACCTAATGCATTGGAAACATGGACAACGGCTACCATCTTGGTTTTTTTCGATAATAGAGCTTTATAAGCTTCCATATCAAGTTCTCCGCGATCTGAAACCGGTATCACTTTGATTACAGCTCCGGTTTTCTGAGCAATCATCTGCCAGGGAACTATATTTGCATGATGTTCCATCTCAGAAAGAATGATTTCATCCCCTTTTTTAAAGTTGATCAAACCATAACTGTTGGCTACCAAGTTGATTGAATCTGTGGTACCACTTGTGTACACAATCTCATCCGAATCTGCTGCACCAATTAAATTCTTAACTTTACCACGGGCTTCTTCAAATGCATTTGTCGCTTCTTGGCTTAATGTATGAATGCCCCTGTGAACATTCGAATGTTCATATCGATGATAATGATCCAACCGGTCAGCCACCTGCTTAGGCATCTGGCTCGATGCAGCATTGTCTAGATAGGCAAGAGGATGTCCATTTATAGTCTGACCAAGTACCGGAAAATCTTTCCGGATCTTGTCAAAACTTAACTTCGATATGTCATTAATCACCGGATTCATTTAAGCCATTACTTTTGGTAAACTGTTCGCTTTTGTATACCGATAGACCTCTTTAATCAGCAGTTTGTGAACCGATTCTACCTTCACATTTTCAATGGTTTCCAGCGCAAAAGCATAGGTTAAAACCTCTTTCGCTTTCTCCTCAGTCATCCCTCTGCTCTGCAGATAGAATACTTCTTCGGGATCAAGCTGACCAATCGTAGCGCCATGTGAACAGAGTACATCATCAGCAAAGATTTCAAGCTGCGGTTTTGTATTCACCAGTCCATCTCTGGATAAGAGTAAATTTCTGTTTTCCTGAAAAGAGTCAATTTTCTGAGCATCTCTTCGTACAAAAATTTTGCCGTTAAAAATACTATGTGCTTTTCCATTTACAACCACTTTATGGAGCTGATGACTCTCAGCAAATGAAAAACGGTGATCCATCACACTGTGAGTATCTGCTACCTGATCTCCATCGATCAAAACCAAACCATCCAGAGTAAAATCAACCTCTTCAGCTTCTTGAATGACTCTGGGCTCATTGCGGGTAATTCTGCCACCTAATGTAATCGTATATGAATGATACTCAGAATCTTTCTCCACATAGGCAATCGGGCGAGAGAAATGAAACGCATCGATACTATCTCTTTGTATTCTAACATGATGAATATGAGCTCTTTGCTTCACCTTCACCTCACTTACCGGTATAGTCATATACCTGTTCTCACCTAAACCAATATGATCTTCAATAATGGTTACATCAGAATCTTCCTCAGCAACAACCAGCATCCTTGGATTTGCAATAAATGCTTTTGTTGAATCTGTATATAGATTCAAAATTTGAATAGGAGCTTCAGCTTTGGCTTCTTTTTCAAGATGAATAAAAGCGCCATCTTCAAACATATAGCTGTTATATGCAGTGAAAACATCACCATCATAATTCACCAATTTATTCAAATACTCTTCTACATGTTTATCTTTTGAGAAATCTGCCAAATTACCAACCGTTACTCCTTTTCCTAATCCACCGATAGAGGAGTATTTTTCATGATAACGTCCATTTATAAACACCAATCTGCTTCGATCGGATTCCGGCAGAAAATATTTTTCAATATCAATAGCCGGTAACGTACCCGCATTTTCAATATGAACAAATTCTGTTCTGCTAACCGGCTTAAGGTCAATAAATTTCCACTCTTCGATTTTCTTTGAAGGAAATGAGTTGGAATGTAATACCTTCAATCCGTTCTCTCTGATTTCCGGCCACAACGTAATTCTGGAGTCCGGAACCTGAGTTGCAAGTTCGTGCATCATAGATGGTTCTATCCGTTCTGGAAGTGCCATTATTTTGCCTCTCCGTTAACAGTTGCAAGTGATTCTAACCAATCATATCCTCTCTCCTCCAATTCGAGAGCAAGCTCTTTTCCACCGGTTTTAACAATCCGGCCACCTATCATAACATGAACCTGATCCGGAACGATATAATTTAATAACCGTTGATAATGTGTGATCAAAACGACAGCATCATCATCGCCATGTAGTTTATTAATGCCATTTGATACGATTTTTAATGCATCAATATCGAGTCCGGAATCTGTTTCATCAAGCAGAGACAACGTTGGCTGCAATACGGCCATTTGAAAAATTTCATTTCTCTTCTTTTCACCACCTGAAAACCCTGCATTTACACTCCGTTCAAGAAAATCCGGATTCATCTCAACCAGATCTAATTTCTCCCTTATATAGTCGTCAAACTCTAATGGATCCATCTCCTCTCTCCCGCGTGATGCAGCAATGGTATTGTATGATTCCCTCAACAGCGTACTGTTTGTTACACCGGGTACTTCAACCGGATATTGAAAAGCTAAAAAGACCCCCGCATGAGCACGTTCGTCCGGATCCAACTCCAGAATACTTTCACCGTTAAACAAAATATCACCTTTGGTAACTTCATATTCAGGATGTCCGGCAACCACTTTTGCCAACGTGCTCTTACCGGATCCATTTGGACCCATAATTGCATGAATTTCTCCCTTAGTAACTGTCAGGTTCACTCCTTTCAGGATTTCAATACCCTCACCCTCTACTTCTGCATGTAAATCTTTTAATTCTAACACTATGATCTATTAATTTAATTTATGTTTACAATATTTTTTATACTCTTCGAACTATCCAACACTTCCTTCAAGCTTTATACCAAGCAATTTGTTGGCTTCTACAGCAAATTCCATCGGAAGCTCCTTTAGAACCTCTTTACAAAATCCGTTTACAATCAATGAAATGGCATCATCTTCACTGATACCTCGTTGCTGCAGATAAAATATTTGATCTTCGCCCACACGGGAGGTTGTTGCCTCATGTTCTACCTTTCCGGTTGGGTTTGCTGATTCTATATATGGAAAAGTATGTGCTCCACAAGTTTGACCAATCAACATGGAATCACACTGTGAGTAGTTTCTGGCATTTTCAGCTTTTTTACTGATCTTAACCTGACCCCTGTAACTGTTATTCGAATGCCCGGCAGAGATCCCTTTTGAGATGATGGTACTCTTTGTATTCTTTCCAATATGAATCATCTTTGTACCCGTATCAGCTTGCTGCCTCTTATTGGTTACAGCGACTGAGAAAAACTCACCTACCGAGTTATCTCCCTGTAGAATCACACTTGGATATTTTAATGTAACGGCCGAGCCGGTCTCCAGTTGAGTCCAGGAGATCTTAGAATTTTTACCTCTGCAAGCCCCTCGTTTTGTAACGAAATTATAAATCCCCCCTTTCCCATCTTCATCACCGGCATACCAGTTCTGAATCGTGGAATATTTGATTTCAGCATCATCCAGGGCCACAAGCTCTACAACAGCAGCATGAAGCTGGTTTTCATCATACATGGGTGCTGTACAACCTTCCAGATAACTTACATGACTATTTTCTTCTGCTATGATCAACGTTCTTTCAAACTGTCCTGAATTCATATTGTTGATTCGGAAGTATGTAGATAACTCCATCGGACAAATCGTATCCTTTGGAACAAAACAAAATGATCCGTCTGAGAATACTGCTGAATTAAGTGCTGCATAATAATTGTCACGGATAGGGACCACAGATCCCATATATTTTTTTACCAGTTCAGGATGATTTTTAATCGCCTCAGAAATAGAACAAAAAATAACTCCGGCCTCACCTAATTTTTCCTTGAATGTTGTGAAAATTGAAACACTGTCAAAAACCGCATCAACGGCCACTCCCGACAACATCTTCTGCTCATCCAATGGGATACCGAGTTTTTCGTAAGTCTCCCGAATATTTGGATCCACATCATCTAAACTATCCAGTTTAGGCTTATTTTTGGGTGCTGAATAGTATTGAAGTGTATCAAATTTTGGTTTAGTATAAGTCGCATTAAACCATGATGGCTCATCCATCTCAGTCCATGCACGATATGCCTTCAGCCTGAACTCAGTCATCCACTCCGGTTCATCTTTCTTTGATGAAATTAATCGTACAATTTCCTCATTAATCCCTTTCGGAAATTCTTCATATTCAACATCTGTAGTAAATCCATACTTGTAATCTTCACCAATCATGGACTCGAGAGCTTTTGTCTCACTCATAAATTCTTTTTTTATTCATTTTACTAATTATCTGCTTCTTAGAACAAGATATAACTGAAACGGGTTCAACTTAATGGCTCGTTTCTGAATTATCCTTATTTGGAATGATTAAAGATAAGGAAATTCACACGCACCCCAAAGCAAGTTACATCAACAATAATAAAGGGTGAATTGGCTTCAAAATCCAATTGATATATGCTATCAGGACGATAGAGCGAAGGTGGTCTCTATAAATTCATATTTTCTTCCTCAGATCCGGATAGATTTAAAGAAACAGTCTAAATTTAATTCAAATCAGGAGAGCACAAACACAAGCTGTGTTTATAATGTCATCAACAGAACAACCTCTTGATAAATCCATAAATGGTTTGTTTAATCCTTGTAGAATAGGTCCTGTTGCAATTGCACCCCCCAGCCTTTCCGTAATTTTATAAGCGATATTTCCTGCATCTAAATTTGGAAAAATAAAAACAGATGCATCCCCATTTATTGTTGATTCGGGTGCTTTCCTAGCCGCTATTGATGGAATTATGGCCGTATCAAATTGTAGCTCCCCATCCATCTTCCAGTCACGCAAATTTTTCGCTTTTATGGTTGCCTCTCTCACCAAAGATACGGACTCATGATTCGCACTCCCTTTTGTCGAAAATGAAAGGAAGGCAATCCGAGGCTCTTCACCGGTTAACAGTTGATGAGTCAGACCCGAATCAATCGCAATAGATGCTAGTTGATCAGATGTCGGGTACGGAACCACAGCACAATCAGCGTAAGTAAATACTCTGCCATCCGGCATCTCCATTAAAAAAGAACTTGATACCAGTGAAGAGTCAATAGAAACACCTACCGTTCGCAATGCCGCCAATATAACTTCTGATGTAGAGGCTACAGATCCTGCTACTGCACCTCCTGCAAATTCATTTTTCAAAAGCCACCCTGCTGTAAATAGCTCATTTTCACACATCTGGTAGATCTGATCATCCGTCGGATTTTTATGAGCCATTTTCTCTTTAAAAAAATTGAATTTATTTTTTCTATCATCCTCTTTTCGATAGGAATAGATCTCAATCCCGTCGGGGAATGAACCTCCTGCTGACAAACATAAACTGTTTATCTTCTCCGGGTCACCTAAGAGTACAGGCTCTACCAATTTCAATCGCTTTAACTCTATAGCTGCCTCGATAATACGCAGATCACTCTCAGCCTCCGGAAAAATGATTCTCTGACTCTTTTTTGATGCTTTCTCCCTGATTATATCTATCTGACTCATTGCTGGACAACGGTTTATATTAAATTAAAAATTTAGTAATAAAAACTCTTCATTTTACAATCTCTTAAACATTCCAAACCCAAATTATGTTCTATATCATAAATGAGCAACTAATGTTTAGATTAGTGGTACGTATTCTACCATTTTTGCTGCAAAAAGATGATGTACTAATGAAATATAAGTAATATAAAAGATCCAATAAGAATCTTTGAAATCGACGAGAACTAAAGATAGATCCATCTTTTATATTACAAGCAAAACAATGGCACCTAATGTTAAAACAATTCCCGTCCACTGCAGAGTTGTAAATTGATCTTTCCAATACAATACCCCTAAAAGGGTTCCACCAAGAACCGTTAATAGATTTACTGCACTGTAAACAACGGCGCCATTCATCAATTCTAATGCCGAGATCAAAAAGATGGAGGTTAAAAGATTGGGTACTCCAATTGCTATACCAACAAAAATCTCCATTTTGGTAAATTTCCAATTCTTCTTTAGTAAGATATAGATCATCCCGATCCAAAAAGCGGTCATAAACACCATTCCCATAAATAACTCTTTTGAGATCCATGCAGAATACTCCATCTCATAGTATTTGAGTGAAGCATCCCCGATACCGGTCCCCGCAAAAAGAAGAATCAGTAACCACCCTTTACTCAAATACTGATCTGTTTTGACAATACTTTTTTTGTTTGGTAATAGTAAAAAAAGTGTGACAAACACCAACAAAATACCTGACCACTGATAAATGGTTAATCTTTCCATGTACCCTATCGTGGAAAGTAAGACCGGAATGATGAGTGAAATTCGCATGGCTGCAATGCTAATACCAACACCATTGTGAAAGACTGATTTGCTGTAAATAAAAAAGTTGGCAATAAAAATTACCCCAACACCTACAGAAAGTAAAAAAGGCGGAATAAGAACGTCGACATCTGCCACCGGTAGTTGCCCGTTGAAAGTGTAAAAAAGAGCGGATACAGCAGCAACTAAATAATTAATGGTTAAAACCCTGACTGTATTTAATGACCGGTTTTCAGTTATCTTTAAAAAATGAGCAATGACAACAGAAGTTAATGCTGAAAAAATTATGAATAACAAGCCCATCATTAATTATTGATCTGAAGTGCATAAAATCTCAATTTTCTCCTGAACACCTAGTAGTACCGGCTCAACCAGATTTAATTTTTTTAGTTGGATGGCTGCTTTAATAACGCGTATATCTTTTTCAGCTTCCGGAAGTAAAATTCTTCGAAGGTGTTTAGAAGCTTTCTCTTTGATTTTTAAAATCTGACGCATGCTTTGGAAATTCTTAATCTTCTATATACCAAAATCTGTTTTATTACTTTAAAGATAACTAACTTTTATAAAATCCGAACACAATGATATCCGGATTTAATTACATCAAATTGAGGCTAGTCGATTACTAAGTAATTAGAATTTATATTTTATTCTGATATTTTATTTTGCCAAACCACTGAATCCTGTTTCCAAGATTTAACTCATGAAAAAAGTATCTCAATTACTATTGGTCTTTCTCATCTTCCTGCCAATCATTTTTACAGGGTGTATGGATAGGTGCACTAATATATTGACCCTAACCGATCGTAATGATAGACTCTATTTTGGCAGATCTCCATATACCGGAATAGTATTTAGTGAATGGGAATCCGGAGTTATGAGGGCAGAATATTTCTATGTAAACGGATACCAACAAGGGCCTCAACTTGAATTCTTTCAAAATGGTGAATTAAATAGATCTTATTCAATCGACAATGATCAGATACATGGTAAATATGAAGAGTGGTTTGAAAGTGGAGCAATGAAAATAATCACTAACTATTCAGAAGGAAATTTAGATGGCACCTATGAAGAATGGTTTGAAAATGGGAATTTAAATATAAAAACTGAGTACAATGCCGGACAGTTGAATGGTGTTTATGAAAGTTGGTTTGATAACGGCACCTTATCCCTAGTAGGAAATTATCGTACCGATAAAAAAGAAGGAGTTTTTGAAGAGTTTAACCGTGAAGGACTCATGATTAAACGTGAAATTTTTGAAAATGATCTTCTACATGGACTTTTCGAAGAATGGTATGAAAATGGCGCTTTGAAACAAACAGGTAACTATATTGAGGGTAAAAGAGAGGGTGGTTTTGATGAATTTAATGAAAACGAACAATTAATTAGACGTATCAATTATCGAAACGATCAACGACATGGCCCCTTTGAAGAGTGGTTTGATAATGGGAATCTCCACAGACATGGCAATTTCGTTGACAATAATGAAGAGGGTATTGTAGAAGAGTTCAACAATGATGGGTTATTGGTTAGAAAAACCACATATCGACAAGGGGAAAAATACGGATTAGAAGAGGAATGGTACGATAATGGTATTATAAAAGTATCAGCAATCTATTTAGAAGGATTACTTAATGGACCCTATAGTGAATGGCATGATACAGAAGTTTTAAAAATTTCTACATCTTACCTTCGAGGAGAGAGACATGGATTATATCAAGAATGGGACGAATCTGGTAATCTGGTCAGATCTACTACGTTTTTGAATGGAAGTCCTGCACAATAAAAATTTAACACTACATTTCAGCTCACCTATATCCTAAAATGTACATTCAGCAAAAGTAATACTGTTTGACAAGGTAAAGATACTCACATCAAAATAGTGCCCGAAAGCTAAGACACTTTACTCGAAGTTCTAAATTATATTAGCTTTTTAATACCAATGGGTTAGCTCAATAATTACATCTGTTTTAAGATTAATTTAATCTAATGCAATCAAACCATATTTATACGTATTATCAGTGTATAAATCTTTATCAAATTACTCGGAACACCTATTTCGTTCAATTAAGTTACTTCGAATGATGAAGCATATTTTAATCGTTGATGATGATCACACCAACTCTTACTTGGCCAGTAAATTACTTGCACATCTGGGGTACAAAACGACTATAGCATGGGATGGTCATCAAGCTATTGATTTGGTTGAAAATGAAAAATTTGATCTAATTCTAATGGATATCAATATGCCGGTTCTCGATGGATTAAAAACCACTGAAAAGATATTTGAAAATAGTAAATCGAGCAAAGTACTGGTAATAGCGTTAACTGCAGACAGAAGAACGATTGAGAATGACATGCATAAAAAAGTAGGTATGGTTGATCACATTCTAAAACCCTACAAGATGGAGCAATTAAAAGATAAACTTGAACATTATTTATCAAAAGACTTATAACTTAATCTAAAATTCTGAATTTCAAGTATTTATCTTTTTTATTCATTTGTATTTTAATTCGTTTTGATATAAAGGCGAAATATGGAAACCTCAACAAACAATACATCATCTAAAGAAAGTAGCCCCGATTCTGAGAATAAAATAAATATTTCCGGATCAGTTCCTAAACCCGGTAATGAAACGGAAGATATATTTATTCCAGGTGCTGAAGTTGACGAAAAGTTACTCAGAAATAGTCGTATCTCTCAGAATTTAATAATCTGGACTACAATATTTATATACCCCCTTTTTAGTGGTCTTGATTACCTATATATCAGTCATTTATGGATAGAATTTTTACTTCTGCGACTCATTCTGCTTGGTGCTGTTTTTTTACTATTTGAAATTGTAAAAAAAGCAAAAAGGCATATCACGTTGCCTATACATCTTTTATTGGCAGGGATAACTTTACAAATGATTTTTTTCTCCCTAAATGCTCCTCTAATGGCTCATTATTTTTATATGGTCTTACTTTCTGTGAGCTCTATTTTTATTTTGGCAGTGATGGTTTGGAGGCCCCATCATTCTGTAATTCAGGTTATACTGTCGATATTAAGCTATTTTATGATTCTAATCCTATTCACAGAATCACCATTGATGGACTACCTTGAATCCGGTGGTTTTTTCTACATTGGGGTAACAATGCTTTCTGCTTTCGTTTCTGCACTTCGGTTTGAATATCAGGGCAAAAATGTAAAATTTGAACTCTATCAGGAAAAATATCGTGAAATTTTACAAAAAGAGATACGAAATATTATCATCCAAAGAGATAACATTAATGTCTCAAAACATAATCTCGAAGATCTCAACATTGAAAAAAACAGATTTTTAAATGTTGCTAATCATGGAGTTAAAAATCCATTAACGCGCATTTTTGGTTATTTGCAGATCATTTCCATGGAGTTCGATGATTTACCAGACAAATTTAAAGTATATCTAGATTACATTGAGGATTCGGCACACGAAATTAATGAAGTAATGGATCGGTATGTAAATTTGCAGGCTTTTAATAAGGAACCAGTTATGAAATTGACTGCCATTGATATACTTCCACTTCTAAAATTGGAATTCAATAAGTTTTCTCAAGAATCATATGATAGAAATATTTCTACAATTTTAGACATGCCTGAGGAACCGGTTGAAATCTTAGGTGATGAGCTTAGTCTTAAACAAATTTTTTCAAATCTTATCAAATATTCAATTAGACTATCATCCAATAATGGAGAGATGAAAGTGGTTGTAGAAAAAGAATTACGAACTGTTCGAATTCATATAACCCAGTCCAAAAGTAGAATTAATATCAATCAATTAAATGAACTGTTTGATTCTTTGGAGTTGATTACTAAAGAACAAAAAAATGCCATGCCGGGACAAGGACTCGGACTCTCACTTGCGAGAGTTCTAACACATAATTTGAAAGGCCATCTTTATTATTCCGCGAATCCACATTCCGGAATATACTTTATGGTAGAATACCCATTACTTGAATATACTGAATCTGTTGAAAATGAATAAATTAACGTTTCTCTTATTACTATTTCTTCTAATTTTACAATCAGGCGTATTGTCTGCTCAAACCCGAACATTTGAATCATATGATTACAATGATGTCACACTCGAAGGGATGAGTGGTATACAAAGTTGGTTTTTTCGAATACCCCCTGACACGGACTTAACACAAAGTTATGTTACTTTAGATCTTGCCTGGGCTGAAACACTGTTGATGGATAGATCTTTTGTCACATTCAGGTTGGGTGATGTCGCACATCGTACAATATCTCTTGAAAATTTACCGGATAGGGTTATCATTCCACTAGGTGAAGCCCAACTTCTGGAAGATAACTTTTTAAAATTAGACCTGAGCACAGAACTCACCATTTTTGATGATCGATGTCGCGATATGTTAGCACGAAGTTTATGGTTAAATGCTCGCAGTTCTTCTACCATACATCTACACAGAACGGGGATAATTGGTACCGTTAATATTGCAGGAATATTGCCAAGTGTTCAACATATTGGACTTCCTCAATCCATAGGAAGTGAGGTGGTCTAGGTTCTTAGGACAGCGTTTTTGGTTTTCTTCGTTTGATCTTAATCATTAAGCAGCTGTTTTATAGACTCGTGTTGGAGGAACATCACCAATGGAAGAGTGTCCGCGTTGATTA
>Ga0222673_1000413_pt1 | contig 20161 bp, 29 predicted proteins | sample AntAcemetagen801_FD_179845 | JGI IMG/M metagenome (GOLD analysis project Ga0222673, IMG submission 179845) | Saline water microbial communities from Ace Lake, Antarctica - #801 | ecosystem: Environmental > Aquatic > Non-marine Saline and Alkaline > Saline | place: Antarctica: Ace Lake...
GCATTTGTCCGATGAGGATGAGTATCGCGAGGATTGAAGTGTTTTTACGTGTTCTTTCAAAACTGTGATAGCTTCTTCTTCTGTTTCATATGATCCTAAACGTTTAGTTTTACATATGACGACCCATCTATTACATTTTTTATATACACATCCTACCTTCTTTTCAGGTTTTACAAAGTTTTCTGGGTCTTTTACGTACCTCTCGAGAGCCTCTTCACCTTCTTCCTTTGTTTTATAATATCCCACAAATTTACTTTTATATCTAGCCATCCATTTACCACCTTTATTGTGATCTTTACAAACACCTCCATATTTTTTTTTAACTACCGGAACCTTTTCTGGATCTTCCAAATATTTTTTCAGGACTTCTTGAGCCTCTTCTTGTGTATCATAAACTCCTAAATGGGCTCTTCTATAACTGGCAGCCCATTTATTAGTATTGTTACGATTTACACACCCAACACTTCTTTGGATAGTACCTTCAACTTTTGTAAAGTTTTCTGGATCTCGTGTATATTCTTTTAGAACTTCTATAGCTTCTTCTTTGGTATTAAATGAACCATTTGAAAGAATGGCATACACGGTATGATTGTTAATCTTCGGTATAAATAAATCACCAGATTGTTGTACAGTACCTAAATATCCATTTCTTTCAATTGTTAATCTTTGTTGAGCATCCCGTATATGATCCTTCACTTCTTGAGTGATTTGAAAAAACTGACCACCCGTATTAAGATTATACCCACCTGGTGCTAATGAATTGGAATGACTTATCCAGTGAATTTCCCTATCATCAAGATGTTCTTGAGGAACATCTTCCTCTATGATTTCATATTTCATTTCATCACCATACTTATTTATAGCGTTCTTCAATGCAGTACAATTTGAAGTCTTGGATTTATGTTCTGCAACCCTTGTTTCAAAAGAACGCATAGTCTGCCCTACGTAGACCTTCCCAGAAGGGCTTGTGATTTTATAGATGATGCCTGTACGTACCTCTTCTTCCATACATTCTTTAATCTCCTCATCTCTAATATCATATTTCGCGAGTGTTTCGGGTTTTGGTAATTTCTTAGTCTTTTCCATTTGGCGAAGAACCTTCTTCCTACTTATAGCTTTCAAAAATTCTGGATCCTTCTTCTTATCTTGATACTTTTTAGCCTTTGTTTCGCATGTATGCGCATTCAGACACTTCATACCTTTGGCTTCCCAATCTCTGATAAGTCTTCTATACAACTCTCTCATATCAGTCTTATTACGAGCATGAAGTATATTAATTGTTGAATTACATGTGAAATCATCTTCGTCCCAGCCAGCCGTAAGGAGTTTTTTAACTTTTCTAAACTTTTCTGGGTTACGTTTGATTTCATATTGTAAATCAGTCACCCACTTCTCTACACCATAGAAGGGCATAGAACCATTCTTGTTAATAGATACAACGTCAAGACATGGAAGTTCATACTCTACGTATTTAGTCTCCAATTTATGTACAAGTTCATTCCTTGTTAAAGCAGGGAGAAGAGAGAAACCACACTCGTCTAGTTTCATCTTCATTTGACCTATCCAAAACTGACCAAGTTCCTCATTCTCGAGAATAAAAAATGAAGTCGGATGGCTCATATCATATACTGATAAAATAAAATCATAAAATATTTTATGAATACCCTGGGGTTTTTCATTTTTGAAAATCTGTACCGTTTTCCGGATTGTTGAAAATATTTTACTTTTTTCTATGGACAAAACTTTAGAAGTATACATTAACTATAAAATTATTTATTAGTAATAAATTTTAGAAAAACCGGAAAACTGCAAAACTTTTTTGACTAATCACTTTAAAGAAAAAATCACAGTATATGTAAATGGAAACTAAGACATTCCCAAAAGCCCCAGAAGGCTACGAGTATAAACTGGTTTCAACCAAAAAGAAGCCACGTGTAAGTGACAAAGATCCATCAGAGTTGACAGCAAGGCAATTGGCATGTAAAAAGTACTATGAAAAAAACAGACAAAAAATTAACGAAGAGAATCTAAAACGTTACCATGAAAAGAATAAAAAGGAAAATGAATAAAATCTGTACCGTTTTCCGGATTGTTGAAAATATTTTACTTTTTTCTATAGACAAAACTTTAGAAGTATACATTAACTATAAAATTCTTTATTAGTAATAAATTTTAGAAAAACCGGAAGATGGTACATATTTTTGGATCACCTAAGTGTACCACCACCTTTGTAAAAACCAACTTGAAATCATGAAGGTCGCCGATCAATATATCCGCGCAAAGGACAACTTCAATGGTAGGCTACTTGCGCCCTATCAACGCGAAGGTGTTCTCTGGTTACTTTCAATGGAGAATAATGAGATGGGACCTGTTAAGGGTGGATTTCTCTGCGACGAAATGGGAATTGGAAAAAGTGCTCAATTGATTGCTACTATACTCGGAAACCCCCAAAAAAGTACACTGATCGTCGTACCGAAGAGTATCATTACACAATGGGTTGGGGAGATCAATAAGTTTGCTCCACAACTTTCCGTCCACGTCTTTGAGGGTCCAAACCGTACCCTCAAAGAGGCTGATGTTATAATCATGCCGTATTCCCTACTATCTACCCACGAAGACACACCCATCCACAAGAAATCTTGGGACAGAATCATTCTTGATGAAGCCCATGAGATTCGTAACAAATCTTCAAAGTTGTTCAAGAGTGTGAACCGTATCAAAGCTGAGATCAAATGGATTGTTACAGGTACACCCGTCTTCAATTCTATGAATGACTTTGTATCACTGTGTGCCTTCCTTGGTATTGACAAAGCCCTTGTTCAAGGTATGACGAACAAGATCAAAGATATATACATCCTTCGGAGAACCAAGGATGACCTGGCTAAGATCAATGAGCGTTTGAGGTTACCAAACTGTTACTTTGAGAATGTTGAACTTGACATGTTCCCGGATGAGAGGCAACTTTATGAGTTTGTCTTTCAAGATGCCCAAGACACGATCCGAGAGGCGTTTAGGAATGCCATCAGTCTCAACTCCAAGAATATGGTCATTTTGGAGTGTTTATTGAGAGCACGACAGGTCATGATTTGGCCAGCTATGTATCTTGAGGGTATTGCAAAGAAGACTGGAACGCAAGCAGAAGAGTGGGTTGGGAGGTCCAATAAGATGGAGACCCTCTTTCGTATGATTAAGTCTCACCCAGATGAGAAGACCCTCATCTTCTGTCAATTTAGGGGTGAAATGAACTACATCCAGAAGAATATGGAGAGACCAACGTTCCGCATTGATGGTTCAGTGGCAAAGGAGGATAGGGACAACCAGGTGACCGCGTTCAAAAAAGCACCAACAGGGGCTGTTTTCATTATACAAATTCGCTCAGGGGGTCAGGGTCTCAACCTTCAAGAAGCTACTCGTGTATACATCACGGGTCCGTCTTGGAACCCTGCGACGGAACTTCAAGCGATTGGTAGAGCACACCGCATGGGTCAGACTAAAGAAGTGTTTGTTAAGAAATTAATTTACAAAGAGATGGATACATTTGTTTCAGTGGAGGAGGAGATCCTCGCTCTTCAAGGTCATAAATCTATCGTGTGTTCAAAAGTTCTCAACGATGAGAGGGTTGAAAGACAAATTCCAGTAAAGAGAACAGCTGAAAAGATTTCCATTTTGGACATCAAGAAAATTTTCAAAACCTAATATATAAACAAAATGATTGGTTCTCGCGCTCAAGTATTCCACGGAACTGCTGACCAAACTGCGGGTGGTCTCAAGAAGAAGGATCTCATCCTCGATGATGGTCAGATTAAGAGCAAGGCTGCTCAGGAGGCTGCGCTCGCTCGTATGAAGAAGGAGGGTAAGAAGCATCTTGTCAAGGTTTTCAAGCCCAACAAAAATGGTTTCAAGCTTCAACCCAAGGAGGGTACCAAGGCGTACAAGACGAAGGTGAAAAAAATGATGTAATACTATAAGAATGACACTTGCTAAGTGGAACGAGTCTGTGCGTATAGCTAAGATTAAATTGGGAAAGGACCCTAAGAGGTTCACCAAGATTCAGGGTAAACTTCTTAAGGAGGCGCAAATTATATATTCTATTCTTCTTTTGAATAAAAATAACGGTAATAAGTAATATGAACGTGTTAGAGCGTGCTAGAAAGGCTGCGATGAATACGAACTTCCTTGATAACAAGAAGCGTCGCATTTATGCGACTAGTAGGGGTGCGATGTTTACGAAGATGCCTGGTGGATACAAGAACTATAGTCCAATCCCAAAGTACAAAAATGTTCCAGGGACAGTTGTAACTAAACGTCTCTACTAAATCTGAAACTGGAACCCCTTGAGATTCTGGGGTTCATACACTACAAGTTGGTTAAGTTTCCAGGTACACCCGAACATTCTGTTCAAGAAATACACACTATTGATTTCAACAATAGCGTGACCACTATTTCTTGCATAGAGACCGTTAGAAACTTCAGTCTTGATTGGATTCTTGTCAGCGTCATAGACGGCAGCCTTGATGAGACCATTGTGATCCGTGTCAACCTTTACGCGGAACTTTGGTTCGCGACCGGGGCTTTCCTTTACATTGGAGTTGAACATTGGTACGAGTTCCTCCTTCGTCATCTTCTTCCCAAATATCTTTTCACTCTGTTCAACTACATTGTCAATGATCTTATCCTCGATAGCTCGGATAGATGTGTAAAACTTATTAATGTAACTACCCTCCTCGTCATGTCCCTTTAGGGCCAAATCCACATTATATTTAGTTGGTCCGACTTCGGGGGTAAAACCAGAGACACCGAAAGGCATGTACAGACGAGGAAAGTGGATCCTCATTGGAGTACCCTCCTTTGTGGAGAGTACGATCTTTCGGTTGTTAAACTCGGCAATTTCCAAATTTTCAATAGCGTCGGTAATTTTAGACATTGTACTGAATGAATATACGGTTAAAACTTTAAGCTGAACACGCCACACAATCGGGTTCAAGACTGAATTGGATTGGACGAGCCTTTGCCTTAGATCTCAGATAGTACATACCTGTCTTGAGACCCTGTTTCCAGGCATACATATGCATTGAGGAGAGTTTTGACATCGTAGGGCTTTCCATGAAAAGATTCATAGATTGGGATTGGTCAATGAACCGCCCACGATCCGCCGCCATATCGATGACATCCTTCATCTTGATTTCCCATACAGTACGGTACAACTTCTTGATATCCTCAGGGATGTCAACGATAGTTTGGATAGACCCACCAGCCTTCACCATAAGATCTTTCATTTCCTTGGACCATAGACCAATCTTCTTGAGATCATTAACGAGGTGCTTATTGACAACTACAAACTCACCAGCTAGGGTACGACGCAAGTAGATATTAGTTGTATAAGGCTCAAAGCACTCGTTGTTGCCCAAAATCTGAGCTGTGGAGGCTGTGGGCATTGGAGCCATGAGGAGGCTGTTCCTAAGTCCCTTCGTTTTCACACGTTCCTTCATAGCGTCCCAGTCGTAGTGAAGTTTGGTATCACCCTCCCACATATCAAATTGGAGCACACCTTGGGAGGCTGGGGATCCTTCGAATGTCTCGTAGGAACCCTGAACCTCTGCAAGCTCTGAACTGGCTTCAAGGGCGGCGTGGTACATAGTCTCAAAGATACGAGCGTTAATTTCCTTAGCCTCGTCGGAATCAAACGCGTGGCGACAGAGGATAAATACATCCGCGAGACCTTGGACACCGAGACCAATTGGACGATGCCTCATATTAGACTTTCGGGCAGTCTCAACTGGGTAGAAGTTCCTGTCAATGACTCTGTTCAGGTTCTTAGTCACAGTCTTGGTGACTTCATGGAGCTTCTCATAATCAAATGTCTTATTCTCTACGTCCACATACTTGGGGAGGGCAATTGAGGCCAGGTTACACACAGCAGTCTCATCTTTGTCAGTATACTCTATAATCTCTGTGCATAAATTGGAACTCTTAATTGTTCCCAAGTTCTTTTGGTTAGACTTCTTGTTGCATGCATCCTTGTAAAGCATGTATGGGGTACCAGTCTCCGTTTGTGACTTTAGGATAGCCTTCCAAATATCTGCGGCTGGCACAGTGGTGTTAGCGCGACCCTCCTCCTCATACTTTGTGTAGAGAGCTTCAAACTCGTCACCCACTGCATCGGAGAGACCCGGAGCCTTGTCTGGACAGAAGAGGGACCACTGACCACCCTGCTCCACCCTCTTCATGAAGAGGTCTGGGATCCAGAGGGCTGAGAATAGATCACGGCAACGCGCCTCTTCGTCACCTTGATTGAGACGGAGTTCCAAGAAATCCATGATATCCATGTGCCATGGTTCAATGTAGACGGCGATTGACCCCTTACGTCTACCAGCTTGGTTCACGTATCGCGCTGTGGCATTGAAAACCCTAAGCATTGGAATGATACCATCGGATTGTCCATTTGTACCTCTAATACGAGACTTATTACCTCTAATGTCATGGATATGCATACCGATACCACCAGCCCACTTTGAGATTTGGGCGCACTCGGTTAGGGTGCCATAAATACCATTGATGGAGTCTTCCTTGTTGGCAATTAGGAAACAACTGGACATCTGTGGCCTAGGTGTACCGGCATTGAATAACGTGGGTGTCGCGTGAATGAAAAGACCTTGGGACATCTTATCATACGTTTCCAGAACGGCGGGGATATCATCACCATGGATACCGATGGATACCCTCATAAACATGTATTGGGGTGTTTCCATCAGCACACCATCTAGACGTTGGAGGTAGCTCTTCTCTAGGGTCTTGAGTCCAAAGTACCCAAAGTCAAAGTCCCTCTTCGCGATGATATCATTTCTGACGAGACCGGCAATGTGTGCGACTTCATCGGTGACGATATCAACCTTGGCAAGTTTCTTCATGGCGATGTGGAAGTTATTGGGGCACACCTTCTGGATGTTACTGGCGATGAGACGAGTCGCGAGGACTTCATAGTCAGGGTCGGATGTGATCATCCCGACACACACTTCCGCAGAGAGTGTGTCAATTTCCTGAACCGTGATACTATCATAGAGGGATGAAGCTACCTGTTGTGCGACTTTGGAAGAGTCACAATTTTCCGAGAGACCATATGTTAAATTCTTAATCCTATTGGTGATGTTATCAAATTTCATATCCTCAATACGACCTGAGCGTTTAATGACCTTCATTACTAATTAATCTACGTCTTTTATTTTTAACTTACTTCCTGCACTTCTCGAGATCACCACTGGTAACCTTAACGGTCCCGACGGTCTCAAACTTACGATCAGGCTGAAGAAGGTAACTGTTCACAAAGAAGGGACCAGTCTCACCTGGACGCGCCACGGGGGCATAAGATCCCACGAAGCAGGTTGGGGGTTTGCACGGGATTTGTTCAACGTTTGTGGGCTTGTTGGCATAGGCCTCATCAAAATCAGCTATGTTCAACATTTAATATGTACCAAGTTTTTTTTCCGAGGGTATATTAAATGTGTGACAACCTTCACCTTGATTCCCTCAAACAGTGTGAGACTCCACTCAATACCCTGTTCTTTTCTGAGTTCAACCAAAATCTTCTCCAGCGTGGGATCCGTCAAACGTTCAAGAACAAAACTGGTATCGCCATCGATCGGCAAAACGCCGATGACCTGTATAGTATCATGCGGGTCGTCTTCATCAACAACTCTGGTGATCACCACACACGTATCAACGAGCAAGTCCGGTTTATGAATTCCCGTGTTATCGATACCGCGGTCTCTCAGATACAGACTGGAGTCTCTCAGTACATGTCCTACGTCCAAGATATTGATACAATCGCAGTCCCTCTCGCACAACCCATTAACACAAGTACATATGGTAAAAAGCTTCCCAAGAATATGAAGATTGGTATCAATTAAAGCTTTGATTTCATATACTGGTAAGATGAGTTTGAACTTCTACAAACAAGAAACTGAAAAAGTGTGTAAATCAAAGGGTTGGGACCGCGCCGCAGTTGATACAGTATGGCTCCTGCTGACAGAAGAATTTGGTGAACTCGCGTCGGCCATTCGTCAGTACAAGAAGACCTATAAGAAGATAGGTCTCAAGAAGGAAAGGGGTACGGATGTCATGATGGAGATGGGTGATGTGTTTAGTTACCTTTTCCAGTTGGCACATATGTTAAACGTAGATCTAGATATGATGTGGGAAGAACACAAAACCAAAATGAAGACCAAAAAATATAATCTGAAGTAAAAGTAATTATGATGCTCACAGACGAAGAAGCAATTGATAAGGTCAATCCATTTGTCACCCACGATTTTTCCCTTCCAGGGAGTGTGAGACAAAGTGGTGGGTATGATGATTTTACTGAAATTAGGTCTGAACCAGGTATCCAAAAACCTAAGAGAAGTGTCTATTGCGAGTATGGATTGTGTGCGGAATCTACATCTGACTGTTCTTTAGATAGAGCACTTATTCCACGTAGGAACATTGATACTGGCTTTACTAAACCAAGGAAAAAGACTGTATATGAAAAGGTGACTATCGGTGTTTCCAATCATCCAGAGTTTTCTCTTATTGGTGGTTCTATATGTGTCCTAGCTATTGCCCTGACTGTATATTACGCAAGACGTTGAAGAAATACTCCAGTCTAGATTCATCTTCACATCGTTGAATAAGATCAGCGAGTGTATCCATACAAAACTTTTTAATAAATTCCCTCTGCCAAGCACTCTTACGATTAATCCAAGGTGGTTGAAAGGTGGGGTCCAGAATCTTAGACGCGTGAGCTGTGCGAATGTATGTGTGAATACTCTGTTTATCCGCCACGATATTCTCAAGTGCGAGTTCGGACATTTTCTGAAGAACCTCCAAGGTCTTTTCACACATCGTATCCAAGAACTTTTCATAAGGGATAGATTGACTCTTGGACTTGAGAATGGTCCAACTCGCGAGAGGCTTTGTGTGGATATAGTCTACATAAGTCTCATACCCCTTACCTCTAACAAAACGTTCATAAGTTATGGCTACGTAGTCCAGTTCAGATTCAACATCGTAGACGTGTTTCGCGGTTTTGAGAAAGGAAGTCATGTAGATAACCTAAGTCACTCTCTTTTAAGTATAAAATCAGATAAAGACGAGAGGCTCTGGATAAAAGAGTAAAACAATGTATTCGGCAATCGCCAACAACAGCTTTTCATACCTTCTGACTCTTGATGAGTTTAGGAAGGGTTTTCCTGATGAGACAAGACCTTCCTGGATAAAGATTACAACGATCACGATGGTTTCAAAGTTTATTCAACAAATTGATATTAAAAGGCTTCGTTCAGTTTTTGAGACTTTAGAAACTTTCAAATTGAAACGTTCTGGTTCCAAGGGTGACGGTGGCTTCGAGTGGAAATTGAAGCCCACTACTTTCTACAATCAGGTGACACTCACATACCATGATACGTACAGTACAAAATCTGTAAAGGTCTTCCCAAATGGCTCTATTCAAGTTGCTGGGTGCTGCGATCTCTTTGATTGCAAGAGAATCATCACACAACTTATCTACATCTTCAAGACTTTTTTGAAAATGGAAAACCAAGTCCCCGTTGATTCTTTCCGAGTTGTCATGATCAACTCTAATTTCAGCCTCAACTACAACATCAATCTCATGAAGGTGGCTCAACACTTTGAGAATCACCCAGACATCTTTAAGGTTTCCTTCGAACCTGACAGGTACAGTGCTGTTAAGATTAAGTTTCAACCGGCCCAAGATATGAAAGAGATTACCACGAGTATCTTCTCAACTGGCAAGATCATCATCACCGGAGCTGAGACCCTAAAGGAAATTGCTTTTGGATACAACATCATCAATCAACATATCAACGAGGAGCCCCAAATTAGGGTCTCTCCCACGGAAGAGAAGGATGTATTTGATGTGTTCCTGGGACACAAATGTGAACCGATGATTGAACATCTCAGGGGTAAGGGGTTCCAGTCTTGGATCCAGACTATCACAAATAGACAAATTAATTTCTAACGATACAGTAATACAAAATGTCTCAACGACTTGGAATGGCCGATGGACGGTGCTTCACCATCCACTCTTCAGCCCAGCTTACGAACAACTACCTCATGGAACAAAATGGTATCAAGTTAGAGGACAATTACTCTTTCCGTCAAGCGCTCCAAAAGCAGGGTCCCGAGTTCCTGAACAAACTTCAAGAGGACTCTCGTGGGAAGTGTGACCCATGCAACACGTACACTAACATGTCTAAAACGTACTAGGTGTGATAAATTGTAATAAAAACTTTAAAACTATACTGTAGAATGCCACAATGTGCAATATGTCTCGGCGAGGTAAGGTCAACAAGGGCCAACCCACCCATCCGCTGTGGACATATGTTTCATTCCCACTGTATACAGGAGTGGAAAGATAAAGGTAAGAACACGTGCCCGATTTGTAGAAAAGTTTTTGACGTTTCACAATTCAAGGTTACATTGACAGTTCAGAACAATTACACAGCACAGTCCAATACTGTGTCATTGCAGAGTGAAGCTATTTTCAATATAATGGATATTTTTGACATGTCTTTTGACGTTGAGAATACAGTAGATTTAGATAGTCTTTTTGCGGACCTTGGGATGAGTCTTTCCGACCTTGATGCCCTTGTCCTTGACACAGAATGAACTACAGTACTTTTCGTAGTTTAGACCAGGATAGTTCCTATCAGCTTTACGTGGGTCCCTGATAGACTTACCAGATGCATCAGTCAGAAGTGGCCCAGTGGCCCAACCCCTCTTGTGACTGAATACATTGGCTCTGAAGATGAGACGCTTGTTAGGGGCGAACTTACCAACCCGCTTCACCCTAGAGAGTGGAACCTTGAAAAACTTGGCTACAGATTCTTGGGTGTCCCCGGGTTTTACGCGATACTCCACGGCATTGTGTTGCACGTAGAAGTGAAAGTCTCCTTGGCGAATATAGTTTGTAGGTCTTCCAGGACATACGAACATCATGACTTTGTAGTACCCCTTCTTACATTTCTCATTTGGTTTAGCACGATAGATCTTCATTGGGTTGTCGGAAATAACACGGTTTGGGAGTCCGGTGCAGTGAGTATAGTTATGATTTCCATTAGAAAGTCCAGACCGATCACCAGGAATGGATTTTTGCCACCTGTAAGCTTCATAATCCCCTACAGCATAGGCGTAACAGTTATTGTTACCTATACCAGTAGCCGTACCCCAACGCTTATTGGTAAACTTCCTCTCCGAACCACTCAGGGGTAGGTTCTTCATTTACAATCTGTATAGAAAAAAATATCCGTATCTAATAAATGTTCAAGGAAATTGTTAAGACCGAAAATAAATCTGATATGCTCACTGAGCTTCTCATCTTTGTTCTCAACGTGCTCATCTCGACCTTCGTTCTCCGATTCGCGTGGAACCGATCCCTTGCCCCTCACGTGACCGTCCTCAAGCCCCTCAAGTCTATGCTCGATGCTTTCATCCTTGCTCTTTCGCTGAATGTTGTGCGGGGTCTTTAAATCTCGCTGTAACCGACGGTCTTTTCACCACTGGGGTGAACGATGGTTGGGAAGGCTTCCATACCTGAGCAACCCTCCTTCTCACAGTCAACAAACTTGAATGGCTTTCCATTCTTTTCCATATACTCCAACTGCTTACGAGTCCATCCACAACCCATGGTCCCGTAAATAGTCCATTCCTCACCGTTAGAGGCGGTCGCTACGACACGAGGCTTACCAGTCTGAGTCAGCAGGTAGATGTTCACAAGGATGAGGAGAGCTAGAAGCCACATAGTTTTATTATGTGTAAATATTATAAATTATATTTTCAGTTTTTTCATGAGGTTAGCGAGGGTGATGTTATTACCATTTCGAGCAACCCTATTTTTATATAAAGCCTTCTCGTACCAGGCCTTTGTCTTGTATACACGCTCTTTACCCTTAATGTTGATGAATTTGTAGACCTTCTTTTCAATTTCACGAACTTGTACTTGCACAGGTGATTTTCGTTTAATTAACACACCAGGTTTCCTCATTGGAGCTCGTTTCTTCTGTACACCTCCTGCTAGTATTCTCTTAGCTCTATCAAGTGCTGTTTCACCAGGGACAACCCTTGGCGTTGGGACCATCTTTGGTTTTGGGGCAACCACAATTGGGGCAAAGTTCTTTTTAGTTTTAGCCACAGTGTTGAGAATCTTCTTAGTAACATTCTCTCTTTTACCAGTCAAGAATGGATCATTCAAAATGTCTTCAAAAGTTGGTAGATTATTGTGCTTCACGAGGAGGTGAAGACGTAATGTTGACACATGACGACTGTTTCTAACCATATACGTATCAGGGTTTTTGAACAAACTTCTGACAAACTCTTTGATAACTTTACTGTGAGTATAAGTTTGAATGATATTCAGGAAATAGTGGGCATCATACATAGGATGAGATTTTCTAGCAATACCAGAAGTTAAAAAATCTCCGTTATTCACTCCAGGATTCTTTATACCTTTCATTACAGATAAACCAAAGTCAATTATGATTGGTTTAACTCCCCCATCACGTGTCTTTGTAATCATGATATTGTTCCAATGAAGATCATGGTGTCTAAATTCTGGATATTTTTGATGAATCTTATAAAGATTGGTTATAACTTGGCGAATAACAGACTTATATTTATCATTACCTGGATTAGTTTTCATCCACTTTTCAAGTGAAATACCATCGATGTACTCAAAATATAAAATATTCCTATTATCACACGTTTTAAAATGATACATACGTGGAACACCCATACCCTTCAATTTTTCAGCGATGTTATACTCCATCTTAGCACTTGGTTCCGTTGTAAACTTTATAGCAACTTTTGTCTTACATTTATCATCTATGCATCCATAATATACCGCACCGTACTGACCCGAACCAACTTTTAAAAGTCTACCCCTCTCAATTGTAGTTAAACTATTCATCCGGGGGGCATACAGTTGAGATTTTGGATCACACCCCTTGGCACCCTTAAGTATTTTTTTGAGTTCCACACCTACCGCGTTGCGTTGTTGATCTGTCTTTGCATTATTGGCAATGTTAACAATTGAAGATAACTTGACCATCCTTATTACAACCTAAGAAAAATTATCCTGATACCATCTATAGACTTCATTATCCTCCACTCCAAATTCACTCTCAATTTCTTTCCAAATAACTTCAGGTTCTACGTGGAACTTTACATGTTCCAAAATGTCAATGTTTTGTGAACAAACCGCACCGCACAGTGTAGGGTGTGCAAATATCTTTAAAACATCATGCCACTTTGAGGAACCTAATGCAGTCTCACATGTATTCTTGAAACGTTCAAACATCATGAGACCAAAATTATGATTGTCGTGTAGAGCCATCCAAAAAGTCATAAACTTCTCGGGGTTAGTCTGGGGATACAGAATCATTTGATTAGCGTGTTCCAATAAAACATATTCCCTTAAATGGAGAGAGTCAAAGTCATCATTTTTGATACTCTGTAGAATATTCATTTCAATGACCTTTACGAGTCTCATAACTAACTTAGGTTAGTAAGTTACTTATGACACTTTTACAAGTACATATTTATTTATTTTTTACTCTTACTCTTCATCAACATCCTCATCAACATCCTCAACATCCTCCTCCTCAACAGAGGTGGAGTCGGGGAGATCAACACCCTGAAAGGCGAATGAGGGGAGCTTTGTGGACTGCTCGAGGAGAGTCTGTTGAAGGCGGATAGTCACACCAAACTTGTTGTCAATGAACCAGATGGAGCTGATATCAACGATGGCCATACACTTCTGACCCTTCTCAATAGTGTCTAGAGTGACAGGCTCCTTGCGTACATTGTAAGCCTCGGGAACAAATGTGCCATCAGGCTTGGTGGCAATCTTGAGCTTGAGGGTAGAGGGATAGGGCTCCTTGCCGGGTCGGACAATAGGCTTGTAGAGAGCCTCGCGGAGTACAGCAACGTTGAACTCCTTACCGAGCCACTCCTTAGAGTTCTCAGCTACAGTGTTCACGATAATCTCATCAAGTTCCTTGAGTGTGTCGTGAAGCTCCATAGCTTCGGTGTTATCAGTGTCAAAGGAAAGGTCAAGGGAGTAGGTCGTGCGACCAGTACCCTCATCAGTAAAAGCACTCAGACCATAAGGGGAGCGCATGAAAGGGAGTTGAACGTAGAGCTTTTTGTTGTCGCCGGCGTTGAGGTAGACGGTTTTACCGCCATTCTTGTTCTTACGAAGTTTCGAGAAGCCAACAGACTTGGCAGAGAAATCGGAGGATCGTTGGATAGTGAGCGACATTGTTGGTTGGTTATATCTATATTAGGCAACTTGACTTTAAGCCAGTTTTTTTTGTTTGTATATTTCAAATATAATCATGGGTATTCTTTTTAAAGATTGTGGATGCGGTTGTGACGGTCAAAAGCAACAGGAGAAGTTCAACACCTCCCTTATCTCTGGTCTCACATTCTTTGTGATTGCCAACCCTGAAACGTTCCGACTGGTCAGGCGAGTCCTCGGTCCAGGTATCGCGACACCTACAGGTTGCCCATCTACAGTGGGTCTTCTTGTACATTCCGTTGTATTCATCCTAGTTGTTTGGGCTATGATGAACGTCAAGAAGGAATCTAAACCCTTCGTGAAGAAAGGGGGTGCATGTGGGTGTGGTGACAAGAAGGCTGTTGTCAAACCTATACGACAAGCTGACGTTACCATGAAACCAGGTATGGTGGATGAGCCATTTGTTGATACCGGTCTTCATCTCGGTTCTATGGATTTGGGTGAGCCAGTGTCTATGTAAATCAATTAAAATTCGTGCATTTTCCAGTCAATTTGGATAAATTGATAGTAAAATGTTTATTAAGCCCATGCAGTTCCGGGGAATGTGAAAGTATATGTATCAGCGGTAGTGCTAATAGCGGGTGTTTCCTTAACTACTGTCGTGCCATCCGACCCGATAATCTGAGCCTTAATACCTACAGCCCGCTTTTTACAGCAAGTAGTTCGGTTAGTAATCTTAATCTTACCAATTTTCCGAACGGAGCCCAAATCAACCTGTAAGAAATCAAGCTCTGTAGCTCCGCTACCCGATGTATGAGCAAAGTTTGTCATATTACCATCCACAAGGTTTATAAATCCATGAGTGGCTGAATGTTGTGAATTACCTGTCACAGTCCTACCCGCTGCTAAGTTGGTGGTACCACTTGGAGCAAACACTTCAAGTTCGGCGAGATTCAGAACCTTATTCTTATCATTGATATCACCCTCTGTTGTCCCGTTATCTTTCTTCGCATTCGCGTCATAGGCAACAGTGTGCACTAACTTCACATACTGACCACTTGGGAGGACGGGAGCTGAGGGTCCAGGGCTGGGCCCTGGTGTGGGTCCTGGTGTGGGTCCCAGGGCAGCCTCTTCTGATGGTATCAAAAAGAATGCTCCCACTGATGATGAACAACATAACATTAAAACAGTTACACCAATTATGGCAGTCTGCGACATTTATATTATTACAAGATTAAAATTCTTCGTCAAACCCAATGTCATCCGATGTGTCATCCATTTTCCCGTAATCACCTACCCTCTTCTCGAAAAAGTTCGTCTTACCATCTAAGCTGATGTTCTCCATGAAATCAAAAGGATTCTTGGAGTTCCAAATTGGTGGCTGACCAATCTGTTTGAGAAGGCGATCCGAAACGTACTCGATATATTCAGACATCTTATCAGAGTTCATACCGATGAGATTACATGGAAGGGCATCAAGGATGAATCCCTTCTCAATTTCAACAGCCTCCCTCACAATGGAGTGAATAGTCTCTGTATTTGGTTTATTTCTTAAGAGTTTGAAAAGTTCAACGGCAAACTCTTGATGAAGACCTTCATCCCTGGAGATGAGTTCATTAGAGAAGCAGAGACCTGGCATGAGACCCCTCTTCTTCAACCAGTAGATCGCACAGAACGAACCACTGAAGAAGATACCCTCAACACATGCAAACGCAAAGAGGCGTTCAGCAAATGGACGAGAAGTATCAAACCACTTCATGGCCCATTGAGCCTTCTTCTCGATACAAGGTACGGTTTGAATAGCCTCGAAAAGTTGTTTCTTCTCAGTGGGATCCTTGATGTATTTGTCAATCAACTTGGAATACGTCTCACCGTGGACCATCTCGTTATGGCACTGGTACGCATAGAATGAGCGAGCTTCAGAGATTTGCACCTCATCAGCAAAATTGTTATTGATATTCTCAAAAACAATTCCATCGGATCCAGCAAAGAATGCCAGGATATACTTTATAAACTTCTGTTCATTATCATTGAGTGTTTTCCAGTCGTCTATATCCTTGGAGAGATCCACTTCCTCTGCAGTCCAATTGGACATTTGAGCCTTCTTGTAAAGCTCCCAAAGTTCTGGATACTTCAGGGGGAAGACGGTGAATCTGTTTAGGGTAGGAGATAGAATTGGTTCGTATTCATCTTGCATGTAGTCTTGAAAATCAAAGTATGTTCCGATGTGATTTCCGTCGATAAATATTTGAGGGTAGGTTGTCACTGAACCACCACACAACTTTTTGAGTTCCTCATTGTCCACCATGATTTTTTCATGGTCAAGACTCTCAGACTCACATAGGTCTTTTGCGTGGTCGCAATACTGACATCCTTCCTTCGAATAAATAACAACTTTCATCTGTGATATTATCCCTGATAATTTTTTGCCTGAAAACTCTAAGCATGATTGTGCCCTCTGAGATAATTCAAGATGATATAGTGAAACTATTAGTAAACGAAGATGACATGGAAGATGAGATGTTCGCCGTTGTTGGAATGAACACTGGCCTGACCCTTGGAGTCAAATACCTGAACCCCACCGAACTCATTTATAAGTCGGCGTGTGTATACCAATTACAAGACGGTGACCTAAATCCCGCACCCTACGAGAGTTTGATGGAACACCACCCAAGTGGAACAACTTTTCAAGATTTAGAGATGAAGTCCCTCGGTAACGGGATGTTTGCCTACCTATCTGAAATTGACATTGAAGACTCCGACTCTGAAATCTACGACGACGATGAATCTGACTCTGAGATGGACGGTTTTATAGTCTCAGATAACGAGATTGACGGAGAAGTCATACCACCACCCAACCAAGCATCTATTGACAAAGAATGGAATGAATGGACTCCATCTTCCCCAGGCGCGAGAAGTTTTAAGGAACGCGTTGATGCGATTGAAGCAATGGCTAAATTGCAAGTGGATAACCTAAGTTTCAACGCGTAATTCTAAAAACTAAAAAAGATAGCCCTCATTTATACCAAGATGCTGGCAGCTATATGGTCTGAAATAGACCAATTATTACCAAAAAAACCTGAAGAAAAGCCAGTGAATAGAAATTTTTGTCGTGAATGTTCGGGGGTGAAGATTTATTCACCAGAGGGTCTTCCAACATGTTCGGAGTGTGGTCTTATTGAAGATAACTTTGTGGATGATACAGCGGAGTGGACAAGTGGTATCACAGATGATGGTCGCGTTAATGATCCCTCTCGGTGCGGGAATCCTAACCCGAATCCAGAATTGTTTTCACAAAATTGGGGAAAGGGTACGATTATTTCAACCCAACGTTCCTCAACCTATGAGAATAAGAGAATGGCAAAAATAAACTTTCACATGTCAATGAATCATAAGGACAGATCTCTATTCCACGCGTATCGTGACATTGATGAAGCCTGTCATACCCTACCAGACACAGTCCTTAAGGATGCTAAGATGATGTACAGAAAGTTCAACGATGGGAAGTTGACTCGCGGAGCTGTGAGACTTGGAATCAAAGCGAACTGCGTTTTATACGCGTGTCGTCTTGCGCAGGTTTCTAGAACAACAAAAGAAATTTCGGATATGTTTGGGATACAACCCAAGGATATCAGTCGTACGACTCAAATATTCAAAGATACCATCATGGGTATCACGGAGAAGAACTACGTGACGAAGGCCCACGATGTGATGCAAAGGCTTCTCAATTCTTTCGATATCACCAGGGATCAGAGATTGAGGTGTAACAAAATGTGTAACGCGACGGATGACTGTGTGGAGTTGATGAGTAAGACACCCAATAGTATTGCATCTGCAATTATCTATATTGTCCTTAGTCCAGATATGACAAAGACGCAAGTGTGTGAGAAGTGTTCTGTGTCCGTACCCACATTGAACAAGATTGAGAATATTATCAAAAAACACTTAGAGGTTAAAGGTCTTTCATAGTAAACGATGACAAGATTGTTCCTTTCCACACCATGTTATGGTGGACTCTGTTTAGAGAAGTATATGTCTAGTATTATCAAGCTTCAACTGCTACTTGTAAAAGAAGGAATTCAACTTTACCTCGATACTACCGAAAATGAATCACTCGTGCATCGTGCAAGAAATGTAGCCGTGGGTCGCTTCATGCAAAAGACGGATTGTGAGTACTTCATGTTTATCGATGCTGACGTTGACTTTGAAGCAGAATCCGTTGTTCGTCTCATTCGCTCAGGTCATGATATTAGTGTCGCGTGCTACCCAAAGAAAGTTGTCATGTGGGACCAAGCTGCTAAGGCTGTAGAAGGTGGTGATGAGCGTAACATGGCAATGCTTTCATCTAGTCTCGTCGTAAATTTTGGTGCACAAAGGATTGCTGTAGAAAATGGTTTCATCCCAATTCTAGACGGACCTACAGGATTTATGTGCATTAAGAGAGAAGTCTTCAAAAAGTTGGAGGATAAGTTTCCAGAGTTATGGTGCAAGAATGACCATCAAAACAGAGACTTTGATGATTATCACGCATGCTTTGACTGTATGATTGATCCAGGTTCAAAGAGGTATCTTTCCGAAGATTATGCATTCTGTCGCCGTTGGCAACAATGTGATGGTAAGATCTATGCGGATATCAATACAACACTTGGTCATGTCGGAAATCTCCCCTTTAGTGGTTGCCTAAATGATAGGCTTAAGGCTTAGCCACAAATTATCTGTAATATGAAGTTTTGCACACTTATCGTGACTCGTTCAAAATCATGTTCGGTCAAAACACTTCACACAATTCTTAAGATGAACATTCAATGTATTCAACAAAGTGTTCAAAATGAGATTTTATATGTGAATGATGATCCATTTGAAAAAGCTGAAATGATCAAGAGATGTATATCTAGATGTGATCGGCTCTTTTTCATTGATTTTGGAATCAATGTGGATGAAGATTCAATCAAAGAACTATTCAAACCCCACGATGGTGTGGGAGTCCTTGTCTTTCCAGGTGTAGTAGACGGTGTTGATTGGGGTCTCTTTAGACATAAGGTAAAAGAAGGATCTAAGGAACCAGTGTCACAGATGGGTCTCAATTTCGATACGGAGGTTGGTCAAAAAGTTTCTAAAGATGTCTATAAGGTGAAAAAGACCGAAGCTCGTGCATGGGTTATGTTTTCTAAGAATACACTTAAAAAGTGTAAAAAGTTTACAGCTTCTAAAATGTTTGATACCTTGTTGGAACAAGGTGTCAAGATATATGCATTTACAGCAGCTAAGTTGACCATGACTTATACACATGAATGTATAAGCAACATCTTGAGTGCCGCGGGGGTTAAAAGTAATTAAAGTTTAAATAGTTATAAAAAATATGTCGTCACCACTTCGTGAACATGTTGTAAAATTCATTCATCATGTTTGGGGAAGCAAGGATTATTTTCCGGGTCCGCAACCCATCTCAATTGAACGTAAACACTTTCCAATCTTGAAGGGTGCGGAATATGTCGTATGCGAAAAGACTGATGGTGAGAGATACATGATGGTCGCTCTCATGTATGAAGGTAAACCAAAGTGTCTTTTTGTGAACCGAGCTTTTGACATGATTGAAGTGAAGATAAATCTCAATAAAAAGGCGTACGAAGGAACCATCATAGATGGTGAGTTGTATGAAAACACACTCATGGTATATGACTCGGTTCTGGTGAGTGGAGTACTTGTAGCCCACCAAAACCTAGACGAGAGACTTGCAGCTGCTGAGGATATGATGAAGTTTATCATCTATATGAAGTCTGATAAACACCGTCTAAAGATGAAAACATTCCATATGATGAAAGACTTTGAAGTATTCATGGATGAATATCTTCCCACGGTTCAACAAAAGAT
>Ga0222673_1000414_pt1 | contig 20147 bp, 20 predicted proteins | sample AntAcemetagen801_FD_179845 | JGI IMG/M metagenome (GOLD analysis project Ga0222673, IMG submission 179845) | Saline water microbial communities from Ace Lake, Antarctica - #801 | ecosystem: Environmental > Aquatic > Non-marine Saline and Alkaline > Saline | place: Antarctica: Ace Lake...
GGTTAGGGCGTCCTGTTTTTTCATCAACTAGATCACGCCGGAAGTTAAAGAGCGATACAAAACGCACATCATTAAAGATAGAGCTATCTATCTTTAAAGTCTGCAGCTCTTGCAGACGACCAAGAAAAATTTCATTTTCGATAAGAATATCTCCCTCACCAGCAACTCCACTTGAATTATTCGTTAGTAACTGGCTATCGTCTGCTCGGAAGAAAATAAAATATCCGAGACTCACAATGGCTGCAAGCGTTACTGCAAGAAGAATGTTTCGTACTAATGGTGACATAATATTTATTCAACCGTTACGGGAGCAAGTCTATATAGACGCACCGTTACCTGGTAATTATTTAACTCACCTCCTCCGTCACCAAACACAATCCCAACAACCTCCATAAGTACCACACTCCGCTCTACATCATATAAAAAATCACGAAGCTGTTCGTATGTGCCCAACACGGTAAAACTAATGTCCTGAGACTCTAATCTACCAGAAAAAAGTCCCTTGCTTTCGCTTGTTCGCCTATTGTTTCCCTGCGAAGCCACACCCTCCCCCTCAACCTCAGTTGCTTCCAACTCTGCAGTAATGTCTCGAAAAGTCATACCATGCTGTGCTGCAAGATACTCAAGATCAACAAGCGCTCTGACTTCATCGATTTTTGTAGGTACCCACATATCAAGCCTCTCTCGATCAAGAGCTGGGAACGACTCCTGTTCTGAATATAGGCTCGTGAGCAATCGATTAAACTCAGTTGCTTTGTCTAGCACATTACCATACTGCGCTGACTCAGCCTGTACGATACGTAGCTCTGCATAGAGTGGTCGAACAAAGAAGAACAGTACAAGTACTGAAATCGCGAGAGCGGCAATTGGACGTATTATTCTAGACATACTTAATTCCCCTCTTCATTATTTATTGATAAATCTTCTTCATCTGTATCAATAGTCTGATCTGTACTAGTTCCCACGACACCTTCATCAACACTTACTTCTGGCTCAGAAACAACCTCTTCAGTTTGTGTGCGAGGTTCATATGGAATATTTTTTGTGTCTATATCTGCCGTAAGTGCAAAACTTACCTGCTGACCAGGACCGACCTCAGTAGCATCCCCTTCATCAATGCCAATTTTTGTCATAGTCACGTCCGCAAGTACCATATCCTCAAGATACTGAGTCCATTGCAAGGAGACTTTTTCAAACTCACTTGTGACACCCGTAATATTGAGTGTCACACCTCCTGAAGGACGGCGTTCATACGAGAATGTTTTATATTGGACACTTTCCTTGGTATTTTTTTCAAGTGCATCAAATATTTTTGATGGAGAAGTATGATTGTCAAGTAAGTACTGGGCGACCTCAAGCTGTTCGCTCACTGCCTGTACACGAGCAATTTTTGACTCATCAAATTTTGCATACTCAGTTGCCAATGCGCTCTTCTGATCTGCAAGTTTCCCTTCCTCATATTGTGTAAGAGCATATATCCCTCCAGCTCCTATTACTGAGATAACGAGCATAACAATTCCCAATACTCCAAACACACTAAAGACGCGCTTGCGACGAATCTGTTTCGGTGCTGCTCCTACAGTTTGTTTAGGTATGAAAGAAGAACGTGGGGTGCTATCCATTACTTTCTATTATACGGTTACGCCAATGACAAGCGGAATTACTACTGTGGACAGTAATAATTCTGGATTGAAAAACTACGAATTAAATTGTCGAAGTGCAGCACCCACAGCAACTGCAAAAGACGGGCCAGCTTCTTTTAGTGAATCCTCTAGGAAAGCAGGATACGCGACCTTATTGAAAGGAGTGGCAAGTGATATCCGTTTCTGCAAATTGTCTTGCATATATGCAGAAATGCCCGGCATCGCCGCCCCTCCCCCCATCATCAATACTGTCTCAATCTTTGCACTGTTCTGTTGCTCATAATCGCCAACTACCTTGCCAAGTTCACGTGTCATGCGACTCATGGAGTCACGCAAGACTTGACCGACTCCATCATTTCCACTACCCGCCACGAGTCCGGCAGATCGTTTTTGTGTCTCAGCTTGTGCAAAAGTGATGTTGCCTGCCTTAGAGATAGATTCTGTGAACATGACCCCGCCATGTGGAATACTATGAGTTTTTTGCATTATCCCGTCTTGAACAAGATAAACCTTCGTGGCACTTGCACCAAGATCCAAAATGGCCGCAGTGGTGACCCCGCTAGAAAGTATTGCGCGAGACGTACTGAACGGTTCGAGTTCTGTGTATGTAAGCGACAAGCCCGCGCTCGTTAACACATTACGTAGTTGATTAAGAGCCTCATTATGTATTGCGACTAGGAAGAGCTTTGTCTGACCCGCGCTCTCATCAGTTGATAACGTAAACCAATCAAGTGTCACTTCGCTAAGTGGTACAGGAATATATTTACGTGCCTCAATAGGTACCTGCTTGGCAATGTCCGCCTCATCCAGAGCATTGATAATGATGGTTGTCGAGAAACTCGCCGCATATGAAATAGAAAGTGCGGCAGAATTACCAGTCACCGAGGACTCTCGTATAATATCGACAAAAGCTTCAATGAGCCGACCTGCTGGCACCGAAGCAGTCTGCCCAATATCAAGATCGGCATAGGGACCAAGCTGAAGCTCTCCGTAGGTATCGAGAGTAGGTACACCATCTTCATTATGTAGTTGCACAATCTTTACTGCAGACGTACCCACATCGACACCAATAATAGGCGCGTCTTCTTTATTACCCAAGCTAAACTTGAATAGAGATTTTAATTTTGTAAGATCAAATGACATAGGGTTTTACACCAAGCCTTTTTATTTTATCATGCATTGATGTTTCTACACTTACTCGTACGCACACTACAATCCTGTATCGATGTAATTTTTCCTCCTTCTACGGACATACTCCTCGTAAGAGAAGCTGGGATAAACACCCTTTTCGCACGCGGTCGCTTACACGAAGTCACAGGCATACATACACTTCTTCCGTTTCAAGACCCGATTGTCAGAGCATGCATCCATGAGGCAAAATTTCATGAAAACAAAAAAGCAATCACTATGCTTAGCAAAGTGCTCGAAAGACATTTGAATACACTTCCGCATAGAGAATACCTACTCATCCCTATACCCCTCTCCCGCGCTCGCTTTCGCGAGCGCGGACATAACCAGGTCGCCAGTGTTGCAAAAATCGCAATGACTGAATTGAAAAACGTGATGCTCGTAGAAAATGTGCTCGTGCGCACAAGACACACTAAGCCTCAAACTGATTTACCCAAAAACAAACGTCTGCAAAACGTCGCGGATGCCTTCGGCATCCGCGACAAGAACTCCCCTCGACTTAAAGGAGCACACATAATCCTGCTCGACGATGTCCTCACAACGGGCGCAACAATGAATGCAGCGCGAGCTACGCTCGCGCTGCACAAACCTGCTTCTATTACTTGTGTGGCCTTGGCACATTAAGTTGCGGGCAAAAGTGAAAATTGGCCAGGCCATCTCGAGCAAGAACCGTGTGATACCAAGTCCTGTTTTACCGATTCAACAATATTTAGAAATCAATTTGATATCGTCTCGAGCGCTTTCTAATTTAATATATCTTCCACCAGTTCTGGGAACTCATTACTCTTCATATGCATCGGAATAAAATGTCCCATACCAGTAAATTCTCTAACCTCAATCTTTGGAACTGTTTCCTTAATTATCCTCACACTCTCTTTACAGTACTCAAAATCATTATCACTCGTGTAAGCAATAATTTTATTTGCTCGAGAAGAAAGACCAGGATCAATTTCGAAGTCTCGAAAAAAATCATATTTATTTTCTTTTTCAGGATCAATCCATGGAGATACTAAAATAACCTTGTCGACCATCACATCTTTGTTTTCAGATAACCAACGAACCAAAAAGCCACCTCCACAACTGTGACCAACTAAAATTGACTCCGGTGTTATGTCAAAACGCTCAAATTCAGTCTTCCATAAATCATATTGGGGTTCATAAGCATGAGGCATTTCTGGCGTATCTGTTTTTATATCCTTAATGATCAATTGCTTTTGTACCCAAGGTATCCATGCAAAATTACTTGAAGATGGATACTCGTCAGAATAATATTCTTTTTCACTAGGCTTTCCGTGAACGATGATTGCATTTTTCATCACTTAATTATAACAAAACCAACACAAAACATAGTGTCTCGGGCTAGCACGACCTGGCGGAGGATGTGGGAATTTCTCTCTTACAGAGCAGTATAGGTTGTCACGATTTTTCATTCTTCAAAATCGTAGGCAACCTTTTCGAATCCCCGAACAGTGCCCCGCACTGTTCGCTCTCCTTATTCACTACGTTCATTGCGGAGGATGTGGGATTCGAACCCACGGAACCGATTAGGGTTCGGCGGTTTAGTAAACCGCTGGTTTAAACCACTCACCCAATCCTCCAATATATTTTCTGTGTCTGCGGAGACGAAAGGAATTTCTCTCTTACAGAGCAGTATAGGTTGTCACGATTTTTCATTCTTCAAAATCGTAGGCAACCTTTTCGAATCCTTATGTAATATGCTCCCAGCATATTACTTCGTCTCCGCTTTCGCGGTACTCAAGCGGAGACGAAAGGATTCGAACCTTCGAAGGGGTTTAGCCCTTACCTCGTTAGCAGTGAGGCGCTTTCGACCACTCAGCCACGTCTCCATATTCACTCCGACACGGCTTCGTGTTCGAACAAGTTCGCCCACCTCCTTTCAGTCGGATGAAGTATCCTCCCAGCATACTTCATCCACTCAGCCACGTCTCCGTATATTCCCTCTATATTGAACTCGCACAGGATACCATCAATAAGACAAACAAAAAAGCGCACACTTTCGCATGCGACTTCACCCTTCCCGCGCGCTGCTACCCTACCCAGCGCGCGGTCACTTTGATTACCATTGCAACATCACGGTGGACATAACCACCGCCTCAGTCGCTCGGTTGAGAAGTCCTGCCATGCCGAAGGCGACGATTGCCAAAACCACCGCACCAGCAATTACAATTCCAGGATGCTCCAAGACTTCCTCCATTGTTAAAGAATGACAACGGCGACCGCCACCCCTCCTATGCAATCACGTTCGAAAGAGTGAGCGGTCGCCGCGCTACCGGAGCCTTGCGTCTTGGACTCCGGTTAGATGAAACGTTCTACTTAAAACAATCTCACAAATAATTCATCCTGTCAATATACAAAAAGCGTCCATTGAAAAATGGAACGCTTACCTCTACCAACCGGCGCCTTGGCGCCGGTTGGTCTTTTTCTCAGCCGACTGCCGATTTGGTCTCGCTTTGGAACAGGCCGACTTTCAGGTCGGTGGCGATGTAGACGAGTTCGCCGTCAGCCTTCAGCCATCCGTCGCCGATACCCAGCGTCAACTTGCGACGCAACACCCGCTTGATGTCGACGCCATATTCGACGACCTTCGTCGTGGGCAGGACCATGCCTTTCAGCTTGACCTCACCGACCGAGAGGGCACGACCCTGTCCCGGCGCGCCGATCCAGCCGAGGAAGAAGCCGAGCATCTGCCAAAGGGCATCAAGCCCGAGGCAACCGGGCATCACCGGATCGCCCTTGAAATGGCAGAGAAAGAACCAGAGGTCGGGCCTGATGTCGAGTTCGGCGCGAACCTCGCCATTGCCGTACTTGCCGCTCTCACCGATGATCCGCGTGATCCTGTCGAACATCAGCATCGGAGGCGAAGGCAACCGCGCGTTGCCGGAACCAAAGAGTTCCCCGTTTGCGCAATCGATCAGGTCTTCATATCCATACCTGGACTCCCGACCCTCAACTTCTAAGACCCTGCTCATCTACACCTCCTTGTAAGTCGCTCCATGCGACTAATGCGGAGCACAATAGCATAATTATTGAAATCGAAAAGGCCTACACCTTTGACGCGGGTCTTTTCGATTTCTACCTACATATCCTACCGAATGACGCTCGCAACTGCCTTCGAGAGTCCTTTCGTCATAATACTTGGAATAATACAGTCTGCTGTTGGCTTTTTTACGAGTGAGGCAATCTTCTTTGCAGCATTTAGCTTCATGGTATCGGTAATGTCGCGAACATTCCTATCGAGCGCACCGCGGAAAATGCCCGGGAATGCAAGCGAGTTGTTTACCTGATTCGGAAAGTCAGAACGGCCCGTTGCTACCACTGTTGCACCTGCTGCTTTCGCATCTTCAGGCTTAATTTCTGGAATCGGGTTTGCAAGCGCGAAGACAATTGCATTCTCAGCCATTGCTTCCACATTCACTTTAGAGATTCTCCCTGGACCAGAAACACCAATGAGCACGTCCGCGTCTTTCACTACATCCTCAAGTTCACCAGAGACATCGTCTGGATTTGTCACCTTCGCGAGTTCCTTTTTATATCCACCAATTCCTTTTCTCCGTTCGTGAATAACACCACTTCGGTCAATCACTAGAATATTTTTAATCCCATACAGCGAAAGGAGGAGTGTGATTGCGCGTCCTGCTGCGCCCGCACCCACCACCACAACCTTCATCTTTTTTAAATCTTTCTTTACCACCTTCGCTGCATTAATGAGCCCGGCAAGTACAACAACCGCCGTACCGTGCTGGTCGTCATGCATGACCGGAATGTCGAGTTCCGCCTTAAGTCTCGTCTCTATCTCAAAACAATTTGGCGCTGCAAAATCTTCAAGATTAATACCGCCAAACCCCGGCGCAATGTGTTTTATCGTTTCCACTATCTCATCGATATTTTGTGTATCAAGTACAATCGGAAAAGCGTCCACGTCTGCCATCTCTTTAAAAATTGCACACTTCCCCTCCATGACAGGGAGCGCGCCGAGTGCGCCGATGTTGCCCAGCCCGAGCACAGCGGAACCGTCTGAAATCACCGCGACCGTGTTGCGTTTTATGGTGTAGAGCCGCGCGTCCTTCGGACGCGCGGCCACATGCGCAGCAACCGCCCCCACGCCCGGTGTGTACATCATGCTCCAGTCATCACGTGTTTTGAGCGCACCCTTAGAGACAACCTCAAGTTTCCCGCCGAGCTTTTTATGAAGCGCGAGCGCAAGCTTGTTGTAATCCTTCTTTATGGTCGTCTTTTTTGCTATCTTTTTTATATTTTTCTTAGACATGTATCGTAGGCTATACTTGGGTCAATCGAGATATTATACGCTATGAAGCTTTCTGACCAACTAACAACTCATTTTCGCATCGATGCCCTTCACCAGAAAGCGCTGAAGCGCCTTCATATTGATACGGTCGAAGATCTCCTCTACCACCTCCCCCAACGATATGAGAACATCGCAGACATCCAATCCGTTGGTGGTCTGCAGAAAGATCAAGATGCAGTTGTGTACGGACAAATCGGTGGGCTTAAAGCACGCAAAGCCTGGAAAAGTAAGCGACCAATCGCAGAAGGATGGATTGAGGACGGTTCTGCGCGTATCAAAGTTATGTGGTTTAACCAGCCCTACCTCGCCAAAATGCTTAAAGACGGCATGTATGTAAAACTCGCAGGTAAAGTAACCGGAAGTGAAGGAAAGCTGTACATTGCCAACCCAGAAATAGAACCCCTCGACTCTCTGCCGGTCGACCGACATGACTCAATATTTAAAAATTCAGAAAATCTCGACGACACACTCTACCCCATCTATCGAGAGACAAAAGGTGTCACCTCCAAATGGTTCTACCACCATGTGAAGAAGTGTTTTGAAAATGGTGCTCTTGAATTAATTCATGAATTAATTCCTGAATTAATTCTTACGCGATATAACCTCCCCAAAATCAGCACCGCACTCCAATGGATTCACACACCTAAAAAAGTCGACCATGCCGAGAGCGCACGCAAACGTTTTGCTTTTGAGGAAGTCTTCTGCATCCAGATACAAAAAGCAATCGAGCGTGAACGCGTGAGCGCTGCATCGAGTTATCAGTTTAAAACTGACAAGCAGCACATCGAAGCATTCACCAAGCGTTTTCCCTTCCCGCTCACCAGCGCGCAGCAAAAAGCAATTGACCAAATCCTCAAAGACTTCGATGGAAACCATGCAATGTCACGACTCCTTGAAGGTGATGTCGGGAGCGGAAAGACCGCAGTCGCTGCAAGTACTGCGTATGCGGTTGCAACATCACGACCACCAGAAGGTGCACGAGATATTGAAAAAGGTTCACAGGTTGCCTATGGCAACCTTCAAGTAGCGTATATGGCCCCTACCGAAATCCTCGCAGGGCAACACTTCGAAAGCTTCATCGAGTACTTCCATCACCTTCCCATCCAAATTGGTCTTATCACCGGAAGTGGTTGTATGAAGTTTCCGTCAAAAGTTGACCCCACCAAACCAACAAAAATTTCACGCGCGCAACTCTTAAAGTGGGTTAAAAATGGCGAAATACCAATTCTTATCGGTACACATGCACTCATCTATAAGTCCGTCGAATTCAAACATCTCGCGCACGTGATTATCGACGAACAACACCGCTTTGGTACCAATCAACGAAAAGCACTCGCAAAAAAGGATACGCGTATGCCTCACCTCCTTTCCATGACCGCAACTCCAATCCCGAGAACACTCTCACTTACCATCTATGGTGACCTCGACATAACCCTCCTCGACGAGATGCCTAAAGGACGCAAGCCCGTAATTACACGCATAATTACTCCAGATAAACAGAAAGAAATGTACGAACATGTACAAAGCCAACTCGACACCGGTCGCCAAGCCTACGTCATCTGCCCGCGTATCGACGAGCCCGATCCTGAGAAAGAAAATGCTCTGAATGTAAAAAGTGTAAAAGCTGAAGCAGAGCGTCTTAAAGAAAATGTCTTCAAAAAAGCAAGGATCGATATACTCCACGGCAAGATGAAACCAGCGGAAAAAGAGGACGTAATGAAGCGTTTCCTCGCGCATGATATTGACATACTTGTTGCAACTTCTGTCGTCGAGGTCGGTGTCAATGTGCCAAACGCAACCAACATTATTATTGAAGGTGCCGAGCGTTTTGGACTGTCTCAATTGCATCAGCTTCGCGGACGCGTCATCCGAAGCACACATCAGTCGTACTGTTTTGCAGTTTCAGAGAGTAAATCAGAAAAAACACGCGACCGCCTTAAAGCCCTCATGACCGCAAAAAATGGATTCGAACTCGCTGAGTATGACCTCACCTTTCGTGGTTCGGGTGAGCTCTATGGCGCGAAACAATCCGGACTCTCTGATCTTGGTATGGAAGCACTCCGCAACCTAAAACTCGTTGAAGCAGCACGAAACGAAGCGAGAGCATTAGTAAAAAAAGACCCGGAACTAAAAAAACATCCCATAATCGCCAAGCGTATCGCAACCCTCGGCGAGAGCCTGCATATGGAATAAGACGAGTTGAAGGGCGACCAAAGTGGTCGCCCTCGTAAGATTTTGCCAGACTCTTAGTGGACAGGGCACGGCGTTTTCCCACAGTCACGAGAAATAGAGGATGCCATGCTTCTATCCTGAAAAAGAGCAAAGACGCTCCCGTCAGCGTTGCATACCACGAATCTGCAGTTTCCCCGCTCCACGAAAGAGAACTCCCCCTCTCTGATTTGACGAACATAGACAAGATCTTTGAATAAATCCAACGACCCCTCCTACTCCTAATTGTCGGTTAAAGTGTCTGGTACAAACAACCTCTCCTGAGAGGTAAGAACCATCTGATTGAGTATACCTCGAATTCGCGCTATAGTTTTGCCACATCCGCCTGTAAGAAGAATCTTGCAGACCGGATATTCGAATAAAGTACAAAGATGAACTTTTGTACTTTACTTCTCACATCCGCCTGTAGCTCAGTTGGTAGAGCACGGAGCTTACAATTTGAGTTGAGAAACTAAGCGTATAGACTATACATTTAGATTTCGAAACGAAAAATTGTATGAGTGTCCTTCAAAAAATTTTGTGTCCGCCTGTAGCTCAGTTGGTAGAGCGCAGAGCTTATACCTCTGTGGTCCTTGGTTCGAGTCCAAGCGGGCGGACACAAAATTTTTGCACTCATATACCTCTGTGGTCCTTGGTTCGAGTCCAAGCGGGCGGACATGAATAAAAAAGAAGCAATAGATCTCATTTGGGACTATATGCATATGGGACATACCCTAAAGAATGCTGATATTATTTTTGTACTTGGTTCAAATGATATCCGTGTTGCAGAGCACGCAACAAGACTATTCAAAGAAGGTTGGGCTCCACTCATGGTGGTTTCTGGTGATGGCACGAAGCATGCGTCAAAACTACTTAAGAACACTCATGGAGGAAAAACGGAGGCTGAAGTACTATCTGCACTTGCAATAGAACAAGGTGTGCCGAGAGACAAAATTATTCTTGAAGAAGAGGCCAACAACACCGGACAAAACTTTGAATTTACAAGACCTATTTTAAATGAAAGAGGTATTAATGTGAAAACAGCGATAGTCGTGCAAAAACCTTTCATGGAACGCCGAGCATACGCGACCGGCAAAGTACAGTGGCCCGAAACTGAACTCATAGTTACATCTCCCTCTGGCACCTTTTGGGAATATACAAACGATACATTGCCTGAAGAAGAGACAATCAATGTAATGGTTGGAGACCTAGAGCGCATAAAAAAATATCCTAAAAAAGGATTCCAGATTGAACAAGAAATTCCAAAGAAAATATGGTCTGCATTCGAGTATCTTGTCTCATGTGGTTACACAAAACATCTCACTACAGAGTAACTGTGCATAAAACTAAGAGCAGGGCGTCCAAATTGCTACACTATGCATAACTTTAGTAATTAGTTATTTTTATGCATCATAGAAAACTCCACGAGATAGCGAAGTTTGGTGCTGGACTCATTGCCGGTGATTTCCTTGGACTCGTATGGATGGCAAATGCCGGTATCTTGCCAATAGAATTCCTCGGAAGAACATTCACACAAGACATCCTCCTTCCTGCGCTTGTATTCGACGCAGCAATCTTCTTCGTCCTTGTACATTACGGATGGCATGTCGGGAAAATTCCTGCAATTCGTGAGCGTTCATATCTTATGGTTGTGGGAATTGTATTCGGTGTCATCGCCTCAGCACATCTCGCACACATCTTCACAGGTGTCGATATTGCGATTGCGGGATGGTCACTACCAATTTGGCTTTCGTGGCTCGGCACAATCGTCACAACATACCTTGCGTACATGAGTCTCCGTCTCTCAACAAGAATGAAGCACTAGAGAAAACTGGATATCAAGACAACAAAAAATTTTGTTGCTGTATACTTTATGTAATGAGACTCGTTCTTCATCCTCGCTCTTTGTACATACTCGGTGGTACCATCCTCTGCAGTGTTATTCTTTTTTTTATCGTACAGGCCATTGTCTCTCCTCAGGCAACATACGTTACAACTGCAGTATCTCGAGGTAATGTAACTGAGATAGTTCCTGTTTCCGGTGTCATTGAATCCAACAACACATCCCACCTGGCTTTTAAAGCAACCGACGTTGTCTCCGAAATATATGTTGAGGAAGGAGATGTCGTACCAAAAGGAACCGTCCTTGCGACACTAGAACAAGACGACCTTACTGCAGAACGTCAAAACGCGGTAGCTACCCTTGAGATAGCGAGAGCAAATCGTGATGAATTGCTCATGGGGCCAAGTAGTGAAGAACGCGATGTGACCGAGAATACGGTTGTCGACACTGAGACAAAACTTCAACGAACAATTCTTGAGCAGGAACAGATTGTTGAAAATGCAAGGCGGACCCTTTTCTCGACAAACCTCGAAGCCTTACCAAAACAAACAGGAAGCGAGAATATTCCTCCTACAATCTCTGGAATATATACTTGTACTGACCCGGGAGAATACCGTATTAATACACAGTTATCCTACGGCGTCGCTTCACGACACGATTACCGACTCCTAGGACTTGAGGAGGGTGACTATACTGGATATGAAAAAGTCTCGAAACCAATGGGAACCTGCGGTCTTTCTATACAATTTGATACAAACACTGTCGATGGCACTGATTATTGGATTGTTACCATACCAAATATGCGTACAAGCTCATATGTATCTAATTACAATGCATACCAGCTCGCATTACAGACAAAAGACAATGAGATACAGACCGCTGAAGAAGCGTTGGACGCAGCATTAAAAGAACAAGCTCTTGAAAATGCCACTCCGCGAAGCGAGGCGCTCCGCAGAGCAAACGCATCGGTGTTGCAGGCAGAAGCGCAGCTCGCAGTAATCGATGCACGTATTGCTGAACGCACACTCAAAGCACCTTTTTCTGGCACCGTCACCTCAGTTGATATAGTTGCCGGTGAAGCGCCTACTGGGAATGTAATGACCATCATCGGCGACGGCACATTCGAACTCACCGCGCGTATACCCGAAATCGACATAGCAAAGATAGCCATCGGACAACCTGCAAAAATAGTGTTTGATGCACGCGTTGAAGAAACTGTTGAAGCTACCGTAAACTTCATCTCCCCGCTTGCAACAGAGATTGACGGAGTCGCATATTTTGAAGCAAACATCACACTCACCGACCCTCCATCGTGGCTCCGTGCGGGACTGAATGCTGATGTCGATATCATTACCCGAAAGACTGAAGATGCACTCCGTATACCAAAACGATTTTTAAAACAAACTGACACGGGGTATGTCGTATATATTCCAAATGGTCGAAATATTCTTGAGCAACCTGTTACGGTTGAACTCTTAGGAAACGACGGATTTGCTGCCATTACTGGATTTAACGAAGGCGATATTCTAGTCGCCCCGTAGCCTATGCGCTCATTCCGAATCGGTCTCCTGCTCGGTATACGGCAAATTCAACGTGCGAGTATCTGGGCCACAATACTCATCATCATTGTGATGACTCTCACCTTCCTCAACCTCATTGCAGTATCAGGTGTACTTGTGGGACTACTCGAAGGTGCAGAGAGAGCAGTACGTGAAAATGCACTCGGTGACATTATTATTTCTCCAAAAGACGCCGAGGACCACATACTCGAAACCGGTAGTCTCATACAAGAGTTAGGAGTCTACCCCGAGATTACACATTTTTCAGTGCGGTATTCAAGTGCGGGAACACTGGAGGCAAACTATAAAGAACGGCGCAACCTCGGAGCAGAACGCGACACCGCTTCAGTATCGGTTACAGGTATTGATACTGTCAGAGAAGACTCAATGACTCACCTCAGCGAATACATTGTTGAAGGTGAGTATCTTGACCCAAATGAAGAAGGTAAGATACTTCTCGGCGCATATTACGTCTCTCAGTATGCAGAGCAGTATGGTGATGTATTCGACAGTATTGAGGACATCCATCCAGGAGACACCGTGCGACTTACCGCAGGAGATGTAAGTAAAGAGTTTGTCGTCAAAGGAATCGTACAATCGAAAGTCGACGATGTGAACCTCAATACATATATTCCTGAGAGAGAATTTAGGCGTATATTCAAACGATACGATCGAAACGCCGATCAAATTGTTATCCGCCTTTCTGACAGCTCCTCAAATGCACCAATAAAAGCTTCTATGGTGGCGAGCGGACTTGCTGAATATGCAAAGATACAAACGTTCGAAGAAGGTCTGCCTAAATTTTTAACTGATATTAAAAATACTTTCGATTTATTGGGAACATTCATCGGCTCCATTGGTATCGTGGTCGCCTCAATAACAATTTTTATTATCATCTTTATCAACGCCCTCTCTCGTCGAAGACATATCGGTATTCTCAAAGCTATCGGAATCGAACGTACTGCAATTGAAATTGCATACGTGTTACAAGCAGGGTTTTATGCGCTCTCCGGCTCAATTGTAGGAGCACTTCTCACCTACACAGTCTTGATACCCTACTTTGACAAGTACCCCATCAACTTTCCATTCAGCGACGGGATTCTTGTCGCTGACCCAGAAAGTACGTTTATCAAATTCGCTGTCTTGTTTTTCATCACACTCATCGCAGGTTTTTTACCTGCATGGCTCATTGTGAGACAAAACACGCTCAACTCAATTCTTGGAAGAAAATAAATATCCTTTATGAACATCATTGATGCAAAAGACATACATCGAACATTCGTCACTGGCGAACTGTCTGCGCACATATTGAAAGGGGTCAGCATCAAAGTCGAAAAAGGAGAATACATTGCAATTATGGGTAAGTCTGGTGCTGGTAAATCGACACTTATGTACCAACTGTCTGCGCTTGATCATCCGACCGAAGGAACTATCCTTATCGACGGAGTAGATGTCAGCACCCTGAGCGAAAGCGAGCAGACTGCATTTCGCCTCCACACACTTGGATACGTCTTCCAAGACTATGCACTCGTCCCCGACCTTTCCGCGCGGGAAAATGTCATGATGCCACTTTTGATGCGTGGCATCGCATGGAACAGCGCGGAGCAAGATGCCGACACCATGCTTGATTCGGTCGGGCTTGAACATAAATATTCAAATCTTCCCAATCAACTCTCCGGTGGTGAACAACAACGTGTCGCCATTGCGCGCGCGCTCGCGGGAGAACCAAAGATTCTATTTGCAGACGAACCAACTGCCAACCTCGACAGCGTGTCAGGTCAACAAGTCATAGACCTTCTCGGCAAACTTCATAAAGAATACAACCTCACAATTGTGATGGTTACACACGAAGATGAGTACACCAAAGATGTGGGCCGCATCATCACTATGGAGGACGGTCAAATAGTCTCAGACAAAAAACATACTACGAAGAAAAATCCTACACGGAAAACAGCCTCTGAGACAATAGCAAAAACCAAAAAGAAATCCGCACGAAAGAGAGCCACTCGAACTAAGAAAAAAGACTAACACAACAAAACCCCAGTGCCGAGGAACTGGGGTTTTGTTGTGTTCCATCTTGTGGAAACTACTCTTTTCCTTCTTCAACCTTTTTCAAATGATCCGCACCAAACTCAATCGCCTTTGTGGGGTCGCCGAGTCTCTCCTCCTCACTTCGCTGTGCCTTGTATGCATCATGTATCTCGACACCTTCTTTTTTAAGCAATGCCTCATATTCGTCACGTTCCAATGTCTCTACCTCTACCAGCTTACGTGAAATCACATCCAAGGCCTTGCGATGTGTTGTGAGAATCTGCCGTGCTTTTTCTTTTCCTTCCTCAATAATACGCGACACCTCATCATCAATCATCTTCGCTACTTCGGGAGAATATCCTCGCTCTTCACTAACCCCTCCACCCACCAGGACTCTACTTCCAGACTCGAGTGCTACAGGGCCAAGTTTTTCACTCATTCCGTACTTTGTAACCATGTCACGTGCGAGCGCAGCAACCACTTGTAGGTCGTTTGAAGGACCTGTGGTCAAGTCATCGAATACCATTTCCTCAGTTACATAGCCCCCGAGAGTCATCGCAATGTCGTCGAGAAACTCTTTCTTGGAGTGCATCCGGCGGTCCGTTTCAGGAAGTTTCAGCGTATACCCAGCAGCTCGTCCGCGAGAAATAATAGATATCTTATGTACTGGATCAGCATACGGAAGTACGCTTGCAACAAGTGCGTGCCCTACCTCATGGTACGCAGTTACCTCTCTCTCATATCGTGAAAGCACATGGCTCTTGCGTTCAGGGCCGAGCATAACTTTCTCAATAGAGCGCACAAGATCGAACTGGCCAACTTTCTTTCTTTCCTCGCGTGCAGCAAGAATAGCTCCTTCATTCATAAGTGACTGAAGGTCAGCACCAGAGAACCCTGGTGTCCGCGTCGCGATAATTTCAAGATTTACATCCTCTGCAAGGGGCTTCTTTCGCGCGTGAATACCAAGAATTTCTTCTCGATCTTTTCGGTCTGGCAAATCAATCGTCACTCGTCGGTCAAAGCGTCCTGGGCGAAGGAGTGCCGGGTCAAGCACATCAGGACGGTTTGTCGCTGCCATCACAATCACCTTCTGTGTTGGTTCAAAACCATCCATCTCGACGAGAATCTGGTTGAGCGTTTGCTCTCGCTCATCGTTTCCTCCTCCCACACCAGTACCACGCACACGTCCAACCGCATCAATCTCGTCGACAAAGATAATCGCTGGTGCAGCCTTCTTTGCGAGCTGGAAGAGGTCGCGCACACGTGACGCACCAACGCCCACAAACATTTCCACAAACTCCGAGCCTGAGATAGAGAAAAATGGCACACCCGCCTCTCCTGCAACTGCTCGAGCAAGGAGTGTCTTTCCTGTACCTGGAGCACCCATCATCATCACCCCTTTTGGAATCTCCGCACCGATGTCAAGAAACTTCTTTGGGTTCTTAAGAAAATCAACAATTTCTTCAAGTTCTTGCTTTGCTTCTTTTGCGCCGGCAACATCTTTGAATGTCACTTTCTGCGACTGGTCATTCGGATCAATCACACGAGCCTTTGAAGATCCAAAATTAAGCGCCTGCACACCAGCACCTCGTACAGAGCGTGTGAAAAACCACACAATGAAACCAAGGAGAATCAGCGGGAAGAGAAACGGTGAGAGATTGCCGAGCCAATAAAGAAAGCCTGATTCATTTTGTACATCAATGGTCACGCCAGCTATCTGTTCAGGACTGACACCCAAGTTCATGAGTGTCTCTGTGATAGCAGCATCATTTTCTTTCTTGGCCTCTCCCACATTCTTTGTCTCATCGGTATAAGAGACTTCGAGCGTACTTCCCTTCACTATAAGCTCCTTCACTTCTCCGGCCTTAATTTGTTCAGCAACTTGCGAGATTGAAAGTTCCTCAGGATTCGTCGTGCTGTCTGTTATATATGAATAGATGAACGTGAGTACAATTAACAGCATCACTGTTGAGAGAATATTGTTCCAGAAATTACCCGGTCCAACCGGCATATTCTTAGTCATCCCCTTCGGAAGGTAGCTTCGCTTCTCACCTTCTTTTTTAGGGGTTTTTTCTACTTTTTTCTTATTATTATGTGAGTGTGACATACGAGCGCCATTATACAGAAAACGCCTTATTTTGCGAGCAATCTGCTATAGTAATCGAAACATGAAAGCATTGGTATCACACAAACGAGCGAAATTTGATTATGAAATTCTCGAGACCTTCGAGGCGGGTCTTTCTTTATTGGGTACTGAGGTGAAGTCAGTGAGAGGTGGCCAAGGGAAACTCGAAGGAGCACACGTGATAATCCGCGGGGATGAGGCCTTTCTGGTCGGCGCGAGCATACCTCCATTCCAGAAGGCAAACGCCCCAAAAGACTTTGACGCCGAGCGAGTGCGAAAACTCCTCCTATCCCAGAAAGAGATAGAGCATCTCCACAGTGAAGGCGAGAAGAAAGGGTTGACAATAGTACCTATAAAATTGTATAATAGTGGTCGAAATTTAAAGATTGAAATTGCCATTGCGCGCGGAAAGAAGAAGTACGATAAGCGTGAGTCAATCAAGGCGCGGGACACAAAACGCGATATCGAGCGGACGTTGAAATTTAAATAATTGAATGTTTGGATAGAGAGAGGTGATTAATAGTAATCACCTCAACTAGAGGAGTCTGCCTATGACTGCCACTATTGTGGAACCGGCATTTTCAAACTTGAACGACCGGCTGTACGATGCCTTTTTTAAACTTCTCGTCTACTATGAGCGAGAACCCCTTGTCCTTGCAAAGGCACTCGGGGAACAGGCGAACAACGGATCGACAGATGAGGAACGCGCCCGAAACCTCTACGAGTGGGTGCTGGAACAGCTGGATGAGTGTTCAGCAGACTCATAGCCCCGTGAATTAGTTGACCTGTTCTTTGAGTAAAGTAAACTACGGGCCTGCGGACGACTATGTATTGATCACGTCCGCATCACCTCTCTCTATCTAAAACCCTGCCCTTCTCTGAAAGAGTCTGAAAAGCATCTTACAGATGCTGTACACCTTGTCGATATTTTTCACAAAATTTCAGGCAAGGTCTTGCAAAAGCGTCCCACGCTTTCTCACACCGGACTTTTTCAGGGGATGACAGGCATCGACGGTTAGACCCGGCACATATGTGCAGTGTCGAAGTTGATCTGAACTTCGTCAGAACTTTCGCATTTGGATGCAGTACAAGGTGGCCAGGAGTGTCCGCATGAGCAATATGAAAGCAATATTGTGAGTGCGAACACGACGCAAGCCAACAAAGTAATGCGCCGAATGCGGGAGTTCTGAAAAAATGGATCACTGTGTACGTGCTAAGAATAGCGTACCAAGTCCTTACGCTAACGCGTTTGGATTCGCATTCGCTCGAGCGTAACTCAAAGTAAAATTTGAACTCGCTCGCGAACGCGGCGTCAGTTTGCCCTACGCCCGATACGGCAATGCTGGTGATATAAACATCAGGCTCTGGAATACTCGTCCGTTTCTCTAGTATTCTGAATTTCTTGAAACTCGGTAAGATATGCTTTTGTTTGCCTTTAACATTTCTTACTTAAACCTAAAGGCATTCTACGCACTGTAGACTCATAGTGACGACCTTTCTCGGACGGGGGTTCAATTCCGCCCATCTCCACATATGAAAAAGCGCCTTCGGGCGTTTTTTCATATGTGGAGATGGAGAAAGCAAACGGCTTTGCTTTCGTGCGGAATTGAACCAGCGGAACAATGTCTCTGTTATTTCTAATACAGAGACGCGTGAGCTGCGTCCAGCGTTCTTATGAATGCAATGAATTAGAAAAAGCGGGATCATTTCCACCATCTCCACAGATACAAGCACTGGCCCGCAAAAGCGGGCTTTAGTGTTTTCTATTAATTTAATAAATCTCTACTTGTCTTTAAATTCTAACCTTGACTATGTGACAAAATAATGTTATAGAGATTGCAGAACATCCCGTTCTGCCTGCCAATCGAGGAGAAATGTCTTGTCAAAAATCGCACTGGTGGCGCGTGACGCCAACCCATCTCGGTGTTTTGCTCAACTCGCCGAACAGCTCGGTGTGCACGGTGGTTACACCGTCGTCACCCATCTCGGGGACGGAAAACCCTTGGTGGCGACCGACGCCATCATCGAGGAGGACATCCGTTCATCTGATGCCGTCCTCATCGGGATGTCGCAGACCGCCGAGCTGTCTGCACCCGAAATCCTTGCTGCGCATACTGCGCAAGCCGGAGGAGTCCCGTTTGGATTCTTCGGGGACAACCACCGTTCCTGGGCAAAGGCCAACTCGGGAATGTGGCTTCAACCGTTCGCCAATGACGCGACGTTCTATCTGGGGATTACCCAGGAAGACGCCGACACTGCCGAGAAGACATTCCCGAATGCAGAGCTCTTCGGCACCGGGAATCCTGTACTGGAGGCATACGCATTCGCTGGCCTCCCTTCAAAAGAGGACCTGCCTGATGCATTACGGGGCAAGCGCATCATCCTTGCCCCAGGCAACAAGTACGCGGTCGACAACATCTGGCGATGGACGATGCTTTTGCGTGCGCTGGAAAAAGCGGGCGTAACGAATGTCGTCCTTGCGATGACAACCCACCCCGGTGACGGGGCTCTCCACAGTATCGACTCGAGGAACGGACAAGTCTCACGGCTCTACGATGAACTGCTGGACCTTGCTCGGATTCCGAGTGTGCTGATGGAGACAATCCCTACGCAAGAAATTGTCCCGCACGCAAGTCTGATTGTCGAATTCGACACGTCATTCGTCGTCGCAGCGGCATATCATCAAATTCCGGTGATAACGATGGCCTCACCGATCTCGGAAGAGATTTATCGCCGGACTTATGGAAGAACTGTGCCGTCCGGCGCTAAGGCCGGAATCGCCCAACTCGTCACCAACGATGTGACATTGTCCAAGACCATTCTTCGGCTGCTGACGCCGGAGGGTTCAGCACCCATGCGTCAGCAGCAACAGAGGATGTATCCCAAGCCGGAGAAACGTGGCACGGCGATACATCTCATGGCTTCAGTCCTGAGCCAGGTCACCGGTTCCTAAGCCGACCTGATCTACGACTCTGAGGAGTGCCCCTCGGCACTCCTCTTTTCTTATATTCCACCATCTCCACAGCAGACAAAAATCACGTGATTAATCACGTGATTTTTGTTTGCCATTCCACATGGAAAACCATATGGTTTTCCATGTGGAAACTACTCACACACTCCCCACATTCCAACCCTCCCTTCTTTCGCCTTTGTTTCTAACATTTTGAATTCCTGGGCATATTCTGTGTTTGGAGGAATGGTTAGCACCGTTGCGTATCCTTCC